>Ga0207711_10000024_pt1 | contig 293596 bp, 269 predicted proteins | sample KBSS34metaG_FD_184401 | JGI IMG/M metagenome (GOLD analysis project Ga0207711, IMG submission 184401) | Switchgrass rhizosphere microbial communities from Kellogg Biological Station, Michigan, USA - KBS S3-4 metaG (SPAdes) (version 2) | ecosystem: Host-associated > Plants > Roots >...
GCGATCCGGCCCTCGCGATCGACCCCAGCAACGGGCTTGTTGCCGACTGGCGAGGCTCAGACGGAAACCTCTACGAGACGGTCGCCGTCAGCGGCAAATGGACCACCTTCAGCCCCACTTGGGGAGCGATCTTCGGAACCGTGACCCTAGGTTCCTGAGCGGCGCAGGTAAACCAACAACCGCTAAGGACTGCAATGACAAGTCGGATAATTTTCAGTGCTGAGTCTTGGCACCCTGATGTTTGTGATCGCTACTTCTTCCGCCTCGGCTCTGACCTTTGGAGTTGGTTGGTCCGGAGATCCCGGGAAGAACAGCCAAGAAATGCCGTTGGTTGCTAAGTTCGGCGCTTCCACTTTCCGGGTTTTCCCCTTCGGCTACCGCGATTCCAGCGGCCAGCTGGAGGACTGGTGGTTCAAAGGCTCCGCTTGGGGCCAGTACAGCTGGGGCTTCACCGGGGCGATCGAAGGCACCCCTTCGGCTTTCGTCGACTCCGAAGGCAAGCGGTTCGTCTACTACCGCACCCCCCGCTGGCCAGCTGCGCGACTGGTGGTTCAAAGGCAGCGAATAGGGCCAGGAGACCTGGGGCAACACCGGGACGATGGGGAACCTCCCCATGGCGGTGCCGACGGGGACGCAGAAGCGAGAAGTCCTCTACTTCGATCCACAAGCTTGGCCATACCGGTGGTCCTTCGCTCGGTCGTCGAGCGATCCAGCTCCGAAGATAGTCTGCGCCGGTGAGAATCGAAGGGCTCCAGAAGCGGCTCAATCGTCCGCCGGCCGCCCCCGAGATCCTCGTAGCCGGTGGCCTCCTCTTGTTGCTGGCGGCGGTCGTGTTCGGGCCGCATGTCTCTGGCTGGGGGTTCTTCTCTGACGACTGGGGAGACTCGGCTGGCCGGTACTACCCGCCTGGGGGGGAGAGCTTCTCGAGTGTCGTCGATTACTTCGCCAACACCTTCTCCTATCGACCGGTGCTGGTTGTCTTTCAGCCGCTGAAGTACTTCGTCCTCGGCGACAGCATGCCGGCTCAGTTTGCCTGGACCGTGCTGCTGGGGGTGGCGATCTCGACGATGCTCTACGGAGTGCTGCGCACCCTGGGTGTTCCCTGGTTCCACGCCGGGATGATCGCGGCCCTGTCGCTGATCTACCCGTGGTTCGACTCGATCCGGATCTGGGAGTCGGCGAACCCTGGCCCGCTTACGATCGCGCTTGCCCTGGCTGGCTTTTGGGTAGCGCTGGAGGGACTGCGGCGGGACTCGTGGCGCTGGCACTCGGTCGCACTTGTCCTCTATTTCGTCTCGATCCTCGCCTACGAGCTGACCCTGCCGCTAATCCTCGCCGCCGGCCTCGTCTACACCCTGCGGGTTGGGTGGATGGCGGCGCGTGCTCGCTGGGCGGCCGACGTCTGTGTGGCCGCATTGGCGGGGCTTTGGATTGGAACCCACACCACCCGCACTGCCTCCGGCGGCCTCTCCGCCTACTTCGACCACGGCAAGGAAATTGTCGAAGGCGGCGCCACCCTCGTCGCCCGTACCTTTCTGCCCGTCGGGGAAAGCTCGCGCACCGGGCTGATGCTCACCCTGGTCGGGTTGTTGCTCGCCGCCGGTCTCGTGGTTTATCTGCTTCGCCGCACCGACGTCGAGGAACAGCAAGGATGGGGACTGCGTCAGTGGCTGGCGCTGGCGCTGGCGGGGCTGTGCCTTACGGCTCTCGGATGGGCGATTTTCATCCCCGCCGATCCTTACTACACGCCGTCTATATTCGGCATCACCAACCGCGTCAACGGTCTCGCCGGGTACGGCCTGGTGATCCTGGCCTATGCGACCGTGGGAGTTGGGTTCAGCGCCATCGCCGAGCTGGTGCCGCCGGGCAGGCGCTTCGTCACCGCGGCGACGGTGATCGCCGCCGTCCTGCTCGGAGCCGCCTACCTGCGCACGCTCGATCGCCATATCTCCCTATGGGAGAGCGCGTACGACACGCAGCGGCAGGGGATCGAGACGATGAAGAAGCGCTATCCGGAGCTGCCGGAAGGGACGACCGTCTTCACCAGCGGCTTCCCTGCCTACGAGACGCTTGGGGTGCCGATCTTCGCCGCTGTCTGGGACATGAACGGGATGATCAAGCTCGAATACGACGACGGTTCCCTCTCCGCATACCCGATGCTGGAAGGCATGTCCGTCGCCTGCGGGCAGGAGGCCGCAGGGCTGGGGGCACCCGGCACGCCCCCGATCATGGCTCCTTATGGCAAGGCCCGCTTCCTCGATCTTGCCAATGGAAAAGCGGCGATGCCGAGGTCGCGACAGCAGTGTGAGAGGATTGCTCCCCGCTTCGTCCCCGGCCCAATGTACCTCCAGGGCGCTTACTAGACGAGCGACCGCTCTCAGTATTCGTAGGAGAGAACGGTTGGGCCGGGCTTGTATTCAGCGGCAACCGAGAGGCATTCGCGACGAGTAAGCGGCCGCGCGCTCTTGCCCGACGCTAGGTCGAACAGTCGTGCCATGCCGTAGGGAGCGCTATATGGAGGCGCCGTGACCCCGTTCACCCCGGCAAGTCCGACAACGTCGGGACGGCAGTCGATCACCAGCCCTTCGAGCACGGGCTGCGCGTTCAAGGTCCCGTCTTCGTAGGTGTCCTGGACCATGCCGCGGACGTCCCAGCTCGAAGAAAGGATCGGGACCCCCAACGTTTGGTAGGCGGGGTAGCCGCTGACGAAAAGCGTCGTGCCATGGGGCAGCGTCGGATAACGCTCCTGAATGCGATTAATCGCGGTCGCCTCCGCCTCATACGCCGCGTTCCAGATCCCGTTATGGCGCCTGATAACGCTCAGGTAGCAGCCGGTCAAGAGCAGGGCCAAAGTTATGCAGATGGCGAGTGAGGTGGTGCTGGGTCGGCCTCGGATTGCTCTGGCAGCGAGATCGGCGATGACTCCGATAGCGGCGTAGACGAGGATCACCAGCCCGATCCCGGCGAGTCCGTTGATGCGATTGCTGACACCCCAGATCTGCGGGGTGTAGTACGGATCGGCCGGGATCAAAATCACCCAGCCCAGTACCGCTACCGCAAAACCTCCGGCCCCAAGGAGCAGCCAGTTGCGCAGGTCCCACTCAGAGTGCGGTTTGCTCGGCCTCGGGCCTAGGAAGTAGACGGCGACGCCACTCGCGAACACGGCTGAGAGTAGGGCCAACCCCAGAGTGGTATGCGGTCCGCCTAGCGGGACTACGGTGCGACCCATGATTTCGGAACCGCCATCGATGATTTCGCCGAGGTGGCTGATGTCGCCCGAGATCCCCGACTTGATCCTTTCGGTGTGGGTGCCCACCCACAAGCCGCCGACGATCGCGGTGACGATGTCGATTCCCCAGCGGATTCTGCCATCGCGCCAGCCGACGCGGCCGACATAGAGCACGCCGAGCATCGCGATCACGGGAAGCGCGATCTCGTAGGTCAGAATCGAGGTCAGGTAAAAAGCCGCGGCGCCGAAGTGCCACTTGAGAGACTTTCGTCTCAACCCGATCAACGCCAGTACCAGCCCCGTCAACATGAAGGTCAGTGAGAGGGAAACCTGGGCGCCCGTCGGCCAGTACCGGATCCCGTCGAACCAGGGGAAGATCAAGACCAGGGCGGCGATGAAAGCCGCATGCAGGCGGGGCAGGTCCAGCAACCGCAACACCGCGTAAAGGAGAGAGGAGACGGTGATGCCGAGTGCGATCGACCAGGCCAGGTGGAGCCATTCGTGCAGGCCGAAGACAAGGTAGGTGAGCGGCACGTAGGCGATCAGCACAGGGCGGAAGAGGGTGGTTTCCGAAAGGTGCTTGAACTCGTTGGTGCCGGCGGGGGGGAAGAGCGTGTCGGCGCCGTTCGACCAGTCGTCGAAGTGGAAGCCGCCGTGCAGCACGAGGGGACCGAAGGCAAGGCCTCCGAGCAGAGCTAGGCCGAAGACGGCCAGGGCCGCCTCCCGCCAACCGAAATGGCGGTTCATCCGGCGGCGACCTCCGCCAAGAAGGTGCCGTAGTCGCGGATGTAGTCGTTGGCGTCGTAGGGATGAGAGGCGAGCACCAGCAGCACCGCGTCTTCGTCGTATCGATACTGGCTGGCCCAGACCCCTGCCGGTATGTAGATGCCGAGGGTCGGATCGTCGAGCGACACTTCTGCGCGCCTCTCACCGTCGTCGACGGCTACCTGGACGCTGCCGTGGACGCAGATCAGGAACTGGTCGCAGAGGCGGTGGGCGTGCTCGCCCCGCACCTCCCGCCCCGGGACGTCGTAGACAAGGAACCAGCGTTGCGGTGCAAAAGGAATTCCTTCATTGGGCATCTCCCCAGCCGTCAAGCTGCCGCGCAAGTCGGCAAAGCCGGGAAACCGCTGGAGGTGTACGCCGCGAACGGGGAGGGGGGCCCGGCCCGGCGCCTCGCCCGGTTCGACCGGGTCCGCGGTCGCGATCGGTGAGTCGGCATATCCCTGGATCCGAGCCGGGTTGCCGACCACCACCGCATTGGGAGGGACCGAGCGGGTGACCACCGCGCCGGCGCCGACCATCGCCCCCGTGCCGATCTCCAGTCCCGGCAGGATCGTCGCGTTGGCCCCGATCGAGGCACCTTCGCGCACCAGCGTCCGCGGGTGCTCGTCGAGCCACTGCCGACTGCGTGGCAGCGGGTCGTTGGTGAAGGTCGCGTTCGGACCAACGAAGACCTCGTCCTCGAGCTCGACGCCGGTCCAAAGTTGGACCCCGCACTTCACCGTCACCCGGTCGCCGACCACCGCTCCGCCCTCGATGAAGACGCCATCGCAGATGTTGCAATCGGCGCCCACCTTCGCTCCCTCAAGGACGTGGGCGAAAGCCCAGATGCGAGTGCCTGCGCCGACCGCGTCGGTCTCACAAAGACCCTGCTCATGGACAAAGAAGTCAGCTGGCATCGTGTTCGCCCGGGAACTCCACCACACTCTGAACGATCGCGCCGGGACGTCCCTTCACCGTCTCGTACGCCCGCCACACGTAGGAGCCGATGATCCCGAGGCCGATCAGGTTGAGGCTGCCGAAGAGCACGATCAGAAGGATCGTTGCGGTGTACCCGGGGACGTCGATCTCCCCCAGCAAACGGCCGAGCAGGGCAATGGCCCCGATCAGTGCTCCGACCGCGAGCCCGAGGATTCCGGCCAGCCAGAGGATTCGAACAGGTAGGTCGGTGAAGGCGAAGACGCTGTCGCTGAGGTAGCGAAGCTTGCGGCGCAAGGTCCAGCCGCTCGGCGTGTCGCTTGGGAGGCGGTCGTAGGGGATGGCCAGGCGCCGGAAGCCCACCCAAAACAGCTGGGCCACCAGGGAGGTATGGATCGACTCCAGCGAGCAGATGACGTCGCGCACCTCTGCGGTGCAGGCGAAGACGTCGGTGCCGCCGGCAGGAACCTCGCGGAGGACGAACCGGCGATAGAGGCGCCAGTAGAGCTTCGAGAAAGTATCGCCGCGATCGTTCCGACTGGCACGCTGGCCCACCACGACGTCGATGTCGCCGCTCTCGAGACGGCGGAGGAACTCAATCACCAACGAAGGTGGCTCTTGGCCGTCCGCCGCCATCACCGCGATCCGTTGGCCGCGAGCTAACGACATACCAGTCCTGATTGCTGCGAAGGAGCCGAAATTCCGCGAGTGCTCGACGAGGCGGGCGCAGAGCCTGCGCTCCGCCAGCGCCGCATGCAGTTGCTGGTGGGAATCGTCCGGGCTGCCGTCGACGACGAAGATCACCTCGAAGCCACCTCTCGTTGCCGCGGCGATCTCGGCGACCGCATCGATCAGAGCCGGAATTTCCTCGCTGTTGCCATAGACAGGAACGACAAGCGAGTTCATCCGAGCACCTCTAGGCAGGCTGCGATCACAACCTCTACCTCCTCGTCGTGAAGATAGGGGTGAATGGGAAGAGAGAGCTCACGTTGCGCCAGCCGGCGGGCAACATCGAGCTTGCCGACGACGGTCCCCCGGCCAGAGGCCGCTCCCTGGTCAGGACAGACAAACGGGTAATGGCGACCTACGGATACCCCCGCCTGCTTCAACGCCTTCGCTACGGCAGCCGTATCTCCCTCCATCACCTCGATTGGATAGAGATGGCGTGCAGAGCGACCACCTCCCGCGGGGATCGGGCGCAGGGCAGACCCTTGTAGGGCCTCGTCATAACGCTTTGCGATCTCTTCACGTCGTTCAAGGAAACGCTCGAGGCGTGGCAACATCGCTGAGCGCAGGATCGCCGCCTGCAGCTCGTCAAGACGGCTATTGAGGCCCTGCTCGTCATGCTGGTAGCGGCTGCTCTGGCCGTAGTCCCGCATGTTTCGAGCCCGCGCAGCGACCTCGCTGTCGCTGGTCAGCAGGACGCCACCATCGCCCATGGCCCCGAGGTTCTTGGTCGGGTAGAGGCTCGTCGCCGCAGCGACGCCTACAGTGCCCGTGGGCTTTCCGTCCCGAGAAGCGCCTGCTGATTGCGCGCAGTCCTCGATCACGGCGACGTCGTGATCGCTCCCAAGCCGGCGCAGGGCCCCGGGATCGAGCGGATGCCCGAAGAGATGGACGGGCAGTACCGCTTTGATCGCCGGGTCATCGGCAACGGCGGTGGTTGCCTGCTCCAGATCCAGTCCCCCCGTAATGTCGACGTCGCACCACACCGGTTCGGCACCGGCGCGAAGGATCGCAAGCGTCGTCGCGAAGGCGGTCAGGGGAGTCGTCAGCACTTTGTCGCCCGGCTCAACCCCAGTGCAGCGCAGGGCGATCTCCAGGGCGTCGAGACCGCTGGCCACGCCAACCGCATGTGGGATCTCCCACCACTCGGCTAGCTCTTGCTCGAAAGCCTCGACCTCCCCGCCGAGGATCAGCCAACCGCTGCGCCCGACTCGGTCAACCGCGTCGAGCGCATCGGCGGCTATGTCGTCCCACTGCCGCGCGAAGTCGTTGGGCGCGACCTGTTTCAAGACCGCGTAGCTCTGAAGTACCCGTTGATGGTCTCGAATTGCCCGGGCGGTCCGCCCGCGCGGCCGAAGGACGAGATGACTTCGAAGCCGACTGATTCGAGCATGCCCTGCATCGCCAGGGGCCCAGGCACCCACCACCAGGTGTGGTCGCCGTAGTAGTCGCGGGGGACGAAGCGGGAGAATTCGGACAGGGTGGGGTCGGCGAGCATCATCGAGCCGAAGTAGAGGGTGCCGTTGGGGGCGGTCATCTCGTAGAGGCGCTCGAGCAGGAGGAGGGGGTCGATCTCGTGGTAGAGGACGCCGTGGCAGTGGACGAGCTCGAAGCGGCCGTCCTCCTCGGGGCTGAGCTTCTGCCAGCCGATCTGTCGCAGGTCGACGCCGGTGCGGTAGATCGACTCGAGGAACCGGGCCTGCTCGATGAAGCCGAAGGGCTCGCAGGCGAGGACGTAATCGGGGTTGCGGAGGCTGAACATGAAAGGGTCGTAGCCGGCGTTAGAGCCGACGTCGAGCACCCGCACCCCGGATAGGTCCGCCGGGACCTCGCGGGTGAGGTTCAGCCAGCGCAGGTCATTGCGCCAGAGGCCGCCGACGATGAGGTCATCACCAAGCAGGAACGGGCCCTGCAGCCACGGGTCGAGCTCATCGGCGCGGGCGAGCAGCCGCTGCTTCTCCTCCTCGGAGAGTCGCGCCGGAAGGTCAGGTGAGAAGCGCGGAAGCTGGCTCAGGTCGATCTCGCCCGCGGCCGTCAGGTGGGAGCTGCCAAAGCGGCGCTCCGCCGTCTCGCGCAGGGGCGCCATCGAGTTGTTGGTCATCGCTCGCAGGATATTGGACGGCTAGCCGCGATTCCCCGTCGCATGACGCCTCTTTGCCATCCGCCGCAGTCAATAGCGTCCCGAGAGCAAGAAAACCCGCCTGGCCGGGCGGGTTTTCGAAAATCGAATAGAGATGAAAGTCCGTTGATGTCACTCTCTGCTTTCAGATTTGCATGGCATCCGGACGGAAGGAATCGACGCCCAGATGTCTAAGCCCAAAACGAAGGTTAAGGAGCCTCCCGAATTCCATCCTTGGCGGACCGAAAACCCCAAAGCCAAATGCCCGCACCACCCCAAGAAGGACTATCGCTTGTTGGTCAAAGCGGCCTGGGCAGCCGGTTGGAAATGCGAACGGCGACGCAAGTACATCTACTGCCTCCCCCCAGACCCCGCTGCAGATAGGGTCAAGATCCAGATGACGCCCAGCAGTAGCCGGACGTTGGAAAACACCAAAGCTGCCCTAAGGTCCGCAGGGCTCGACGTGTAAAGTCTAGGAGCTGATGGCGAGCAGCAAGCGGGACCGCGAGGCCCACGTTCTTCTGGAGATGGTCATGGCCGATCCGATGTCGGAGGAGGTTCTCGACGCAAATTCCGACGACGTGATGGATGCGGTGCAGAATCACGCTTCCGATCTTGCGATCGGGCCTGTGGTTGCCCTGAACATGGCGACCTGCTCCATCAAGCTGCGATTTGACGTGCTGGGAACCACGGATGCTGCGATCCATAAGCGCATTGCTCAGGTGATTGCCGTTATTGAGCGCGAGACCGATCTGGAAATGGTGCGCAGCCGTGTCGAGTCTCGCGAAGACATGACCGACTCGCCTACCGGCAAGATGGCTGCGGCCTAGCAGACGGCTAGCGCGGGACTCCGCGAGGGGCTCATGGTGGCGTCGAGCTCGCCGGCTCCCGCTCGGAGCGGACCGCGCGCAGCGTAACCCGGGCGTCCGGTGGGTCGGCATCCTCCTGCAGCCAGGCCTCGACGTCGAAGCCGGAGACTTCGAGCATCCACCGCAGGGTGAGACGGCCGGGGATCCAGCCGGCGGCGGGAACGAATCGGGCGAGGCGGGCGTGCTCCTGGTCGGTGAGGACCTCGGCTTCGAGCAGGAGCGTCGCGCCAGGGGTCGCGAGGTGCCAGAGCTCGTTGAGAAAGGCCATCGGCGCTTGGGTGGCATTGATGACGTCCCGGCAAAGGACGAAGTCGAACTCCCCTTCGGCCGGCAGCTCCTGCGGCGAGGAAACCGCGAGCAGCCGGCTCTCCTCCAGGTCCTCGGGCAGCTCGCCCTCGAAACGCTTCCAGCGAGCGTCGTCGATCCCGTTCACCACGATCGCGGCACCGCCCCGAACCGTCGCGCCCAGGGCACCGGCAGCGCCCGCTGCTCGACCGCTCCGGTCACCGGCGCGAGATCACGCACGTAGCCGAGAAAGATCGGCCCCCCGTAACCGAGCTGGGCGGCTTCGTCGCCCGGCGGCATCAGCAGCTGGTCCCCGGTAATCGGGTGGTAGGCGGCGAAAAGGGGGCTCATGCCCGGGCGGGCCTTGGCGAACAACCAGGCCACCGGCTCCCCCTCGGGTTGGGGCCCCGGGATCTCGCCCGCGGCGGCACGGGCGGCCGCGATCGCCGCCCGCCTCAGCATCGACTTCGCCTGCACCTGCTTGGGAGCCAGGCCGCGCCAGGCCGCCGGCTCACCCACCCAGCGGATCCCCTGGCCGACCGTGGGACGGTGGCTTGGGGGGCGATGACGGTCGGTGATCAGGCGGCCGTCGACGATCCAGACCGGGATCTCGCCCTGGAGGCCGGACGCCGCCAGCGACCCCAGCTCGCCGAGCCGCTCGCCGGGCCCGAACTCGCCGACGGAGTAGCGGAAGCGCCGCTCCGTGTGATCGGCGCTTTTCAGCAGGCCGACGAGGCCGTCGGGACGCTGCGCAGTCGGCACCTGCCGCGGTTTGAGCGGGAAGGGATCGAGGAAGCCGAGCCCTTCGACGACATCCACCTCGTGCAGCACCGGATCCTCGGGCAGGGTCACCAGCACCTGCTGCCCGGTTGGCCGGTGGATCGCCAGGGCGAGCATCTCCAGCCCTGGCAAGGGCGCCGCCTCCGCGTAGCCGATCTCCTCGCCGTCTGGGGGAAGCTGCTCCCACTGTCCGCGTGGCGCGGCCATGTACTCCTGCCCGATCCGGACGATCCTCGTCGTTCCCTCGAGACCCGTGCTGCGCAGGGCACCGAGGTGGTGCTCGGGTTCATAGCCGACCGGCGGCGGCCCGCTGGTGACGATGCGGTGCGGCCCGAAGCGCTCGCGATAGCGGATCGCCAGCGTCGAGAGCGGCGGCACCCAGGTGGGGGTGTCCTGCCAGCGCGGGACCTTGTAATCGCCCGAGCCGGGCAGCAGTGGCTGTGCTCCCGGGTGGAGGCCGTGCGGGTCGGCGGCCACTGTCGGATTGGCGGGAAGCTGCGCCCACTCGCCGGTGGGCTCCGCCCGGGTCTCCGCGGCGGGATGAGGCCAGCAGCGCCACTCGACGATGCCACCGCCCCCGGAGATCAGGGCGAGCAGCGACTGGAGCGGGTCGCCCGGATCGGCTTGCAGCCCCCAGGGTAGGTGCTGCTCCTCGGTGCGGCGCCAGATGACCGTGTGCGGCGCCGTCGGGGGCAGCTCCCGCTCGGCGAGCGGCTGGAAGCGGAAGTGCTCGCCCTCGGCGCCCGCCGTCAGCACGATCGCGGCGAGTTCGGAGTCGGCGGCGAAGCGTCGCAGGACTTTCGCCGTGAAGGCGGGATCGCGCAGCAGCGGGCCGGCGTCGCCGGCGGTGACGGCGACGTAGGAGCCGCGTGCCGTCTCCAGGCCCTGGTGCAGCGCCTCGAACTCGTTGCCCGCAAGCGAGGTCGGCAGGTGACGGACGACCGGAACCTCGCGCGAGGCCGGCCAGCTGCCATCGAAGCGGGCCACCAGCTCGGCGTCGATCGAGAGCTGAGCCTCCAGCAGCGACGCCACCCGGCGCCCTCCCTCGCGGTCGAGGTCGATCGGTTGCAGGGGGACGATCGAGAGGGCGGGCGACTCCTTCGCCTTGATCTCCGCCTCCTGACCCTTGAACGGGGAGACCTCCGCCAGCACCCCCTTGAAGACCGTGGGAGAGTGATCGACCATGTCGGAGCGGTTGAAGCCCCACTTGCGGTAACGCATCGTCGGCAGCCTCGCCGCCTCTCCCCGGACCCCGCGTGAGGCCAGGCGCAGGGCGAACTCCCAGTCCTCGTGGCCGAGCTTGATTCGCTCGCTGTAGCGCTCACCCGCATCGAAAATCTGGCGGTCGAGCAGGGAGCAGGTGTCGCAGAAGTTGCCGTGGAGAAGGGTGTAGAGGTTGTATTCCGGCACCTCGTAGTAGTCCTCGCGGTTGCCGAAGAACTGGATGTTGGGATAGACGAAGCCGACCTCCTCGCCGGCGACCGAGAGCTGGTCGACCAACTGCTCGACGGCCTCGGGCAGGAGGATGTTGTCGGAGTCGACCGGGTAGATGTAGCGGCCCTCGGCGTGTTCAAGGCCGATGTTGCGAGCGTGGCTCGGCCCCCCGTTCTCGCTCAGCCGGATGACCTTTAGGTCCCCGGCCGCCTCCAGCCGGTCGAGGGCCTCGCGGGCGTCCTCGTCGGTCGAGGCGTCGTCGATCAGGATCGTCTCGATCGCCGGGTAGGACTGAGCGCGGACCGAGTCGACGCACTCCTCGATGAACTTCGCCTGGTTGAAGTGGGGGATCAGGACGCTGACCAGCGGGGTGCCGGCGATCGGGCGGTCGCGGAAGCGGATCGGGTCGACGGAGCGGCCCGGCGCGGGGCCCTCCGGCCGCTCGCGCTCCTGGGCGATTTCCTCGTAGAGGTCTCCGTGCTCGTCGGCCATCCGCTGCAGCGAGAAGCGCTCGCGTGCCCGCTCCCGCATCGCCTTGCCCCCAAAGCCGTTGCCGTTGGCGCCGACCAGATCGGTCAGGGCGGCCACGTAGCTCTCGACCGAGTCCCGTTGGGAGACCAGCCCGGGGTAGCCCTCGCCGAGCAGCTCGACGTTGCCCGGCAGCGATGGCGTCACCACCGGCAGGCCCATCGCCATCGCCTCGAAGACAACCGCCGGGATGCCCTCGAAGACGCTGGTCAGGAGCACCGCATCGCAAGCCGCGTACCAGCGCTGCGGGGTCGGGGTCGGCGGGTGGATCAGCACCTCCTGCTCCAGGCCCAGCGCCTCGATCCGCTCGCGCACCTCGGGTTCCAGCTCGCCTTCGCCGAGCACGTGGATCTGGGCGGCCACCTGCTTTTGCTTCAGCGCCGCCGCCACCTCGACCATCAGCAGCGGGTCCTTCTGCGCCGTCAGCCGCGCCGGGAAGAGGATGTGTAGCCGGTCCTCGGCCAGCCCCTCCACCGGGTCGACTCGGTCGGGAGAGAATTCCTCCTCGGCGTCGACGCCGATGTAGATGACCTTGGTCTTGTCCTCCGGGATCCCGTAGTCGTGCACGGCTGCGGCGAGGTGGTTGTTGGAGACCGAGAAGCGGTCGACGAGGTTGCCGTACCGCGTGGTTACGTAGCGGACGTAGCCCGAGCGGTCCGCCTCCTCGACGTGCAACTGCACCACGACGCCAGGCGGATTCGGCAAGCAGCGGAGGTCGGGCAGCAGGTCGAAGCTCAGCCGCGAGTTCATCAGGTGGACAACCGGGGCCTGGCGCGAGTGGAGGAAGTCGAGGATGAAGCCGGGCATCGCCTCCGCCGGCATCAGGTCGGGCAGGACCCAGATCTCCTCGGCGAACTCGTCGACCTCGCGCAGCCGGCGGTTGGGCGAGGGCTGGGTGGTGATCAGGGAAGGGGCGAATCGGTCTCGGTCGATGAACCGAAACCAGTCGATCGTGTTCTTGTCGGTTCCCCCGAAGTCGATCCAGGGGGCGATGTAGACGACCGGAATCCTGCCTGGGGTGGCGGCTCCCACCGACCGCAGAATAATCAGTACGGCAGGGCTTCGTCGATCCGCTCGGCCAGGCACCGGGCGAGCGAGGCGGCGCCGGGCTCGCGCAGCATGGCGACGTGGCCGACCGGGATCTCGTAGCGCTCGACGCCCCCTTCTGCCCGCATCTCCCAGCCGAGGTACGTGTGCTTGTCTTCGAACTCCTGGGAGACGATCAGCACCACCTTCCCCGGCCAGGGGTCGGCGCGGTAGTCGTCCCTGGCCGCACGGGCGGCCGCGAGTGCCCGCAGGATCGTCCGCTCGCCCGCGCCCGGCAGGGGCCGGCGGAGGTGCCATTCGATCTTGTCCAGGAGCCGGCGGCGGGCGTCGGCAGCGAGCACGCGGCCGCGCCCGGAGGCGTAGGAGCGCAGCCGCGGGGCGACCTCGCCGGCCGGCCGCAGCGCAAGCTCGAGCCGGCGCCGGCGGGGCAGCGGCGCCGGCGGGGGCGGCAGCAGCCGGTGATCGAGGCCGGCGTCGATGCCATCGGCCCAGGCCCAGGCGAGGAACGCCGGGCCGTCGGGCCGGTCACCGAGCCACTGCTGCAGGTCCGGCCGCAGCGCGGCTCCGAGCAGGTAGTTGTTGAGGCCGTCCGAGGAAGGTTCGAGCAGGTGCGCCCGGAACTCCTCCCAGCCGTCAGGACCGAGCGGATTCTCAGGCTTGTGCCCGCGTCGTTCCCAGGCGTTCGCCATCGCCCAGTCCCAGCGCGTGCCGTCAGCGGTGCGGCAGTGCCGGCTCTCGGCGGGGAGGAGGAGTTGCGGCGACAGCTCCTCGTAGGCGTTGTTCCAGGCGAAGATGGCGAGCTCGGCGGCGTTGGCCCCAAGCGGATCGGGCCAGGCTGCGCGCAGATCCTCGCGCGAGCGCCAGAACTCGTGGAGGTAGCGGGAAACGCCGGGGGCGAGCGGCTCGCGCAACCAGGCGAAGAGGGCTGCGCCGCCGCCCGGCTCGGTCGGGTCCGGGACCGGCTCGCCGCTGCGGCGGGCGCGGACCGCTGCGGACTCCATCAGCTGGTCGTAGCCAACTCCCGAGATCAGCTCGGCCGGCTTGGCGGCCGGAGGGTTGGAATCGAGGACCGCGAGCAGCGCCACCTCCTCGCCGTCGGCGCGCAGCAGCTGCGCCATCTCGTAGGCGACGGTGGCGCCGTTGCAGCTGCCCGCCAACAGGTAGGGGCCATGGGGCTGCACCTCCCGCACGGCCTCCAGGTACCGCGCCGCCATCTCGGCGATGCCGCTGTCGAGGGGCCGGCGACCGTCGAGGCCGGTCGGCTGCAGGGCATAGAGGGGCTGGTCCTCGGGCATGTGCCGGGACAGCGGCCCAAACCCGACGATGTTGCCGTCGCCGGCGGCGACGACGAAGAGCGGCGGGCGGTCGCCCCCCGGCTTCAGGGCGACGAGGTTCTGCCAGGAATGCTGTTGCGCCGGCGCCTCCAGGGCTGCTGCCAGCGCCCGCGGCGTCGAAGCCTCGAAGACCAGGGCCAGCGGCAGCCTGCGGCCGGCGATTTTTTCCAGCTCTTCGAAAAGGGTCACGGCCAGCAGCGAGTGCCCGCCGAGCGCGAAGAAGTCGTCTTCGGCGCCGACCTGCCCGACCTCCAGCACGGTTTCGAAAGCCTCTACGACCCGGCGCTCCAGGTCGCTGCGGGGAGTCGGATCGCCGCCTCGTCGGACCACGTGCTCGGCCCCCGGGGCGGGGAGGGAATCGAGGTCGAGCTTGCCGTTCACCGTCAGCGGCAACTCCGGCAGCGCGATCCAGGCGGAGGGCACCATCGCGCTCGGCAGGCGGGCGGCGAGGTGGGCCCGAAGCGCGCCTGGCTCGGGGACGGCGTCCTGCGCCCTGGCGACGACGTAGGCGGCCAGGGCCAGGTCACCGGGCGCGCGCTCGAAGGGGACGACGGCCGCATCGGCCACCTGCGGGTGGGAGCGGAGGACGTTCTCGACCTCAGCCGGCTCGACCCGGTGGCCGCGGACCTTTACCTGCCGGTCGGCGCGGCCGGCGAACTCGAGGGCCCCGTCTGGGCGCCAGCGCACCAGGTCCCCGGTCAGGTAGATCCTGTCGCCCGCACCGCCGGGGCCTTCCCGGAACCGCTCCCCGGTCAGCTCGGGGTCGTTGCGGTAGCCGCGAGCGACCCCCTCGCCGCCGATCGCCAGCTCCCCGGTCACCCCGATCGGCAGCTCGCGCCCGGCGGCGTCGACCACCCGCCAAGAGGTGCCCTGGATCGGGCGGCCGATCGGGATCGGCCCCTCCACTTCATCTCCTGGATGGAGCTCGTGGGTGGTGGCGAAGGTCGTGCTCTCGGTCGGCCCATATCCGTTGGTAAGCCGCCCGTGAGCAGGCAGCGCCGCCAGGGCCCGCCGCACGTGGTCGGGTGAGAGGACGTCGCCGCCGGCGAGCAGGTGGTCGACCTGGGCGAGGCAGTCCGGGCGCCGGTCGACGAGCTCGTGGAAGAGCCCGGCAGTGAGCCAGAGGACGTTGATGCGATGGCGCTCGATCGCATCGGCGACGCCATCGGGGGAGGGGCGCTCGCGCAGGCAGGCCACGGTCCCGCCGTTGGCCAAGGGCCCCCAAAGCTCGAGCGTCGTCGCGTCGAAGGCGGGCGAGGCCGCGTGCAGCATCGTCCTGCCCGGCCCCAGGTCTACGAAGCTCGGCCTGGCGACCAGCCGCGCGACGTTGCCGTGGGTGACCTCGACACCTTTCGGCTCGCCGGTCGAGCCCGACGTGTACATCACGTAGGCGAGGTCGTCGGGGCCCACCTCGACCGCGGGGACCGGCTCTGCGGCTTCGGCCTCCTCCAGGGTCAGCTCGACGACCCCCAGTGGCAGCGGGAAAGGCTGTTGGGAGTCGACGAGGACGATGGCCGCCCCCGCGTCTTCGAGCGCCCGCACGATTCGCGCCGCCGGGTGGAGCGGGTCGAGGGGGACGTAAGCGGCACCGGCGAGCAGCACCCCGCAGAAGGCGGCTGCCGAGCCGACCGAGCGCTCGAGCATGACGCCGACCCGGTCGCCGCGCTCAACACCCCGCTGCCTCAGCGCCGCAGCCACCGCGCCCGCTCGCCGCATCAGCTCCGCGTAGGTGATTTCCTCGCTTCCGTCGGCGACGGCGGTCGCGGTCGGGTTGCGCTCTGCCTGCGCTGCGATCAGCGTCGCGACGCTGCGCCCGCCAGTGTGGCTTTCGGGGCCGAGGCTCCAGCCCTCGATCTCGGCGCGCTCTTCGTCGTCGAGGAGATCGAGCTCGGAGAGGCGGGCATCGGGGTTTGCGACGAACTGCTCCAGCAGTCGCTGGTGGTGGCCGGCGAGGCGGTCGACGTCGCCGTCGGCGATCAGGTCGGAGTGCTCCCAGGAGAAGTTCAGGCTGCCGTCGGGGCGGGGGTTTCCGACCACGTTTATGTCGGCCTTTGCGGTCCCGTTGTGCACGCCTTCGACGATCCGGGCCTCCAGCCCCGACCAGCCGCCGGGGCGCCGCGGCGCGTCGTGGAAGGAGAAGAGCGTCTGGATCAGCGGCGAGCGCCCCGGGTCGCGGCGCGGCCCGATCGCGTCGACGACGGCGTCGAAGGGTGCGTCGGCGTTGGCATAGGCCTCGATCGCCATCTTCTGCACTCGCTCCAGCAGCTCACGCACCGTCGGGTCACCGCTGAGGTCACATCGCAGGGCGACGGTGTTGACGGTCATCCCGATCAAGCGCTCGGCCAGCGGCTCACGACGATTGGCGATCCCGGTCCCGATCTGCTGTTGATCCTGGTCTGAGTAACGCTGCAACTGGACGAGGAAGGCGGCGACGGAGACCATGAAGAGGGTCGCTTCGCACTCGCCCCCGAGCGCCCGCATCTGCCCGACCAGCTCGGCCGGAAGCAGGCGGCGGACCAGGCCGCCGACAAAGGACTCGCGGGGCGGCCGCGGCCGCGCCCCGGGTAACTGCAGCAACGGTGGGTTGGGGTCGAGCGCCTCGGCCCAGTGGCCGACCTGTCGTTGCACCGCCTGCGAGCGCCGTACCTCCTGCTCCCAGCGCGTGTAGTCCTGGAACTGCACCACCGGTTCGGCCAGGTCGGCCGGCCGACCCTCGACCCGCGCCGAGTAGAGCTCGCCGAGCTCCCCCGACAGCAGCGCGAACGACCAGCCGTCGTGAACCAGGTGGTGCTCGACCTGGATCAGCCGCCAGCTGCGCTCGCCGAGGCGGACCAGCGTCCAGCGGACCAGCGGCGCCGGGCGCAGCGCTATCTGCTCGCGTACCTTCGCCCGCGCCAGCCGCGCCCAGGCCGCGGGGTTCTCGCCACGAAGGTCGACCTCCGCCAGCGGCGCGTCAAAGGGCGGGTGGATGACCTGGACGGGCTCGCCCTCGCGCTCCTCGAAGGAGGTGCGGAGGATCTCGTGGCGGCGGATCAGCTCACCGAGTGCCCCCCGCAATGCCGCACGGTCGAGCTCGCCCTCGAGCCGGAAGATCGCCGCGAACTGGTAGGCGACCGACTCGGGGTGCATCCGGCAGAAGAGCCAGCTGCGCTGCTGGGCGCCGCTGAGGGGGGCGGTCGGCTGCGGCTCCCCGTGGGTGAGCGGCGGCAATCCCGGCGGCCGCGGGCTGCCCTGCTCGATCCGCTCGGCCAGCGCCGCCGCGGTTCGCGCCTCGAAGACGTCGCCGATGCCGAGGTCGGCTGAGAATCGGTCGCGGAGGAGCCCGGTCAAGCGGAGCGCCAGCAGCGAGGTGCCTCCGAGGGCGAAAAAGTCCTCGTCGGGCCCGACCGACTGCAGCTGCAGCACCTCGGCCAGCGCCGCCGCGACCGGCTCCAGGCGCGGATCGAGCGTCTCGCGCTCGGGGTCGCGGGGCGGGGCGGGGAGAGCCTTGCGGTCGACCTTGCCGCGCTCGGTCTGCGGCATCGACTCGATCGGGACGATCGCCGCCGGGACCATGAATTTCGGCAGCTCCTCCTCCAGGCGAGAGCGCAGCTCGGCCGGGTCGAGCTCGGCTCCCTGCCGCGGGACCGCGTAGCCGATCACCCGCTTATGGCCGGGCACGTCTTCGCGGACCGCCACGGCCGCCTCTCGCACCTCGGGCTGGGCGGCCAGGGCCCTCTCGATCTCGCCGGGCTCGACCCGGTGCCCGGCGAGCTTCACTTGATCGTCGACTCGACCGAGGAAGAGCAGCTGGCCGTCCTCGCGCCAGCGGACGAGGTCGCCGGACCGGTACATGCGGCCACCATCGAAGGGGTCGGGGTGGAAGCGCTCGGCGGTGCGCTCGGGGTCGTTGCGGTAGCCGCGCGCGACCCCGACTCCGCCGATCCAGAGCTCACCTGGCTCCCCGTCCGCCACCGGTTTCCCGTCTTCGTCGAGGACGTGCAGGGCGTAACCGGGAGGCGGCTGCCCGATTGGCACCGTGCCATCGACCTCGCCGCTCAGCTCGTAGGCGCAAGCGAAGATCGTCGTCTCGGTCGGGCCGTAGATGTTGACCAGGCGGGTATGCGGAGAGGCAGCGCGGAGCTCCTCGGCCAGCGCCGTCGGCAGGACGTCGCCGCCGGAGACGAGGACCCGGAGGCCGCCAAGCGAGGGCAGGGCCGCCTGGGCCATCTCAGCCAGCAGGCCGGGAGGGAAGACCGCCATCGTCACCTCGTGCTTGACGATCACCTGGCCGATCGTGACCGGGTTGGGGTCCCCCGGCGGGGAAACGACGAGGCGCGCCCCGTTGAGCAGGGCGGACCAGATCTCCAGGATCGATCCGTCGAAGTCCAGCAGTGCCTTATGGAGGACCGCGTCCTCAGCAGTCGGCAGGAGGTCGGAGGGCCCGCGCAGCAGGTTGACCAGACCGACGTGGGTGATCTCGACTGCCTTCGGAGTGCCGGTCGAACCCGAGGTGAAGAGGATGCAGGCCAGGCGGTCGCCGCCCGGCGGCTCGGGAGGAGCCTCTGCCGCGGTCGTCGCCAGCAGATCGCCGACGTCGAGCGAGCCTTCGCTGCCGTCACCGACCAGCACCCGCGCCGCCGCCAGCTCCACCAGCCTCTCGCGGCGCCGCCGGGGGTGGGCCGGGTTCAGCGGCATATAGCCGGCTCCCGCTCGCACCGCTCCCAGGTAGGCGCAGACCGCCCGCCAGCTCCGCGGCAGGCAGACGGCGACCACGTCCTCGGGCCGAACCCCCGCCGCGACCAGCCCCGCCGCGATCGCCCCGGCGGCGGCGCCCAGCTCGGCGTAGGTCAGCCGTTTCTCGCCGTCCTCGAGCGCGATCGCATCCGGCCGTTCCGCGGTGCGCTCCCCGACAAGCTGGGAGAGGGGCAGTTCCATCTCCCGATCCCGAATATCGGCTTCAAACTGGACAGAGACCCTGATCAGCCGAGGCTACCTACCAATCCTTACTTAAGGCTTTCTGTTTGATCCTCCTGCGGCTCTTCCAGCGCCAGCGCAGCCCGGAGCTGATCCGCGGCAGCCCGTGCCGCAGGTTGGGATTGGTCGCGGGGTCGTGAACCGTCAGCGGCAGCCAGCGCTCGAGCAGCAGCTCCTTCTCCCAGTCCGCTACCTCGGAGTCGCGACTCGAGGACTCGAAGTGGTAAAGCACGGTGTCGGGGTCGTAGACGACGCGGCGGCCGGTGGTCCGCAGCTTCAGGCAGAAATCCATGTCGTTGTAGTTGTTGGGCAGCAGGGTGCTGAAGCCGCCGACCTCGTCGAAGGCCGCGCGGGTGGTCATCAGGCAGGCGGCGGTGACCGCGAGGTAGTTCTGGGCGACGAGGACGTTGTTCGAGTAGCCGCGGAAGCCGGGGGAGAAGCCGCGGTAGATGTGCCCGGGATAGCCGCCGTTCTCGAAGAGGATGCCGACGTGCTGGGGGCGCCCGTCTTCGAACAGCAGGCGACCGCCGACGGCGCCGACCTCCTCCAGCTCCAGGTACATCGCCATCCGCTCGATCCAGTCCGGCGCCACCACCTCCATGTCGTCGTTGAGGAGCAGGACGCGCTCGCCGCGGCTGTGGACGACGCCGCGGTTGATCTTGGCGGAGAAGTTGAAGGGGCCCTCGAAGGGGACGAGGCGGAGCCGGTCGCCGGCGATCCCCTGCAGCCGCTCGAGCAGGGCCGGGTCGGTACCGGGGTCGGTGACGCAGACGATCTCGTAGCTCTCGTAGGTCGAGGTCTCGACGATGCTGCGGAGGCAGTGCTCGATCAGGGCCACCTGCTCGAAGCGGACCTCCCGCGAGCCGCCGGCGGTGGGGATGACGATGCTGACCAGCGGTTGGCGCTGCAGGCGCGGTCGCAGGTGGTAGACGCCGGGGACCCCGAGGTCGCGCTCGACCTCAGCCGGCAAGCCGATCCGCTCGCAGTGCGCCTGCACCGCCCGGGCCCCCGCTTCGAAGGCCCACGGCTTCGCCTCCTCGCCGCTGCCCGCGGTCGAGGTCTCGAGCGTGCGCCAGTGGTAGAGCACCTCGGGGATGTGGGCGACCTGGCGCGCCCGCTCGGTCACCTTCAGGACCAGGTCCCAGTCCTGGGAGCCTTCGAACTCGGGATCGAAGCCGCCGACCTCGGCGACCAGGCGGCGGCGCATGACGCTGAGGTGGCAGGTGTACATCTGCGTCCGCATCCGCTCCGGCGACCAGTCGGGCTTGAAGAAGGGGCCGGAGGGATGGCCGGCACGGTCGATCTTGTCTTCGTCCGTGTAGAGGTAGTCGGCTTCGGGTGAAGAGGCGAGGGCGGCGGCGACCCGCTCCAGCGCCTTTGGGTGCAGCTCGTCGTCGTGGTCGAGGAGGGCGACGAACTCGCCCTCGGCGATCGCCAGAGCGTCGTTGGAGGCGGCGACGATGCCGCCGTTCTCATCCCGCCGCGAGAGCTTGATCCGAGGGTCTGCGGCCTGCGCCTGCGCCAGCATCTCGGCGACGTGCGGCTCGGTCGAGCAGTCGTCGACGAGGCAGAGCTCCCAGTCCTCGAAGCTCTGTCGGTGGACGGAGCCGAGCATCGCCGCCAGCACGTCGGGAGGCGTGTTGAAGACCGGGGTGACGATCGAGAAGAGCGGCATCGCCGTCCCCTTCGTCAGCGCCCGAGCAGGCGCGAGAGCAACTTTCGCAGCGGGCCGGGCACTAGCGCCCGCAGCCGCAGGCCGACCATCGCCAGCGGCGCCGCGCCGCCCTCGAGCTCGGCCACCCGTCCGCGCAGGGCACCGAGTTCCGCTTCCTTGGCGATCAGGAGGTCCCGGAGCCGCAGGACCTCCTCCTCAGGGGTGATCTGCTCCGCCATCGGGGCGAGTCTAGCCTCGTCCAGGCTCACAGGTCCTCGGCGATCCGCGGCGCTTCGCGGCGGAAGATCCAGGCCGCGAAGGCGCAGACGGCGATGTAGACGACGATCGAGGGCAGCAGCTTCGGGAAGCTCCCGACCACGTCGATCGCGGTCGGCGCTTCCGGTTCGATCATCCAGACCCGCACCTGCTCGAAGATCGGCGTCAGCGGGTTGAGGAAGATCAGGTGGTGGTAGGTCGAGGGCACGATTTCAATCGGGTAGAGGACGGGCGTCGCGTAGAAGAGCACCTGGACGGCGACGGTCCAGATGATGAGGACGTCGCGGAAGCGGACGTAGAGGACCGAGAGCGACATGCTGATGGCGGCGGCGAAGACGAAGATCAGCGCCACCGCGACCGGCAGCAGCAGCCAGGTCCACATCGGGTCGACGCCCCAGGCGAGGATGAAGCCGAAGACGACGACGAGGTTGAGGCCGAGGTTGAAGAGCGCGGTGAGGACGACCGCCAGCGGGATCACCAGGCGCGGGAACTGGGTCTTGCGGACGATCCCCTCCTGGGCGACCACCGAGGTGACCGAGTTCTGGGTCGCTTCCTGGAAGAAGGTGAAGAGGACGATCCCGAGCAGCAGCAGCACCGGGTAGTAGGGAAGGTCGCTGCCGACTTTGAAGATCTTGGTGAAGACGAAGAGCAGGACCGCGAACAGCATCAGCGGCCGCACCAGCGACCAGAGGTAGCCGAGCACGGTGCCGAAGTAGACGCGCTTGAACTCGGTCACCGACATCAGCCGCAGGAGGTCGAAGAAGCGGCGCGAGCCGCCGCCGAGGGCCGAGGGCCCGTTGACCTCGCGCAGCGTTGCCGGCGGCGGGACGGTGTTCACCGTGCACCCTCCGGCTCGATCTCGGCGTGGATCTCGTGGGGGAGGGAAACGACCCCGGGGGAGTGCTGGTCGCCACCAAAGACGACGAAGTCGAGGGCGTTGTGGACGTAGAGGGCGACGCCGCCCCCGACTCGGTTGACGCCGCAGTGGAGGAAGTAGCGGCCGGCGGTGAGCGGGTTCTCGATTTCGGCCTCCACCCGCACCCGGCGACCGGCGGTCAGCTCCGGCGTTCCCTCGGCGGTGCGGATCGCCTCGGTCCCGAACTCGAAGACGCCGACCCCGTCGGCGTTGGCAAGGATGAAGCCGACGCCGACGCCGGGGTTGTCGCGCCGCGCTTCCAGCTCGACCTTGAGCCGGATCGGGGTGCCCTGCTCGACGTTGTCGATCCGCTCGCCGGCACCGTCCTCTAGCCAGGCGTCGAGCAGGCGGACTTCGTCCCCCTCGGAGGTGGGGGCGCCGCCGACGTCGCTGCCCTGTTCGAAGTTGAGCCGGGTGTAGCGGCGGCCGACCTCGGCCGGATCGCCGATGTACTGGGCCTGGCCGTCGGCGATCAGCATCGCCCGGTGGCAGTACTCCTCGACCGTCGCCATCTCGTGGGTGACGAGGACGATCGTCTTTCCGGCCGCTTTCATCTCGCGGAAGGCGTCGGCGCACTTCTGCTGGAAGGAGGCGTCGCCGACCGCCAGCACCTCGTCGATCAGGAGGATGTCGGCGTCGACCTCCAGCATCAGCGAGAAGGCGAGCCGGACCAGCATCCCCGACGAGTAGTTCTTCAGCTTCAGGTCGACGAACTCGTCGAGCTCGGCGAAGGCGATGACGGCGTCGAGCCGCTCGCGGCTCTCCTGCGGCGTCAGCCCCATCATCACCCCGTTGAGGACGGCGTTCTCGCGGGCGCTCAGCTCGACGTTGAAGCCGACCCCGAGCTCGATGAAGGGGGCGAGCCGGCCGGCCATCCGGATCTTCCCCTGGTCGGCGCGGTAAATGCTCGCCAGCAGCTTCAGCAGCGTGCTCTTGCCGGAGCCGTTGCGGCCGACGATGCCGAAGAACTCGCCCTGCTCGATCGCGAAGGAGACGCCGTCGAGCGCGTGCAGCTCGCGGTAGCCGGAGCTCGAGAAGGGGTGGACGACGCGCTCTTTGATCGAGTCGACGCGCTGGGTCGGGATGCGGAAGGACTTGTGGAGGTCCTCGACCTCGATCGCGGCGGGGGGCATCGGGGCAGAACCGTACCGGCTGCCTCTACCTGCCACGGCAGCTGTCAGTCTTCCGCCCATGTCGGAGGGCCCCCTCGCGGTCGTCATCCCCAGCTGGAACAGCCTCGACCTCCTGCCGGGCTGCCTCGGCTCGCTGAAGCGGCAGGAGCTGCCGCTGGAGCTGCTGGTGGTCGACAACGGATCCGAAGACGGCACCCCGGCTTACCTCGAGCGCGAGGGGGTGGCGCACGTGTCGCTGCCCGAGAACATCGGCTTCGCCCGGGCGATGAACCTCGGCGTGGCGAGGGTGCGGGCGAAGCTCGTCCTCGTCCTCAACGCCGACACGGTGGTCGAGCCCGGGGCGATCCCGGCGCTGCTGGAAGCCCTGGAGGCTGACCCCGCCCTCGGGGGCGTGCAGCCGCGAATCCTGCAACTGCCCCCGGAGCCGGGCCCGCGCGATCCCGATCAAGCCCGCCTCTACAGCGCCGGCCAGGCGCTGAAGGGCGACGGCAGGGCGATCGAGCTGGGGGCGGGGGAGGAGCAGTCGCCCCGGTATCTGCAGCCCGGTGAGGTCTTCGGTGTCTGCGGCGCGGCCTGTCTGCTGCGCCGCGAGCTCTTCGACCAGCTGGGCGGCTACGACGAGAGCTATTTCGCCTTCTACGAGGACGTCGACCTCAACGTCCGCGCCCGGGTCGCTGGCTGGCGCTTCGGCTACCTGCCCGACGCTGTCGCCTGGCACCTCGGCAACGCCTCCTGGATGGCCGGGGCGCCGCGGCCGAGCGCCTGGAACGCGCGCCTCGTCGCCCGCAACCGGATCGTCACCCAGGCCAAGTTCGTGCCCCTGCGCTCGCTGCCCCGCATCGCCCTCGTCGAGGCCGGGTCGCTGCTGCGGGCCGCCCGGCAGCGCCGGCTCGGCGCCACCCTGCGGGGCAAGCTGGAAGGCCTGCGGCGGCTGCCGGCGGCGTGGCGGGAGCGGCGGCGGCTCGCCGCCGCGGGCGACCCGGCTCGCGCTCGCCGTTGGCTCGGGCGCGTCTAATACCCTCGCGGGCGATGTATTCCGAGACCCTGCAGGGGCCGATCTCGAGCGTCTGGGGGCGGGCGACGGCGGCCTGGGCGCAGCCACGCATCCGACTTGCCGTCGGGGCGGTTGCCTTTGCGGTGCTCACCTTCTTCACCTATCTGATCGCCCACCCGCGGATGTTCAGCGGCTTCCCGGTCTACGACGACGAGGGCTACATGCTCACCGCGCTGAAGGGCTTCGTCAACCACGGCCACCTCTACGACGACGTCTTCACCCAGTACGGGCCCTTCTACTACGAGGCGTGGGGCGGGCTCTTCTCGATCTTCGGCATCCCGATCGACCACGACGGCGGCCGGGCGGTGACGATGGTCGCCTGGATCGTCTCCAGCCTCGCGATCGGGCTGGCAAGCTGGCGGATCACCGGCAGCCTCCTGCTCGGCCTCGCCACCCAGGCGTTCGTCTTCTCGGCGCTGGGAGTGGCGGCGAACGAGCCGATGCACCCGGGAGGAATCATCTGCCTGCTGCTGGCGGCGATCGTCGTCATCGCCTCCTGCGTCGCCGACCGGCCCTCGCCATTTGCGATGGCGGCGCTGGGAGGAGCCCTGGCGGCGCTCGTGTTGGTGAAGATCAACGTCGGCTTCTTCGCGGTGGCCTCGGTGGCCCTCGCCGGCGCCGTCAGCTATCCCGCCCTCTTCGAGCGACGCTGGCCACGGATCCTGATCGAGGTTGGCTTCGTCGCCCTTCCGTTCGCCCTCCTGGCGAGCAAGTTCGGCGAGGGTTGGCCGCGCCGCTACGCGATCCACGTCGGCATCGCCGCTTTCGCTCTCGTCCTCGTCCTCCGCGCCCGCCGCAACCCGCGGCGCACGAACGAAGAGCTGGGCTGGCTGATCGGCGGCTTCCTCGTCCTCGCCGCGGTCAGCCTGCTGACGATCCTCGCCACCGGAACCAGCCTCAGCGGCCTGATCGACGGCGTCCTCCGTCAGCCGCTGCGGCAGTCCGACGCCTTCACGATCCCGCTGCAGCTGAGCAGCCGCCTCTACAGCTTCGACGTCGTCGCTCTCGGTGGCGCGCTCGCCTACTGGTACGTCGGCCGCCGTCGCACCGAGGCCGACGCCGCCTGGATCGCCCTCACCTCGCTCTTCAGCGTCGCCGTCGGGGTGGTGATGGCGCTCTCGGTCGTCGGCAAGGGCCTGCCGTTCGACGCTGGCCAGCTCCCCGGGTACCAGTTCGCGATGCTCGGCTTCTGCTGGGTGGCGCTGATCGGCCCGGTCAACCGCCCGAACGTCTCCTACGCCGTCCTGCTACTGCCGCTGCTGGCGGTGCCCCAGGCGCTGCACGCCTTCCCGGTCGCCGGCAGCCAGACCCTCTGGGCGACCTTCCTGCTGATTCCCGTCGGGGCGATCTGCGTCGTCAACGGCGTCCGCGGGCTGGCAAGCGTCGTTCCCGCGGGCGTCGAGCTGCGGGCGCTGGCCGGCGTCGCCGTCTGCGTCTTCGGGATCGTCGGCTACCTCGCCTTCAACAGCAGCCTGCGGGAACCGCTACAGGCGGCCCGCTACGGCTACGACCACGGCGTCTCGCTGGGGCTGCCGGGGGCGGGCGAGATCCGGGTCGGCGAAGAAGAAGCCGCCCTCTACCAGCAGATCACCGCTGCGATCGACCGCAACTGCAGCGCTCTGATCATGTTGCCGGGCATGGACAGCTTCTATCTCTGGACCGAAGAGGAGCCGCCAACCGGCTACACGGCAACCGGGTGGCCGACTCTGTTCGACGACTCCCACCAGCGCCACGTGATCGACGAAATCGCATCGGTAAAAGGCCTTTGCCAGCTGCGCAACGAACCCCAGGCCGCGGGCTGGGGCAACGGCACGATCCCGCCCGGCCCGCTGGTTAGCTACCTCGGCCGTGGCTTCGAACCGATCGCCAAGTTCGGGGACTACGAACTGCTGCGGCGGGAGAGGGGCGAAGCGGCGGCCTCGTGACGACCTGGATCTTCACCCCCGTCTACCGCGACGCCCGCTCCTTCCGGATCCTCCACGAGCGCCTGCTGGAGGTGATCGAGCGGGAGCTTCCCGACCGTCGCGAGAGCGTCCGTTTCGTCGCCATCGACGACACCGCCGGCCAGGACCCCGAAGCCGCGACGCTGGCCGAGCTCGAGGACGTCACCGTGCTGCAGCCGCCGTTCAACCTCGGCCACCAGCGGGCGCTCGTCTACGCCCTCCGCAAGGCTCTGCCGGCGATCGCCGACGAGGACGCCGTCGTCACCCTCGACGCCGACGGCGAGGACCGGCCCGAGGACCTGCCGCGGCTGCTGCGGGCCGCCGAGGAGCAGGGGCCGCAGGCGCGGCCGGTGGTGCTGGCGCTGCGGGCGAAACGCCGGGAGTCGTTCAGCTTCAAGGTCTTCTACCGGCTCTTCCGCCTCCTCTTCCGCGCCCTCACCGGCGCCACCGTGCGCTCCGGCAACTTCGCCGTCCTCCCGGGCTCGATCGCCAGGCGGGCGCTGCTGCACCCGACCTTCGACCTCTCCTACTCCTCGGCGATCCTCGCCCTCGACCTGCCGATCGCCTACGTGCCGTGCGAGCGCGGCGAGCGCTACGAGGGCCGCTCGAAAATGACCTACGGCCGGCTGGCGATGCACGGCCTGCGGATGCTGATGCCGTTCACCGACCGGATCGCGATCCGGGCTCTTGCCACCTTCGTCTTCTTCGGCGTCCTCGGGGCGGTCTTGGCGGCGATCGTCGTCTGCCTGAAGCTGTTCGGCTCGACCGTTCCCGGTTGGACCAGCTACATCGCCCTCGGAGCGCTGATCGTCTCCCTCGTCGCGCTCGGCAACTTCGTCAGCCTCTTCGTCCTCTTCTCGCAGACGCGAGCGGTCTCCCTGGCCAGCATCGAGGAGATCGACCGCGAGGAGAATCCCTTCCGACCGCGCGAAGAGGTGGCAGGCCGGTGAAAGCCAACGGCGAGCTGATCGCCGGCTTGATCGCCCACTTGCTGCTGCTCGGCGCGCCGGGCGTGGCGGCCGCCGTCTTCGTCACCGGCCGCGGCGTCCGCGAGCTGCCGATCGCCCTCGGGATCGCGCTGGCCGCTTCCGGCATCACCGCCTTCGCCTCCTTCTGGGCCTATTACGCGGATCCGACCCTGGGGCAGGCGTGGGACTTCATCCTCTTCGCCGGCTCGGCCCTGGTGGTGGCCTGGGTGTGGCGGGACGGGCGCCTCGACCGCGAGGCGCTGGCGCCGCTGGCGTTGCCGCTTGGGCTCTGGATCCTCGGCAGCTGCTTCATCGTCTTCCTCGGCTTCCTCCACGGCGGCGTCGAACACGCGATCCCGATGTCGGCGCTGCGCTTTTCCGGCCAGCTCCCGTCCGACAACGACATCCCGCGCTACTTCACCGAATGGTTCGCCACCCACGGCCACCAGAACCCGCCGCCGCTCTACCCGCCGGACTGGCTGATGAGCGACCGGCCGCCGCTGCAGGTCGGCTACGCCCTCTCCCAGCGTGGCTTCATGCCGACCGAAAACTCCCTCCACTACGTGATCCTCTGCGTCGGCGTGCAGTGCCTCTGGATCCCGGCGATGTGGTCGGTGCTGGTGGCCGCGCGGCTGCGGCCGATCGCCCGCAGCCTGGCGATGGTCGCGGCGATGTTCAGCGACGTCGCGATCCTCCACGGCTTCTTCGTCTGGCCGAAGCTGATCGCCGCCGCCTTCCTGCTGGCGGCTCTGGCGATCGTTATCTCGCCCGCCTGGGACCGCGATCGCCACGACCTCCGGGTCGGCGCGTTGATCGGCGCCCTCCTCGCGCTCTCGATGCTCTCGCACGGCTCGAGCGTGTTCGGGGTGATCCCGCTGGCGCTGTTCGCGATCTGGCGCGGCCTGCCCAGCGTGCGCTGGATCGCCGTCGCCGCGGTCGCCCTTCTGGCCCTGATGCTGCCGTGGACCGCCTACCAGCACTACGCCGATCCACCCGGCAACCGGCTGCTGAAGTGGCAGCTCGGCGGCGACATCACCCTCGATCCCAAAGGCACCCTGGAAGCGATCGAGGACGGCTACTCCGAAGCGGGCCTCGACGGCGCCCTCGACAACAAGGCCGACAACTTCGGGGAAATCATCGGCTGGCCCCGGGCGAAGGACGAATACACCTTCGCTGTCAACTCGCTCGACGAAGGCAAGCCCGGCCTTGCCGCGGCCGCGGTTCGCGGCCTCCGCTTCTTCTCCCTGCTCCCCTTCATCGGCCTACTGCTGATCGCGCTGCCGGTGATGCTGATCCGCCGGCGCCGGCCGGGGCGCAACGAGGAGGAGTGGCGCTTCGCGCTGCTCTGCTTCGCCTTCTTCGCGATCGCCTGCCTCGCCTGGGGCCTGCTCCTGTTCGGGACCCCCGATTCCCGGGCGACGATCCACGTCGGCAGCCTCGCGGTCCCCCTGATCGGCGTCGTCGGCTGCGTTGCCGGGATGTACTCGGTCGCCCCCCGGTTCGCGGCCTGGGTGACCGGGATCAACATCGCCTTCGTGCTCCTGCTTTACACGCCCTCGCTGACGCCGCTGCCCGAAAGCAGCTATTCGCCGATCACGGCGATCCTCACCCTGCTCAGCTGCGCTGGCTTCGCCCTGCTGGCTTTCGAACGACCGTTGCCGCCGTGGCGCCGGCGGGCGGATCGCGGCGAGCGCCTGGTCGGCGCGACCGGCTAGCCGCCCGGCCCGGTTCCCGCGTAGGAGGCGATCTGCTCGCAGGGGAGCTGGACGCCCCAGGGTTCCGGCGAGATCGGGATCCCGGCCGTTTCTTCGCCCGCGTCCACGCATCTGGTCGCCGCCCCGCGCAGGGCTTCGTCCCAGTACGGACGCCCTCGGGATTCGGGCTCGCGGACGTCGTAGGAGGTGACGATCGCCAGCGCGATCATGGCCACGGTCACCCCCACCGGCAGGTACGCCTTCAGCCAGCCCTCGCGGCCCCTGACGGCATAGTCGACGAGGACGACGACCACGCTGAGGAAGATCAGCGCCGGGACCATCACGTAGCGGCCGCTGGGCGCGCCTTCGATCCCGCTGCGCAGGTAGATGTATTCGCCGACTTCGCGAGAGTAGGTGGAGAACACGAACATCACCAGCGAGGTCAGCACCCCGATGGCCCCGAACCAGCGAGCGCCGGCGGGCCCCGCCCAGACGCGCCAGGCGAAGCCGACGACGAGCAGGGCGAGGGCGACGATCAACAGGGTCCAGCCGAGATCGACCCAGAGGTTGCCGGCGAGTTTTTCTCCCAGCAGGCCGCCGACGAGGACGCGCTGCAGGTAGGCGGTCCAGATGTGGCTGGTCCAGAGGGAGTCGCCCTGCTGCTGGGAGAGCATCACCGGGATCTGGACGAGGGCGCCGAGGAAGTAGGGGCCGAGCAGCGCCCAGTCGCGGGCTTCCCTCGCGGTTGCCGCCCGCAGCAGCGCTACCGGCATGAAGAACCAGACGCCCGGGGTGCTGAGGCCGGTGCCGAGGAGGAAGAGGCCGCCGGCGAGGGCGCCGCCAAGGGTGCGCGGCCGCCAGAAGAGCAGCCAGAAGGTGCCGAACAGCATGTACCAGGGGAGGTAGGCGGCCGAGAGCACGGTCTCCTGCCCGGCCGTCACCGAAAGCAGGGTCGCGGCGGCCAGCCCGAGGCGGAGGTAGGGGTTGTGGACGTGGCCGCCGCAGCCGACCCAGACGGCAAGGGCGCTGACCGCCGCCAGGAAGGCCGAGAGGACCGTGATCGTCGCTGCCGCCTGCTCGAGCGGGACCAGCGTCGCCGCCTCGGCGACCAGCCGCGGCACCACCACCAGGTACCCCGCATAAGGGGCGAAGACGTCGTGGAAGAAGCCCTGGGTCAGGGCCCCCTGCAGGTAGACCGGCCCGTCCTCGGCCCAGAGCGTGTTGACCGAGGCCGAGAAGCCGAGCCTCATCAGGGCCAGCGCCGTCCCCAGGACCAGGAATGCGGCCAGGACTCCAGCCAGTTCCCAGCGCGGCGCCTGCCGCTCGCCCTGCGGTGCTTCCGGGAAGAGCGTCTCGCGCAACCGCACGGCGCGGCACGATAGCGACGGCTCCCCCGGCATGCTCTCCATGTCAGGCTGCCCAGATGAGGATCTGCCTGATCGGGCCGGGGGATGTCTACGGGCGCCTGGCAGAGCTGCTGGCGACCGAGCACGAGGTAACCCTGGTCCGCCCGGCTGAGGAGGGAAGCCAGGAAAAAGCGCCTCGGGCCTACCGAGAGCTCCTGGTGGAGCCGACGGTGGAGCAGGAGCGAACTGTCTTCGCCGGTGCCGAGCACCGGTACTCGGCAGCGGTGCTCGCGGCGATGGAGCGGGTCTACGGCGAGTCCGGCCCGGACCTGGTCGAGGTCGCTGACCATCGGGCCCACGGCCTCGTGCCGCTGATGGCCCGTCGCTGCGCCTCGCCCTTTCTGCAGAGGGCCCGATTTGCCGTGCGGCTGCTAGGGACGGCTGAGTTGCGGGGGCTCCACGACGGCAGCTTCGGGGATCGCGACCTGAGGCTCCTGTCCGAGCTGGAGCGGGAGCAGCTGCGCCTGGCCGACTGCCTGCTCTATCCCGGCGGCGACGGGCTCGATCTCTACCGCCGCTACTACGAAGCCGAGCTCACCGACGCTATCGAGGTCGGCCTCCCGGGCCTTCCCGCCGCCCCCGCCGATCTTCTGCTCGATGAAGGTGAGCGAGGCTTGCGCATCCTCTATCGAGGCCAGCTTTCCCGCAGCGGTGGCGCGATCGCGCTTGCCGATGCCTGCCTGCGGCTGCCGGTCGATTCCTGGACCTTGACGATGGTGGGTACCGACACGGCGACTGCACCGGTCGGCCAGTCGGTGCGGATGACGATCGAAGCGATGTTCGCGAGCGACCCGCGACTGACGATTGGCTCGGCGGACGAGGTGAGCGTGCAGTGGGAGCGGCACGACCTCGCGGTGGTTCCACCTAGCTTTTCGACCTGGACCGAGCCCGCCCTCGATGCGATGCGCCGCGGACTGCCGGTGCTTGCGACGCCGGTTGGAGACCTGCCGACCCTCATCCGCCCGCGTGAGACCGGGTGGCTAGCTGAAGGGCTTGGCACGGAGCCATTGCGCCAGGCACTGCTCGATCTGCTCGAACGTCCCGAGCAGGTGACTCAAGTGCGCGAGTCGGGGGCGGTGATCAAGCGCTACGAAGAGGCGACCGATCCCGAGCGGATAGTCGCTGGCTACGCGCAGCTCCTCGAGCTGCCAGCCGAGTCGGGCCCGATGGTCTCACAGCCGGCGGCCACCCCCGAATCGAGCCCGCTGGTCAGCGGCGTCATCCCATACCACCGCGCCTCTCCCTACATAGACGACGCGCTGCGATCGCTGTTCGCGCAGACGCACGACAACGTCGAGGCGGTGATCGTCAACGACGGCTCCTTCGAGCCCGCCGACGCCGTGGTCGAGCGATTCGCCGATCACCCCCAGGTTCGGGTGGTGACTCAACTGAATACCGGTGAGACCGCGGCGCGGAATTTCGGAGCGCAGCTGGCGCGAGGTGAGTTTGTGGTCATGCTGGATGCCGACAACATGCTCGAGCCCTCGTTCGTGGCACGGGCGCTGGCTGTCTTCGAGCGAGAGCCAGCGCTTGCATACGTCTCCTGCTGGCTGCGGTTTGTCGGCGCGGATGGGTCCGCCTTCCATCAACCCAGCGGTTACGCTCCGCTGGGGAACGGGGTGGTCCGTGACGACACGAACAACTGGGATGGCGACACCCTGGCGCTCTTTCGTCGCGCGTTGTTTGCGGAGGACGGTTTCGGGTTCGACGAGGCGATCGTCTATTCGGATTGGGAGCTCTACCGGGCGCTGCGGGAGGCTGGGCGGATCGGCACTGTGATTCCTGAGCAGCTCGCCAGGTATCGCTTCCTGGGGTCTTCCCTGCAGCGGGCGCACACGCAGGAGATGCAGGAAAGGGGCTGGAACGAAGCCCGAGGCAGAAGGGTGTTGGGCAAGACGACGTGGACCGCCGAGGTGCCGCATGGCGACTGAGCGGGAAGAGGAGTTGCTGCGAACCAATGCCGAGCTCGCGGCGGAGATCCGGCGCCTTGCCGCCGGCGAGATCACGACTCCTCGCTCTGCAGCTGGGCCGAGTTCCCGCGGCCTCACCCGCTTGGCGGCCGAACGTCAGGAGCTGAGCGAGAAGAGCGACGAGCTCTTGGCTGAGCGGGATCGCCTGCAGGCGGAGCTCGCGACGCAGCAAGCGAGAGCCAACGCGCTCGAGCAGAAGCTGGCCGGCAGCGAGAGCGAACGCGCGCAGCTGGCGCACGAGGCCCAGAGGCTGCGCAGCGGTGCCGGGGGTGTCGCGAGGAGGATCTGGGCCCGGCTCCTGCGCCGGCGCTGAAACAGCGTCGAGATCTGCGCCTCAGCCCCTTCGCCGCCGCCGCAGCGCCAGGGCCTCGCGGGTGCTGAGGTCGAGCAGCGGCGCGCCGTTCACCGCCCGGGGATCGAGGCCGGCGGCGTCTTGCCAGCCGCGCAGGCGCCCCCCCAGTCCCGCTGCCGTGCGGTCCTTCAGTAGCTGCCCGGCGCAGAGGGCGGCCTCGGCGGCGAGGGCGCGCAGCGCCAGCCGGGGGCTGCGCATGACACCGTAGCGGCGCAGCAGGTAGCCGCGGCTCCAGCCGGTCCAGGCGTACTTGCGGGCGCTGGCGGCGCCGAGGCTGGCGGAGTAGGCGTGCAGGGCCCGCGCCGCCGGGGCTAGGGCGCAGCGGCCGCCGCGGGCGGCGAGGCGCAGGGCGAGGTCGAGATCCTCGTAGTAGAGGAAGATCCGCTCGTCGAAGCCGCCGACCGCCTCGAACGCCGCCCGCCGGTAGAGGGCGGCGCCGCCGGTTGGGCCGAGTGGGGGAGAAGCGGTCTCAGCGGCAGCGGCCGGCTCGCCGTGGAGGTAGTCGAAGCCCATCAGGGTCGCGTCGGCGACGACGCCGGCGGAGTCGATCAGCTCCGGCGCCCGTTCCTGCAGCAGCACGCCGGCGACCGAATCGACGCCCTCGCTAAGCCCCTCCAAGAGCGCCTCGACGAAGCGCGGCTCCGGCACGGCGTCGTTGTTGAGCAGGATCAGCGGGTCGCCCGGCGCCTCCGCCACGGCGCGGTTGATCGCCCGCCCGAAGCCGAGGTTCTCGCCCAGCTCGACCACCCGCACCGCCGGCAGCTCTCGCTGCGCCAGCGCCACCGAGTCATCGTCCGAGCCGTTGTCGACAAGGACCACGTCGCAGGCGGCCGTCTGTTCGTCCAGGGCGCGCAAAACCGCGCCTAGGCGGGTCGCGCCGTTGAAGTTGGGGATGTAAATGGTTGGTCGCACCGGTCTCTTCGCCGCTCGGTAGGGTTGCAGCCTCGCATGGAGCCCTTGAAGGGACTGATCCTCTCTGGTGGCGCCGGCACGCGCTTGCGCCCCATCACCCACACCTCTGCCAAGCAACTGGTCCCGGTTGCCAACAAGCCCGTGCTCTTCTACGGGATCGAGGCGCTGGTCGACGCCGGGGTGAAGGAGATCGGGATCATCATCGCCCCCGAGACCGGCGAGGAGATCAAAGAGGCGGCCGGTGACGGCTCGCAGTTCGGCGCCGAGATCACCTACATCGTCCAGGACAAGCCGGCCGGGCTCGCCCACGCCGTCCTCACCGCCGAGGAGTTCATCGGCACCTCGCCCTTCGTCATGTACCTCGGCGACAACCTCCTGCGCGACGGCATCCGCGGCCTCGTCTCCACTTTCACCGAGCACGAGCCCGATGCGCTGATCCTGCTGACCCCGGTCGACGACCCGCAGTCCTACGGCGTCGCCGAGCTTGACGGCGAGCGGATCGTGCGCCTGATCGAGAAGCCGAAAGACCCGCCCTCGAACCTGGCCCTGGTCGGCGTCTACCTCTTCAGCAACCTGATCTTCGACTCCGCCCGCTCGCTCGAGCCCTCTTGGCGCGGCGAGCTGGAGATCACCGAGGCAATCGACAAGCTGATCGACGAGGGGCGCGACGTCCGCTCCGAGGTCGTTCGCGGCTGGTGGAAGGACACCGGCCAGCTCGCCGACATGCTCGAGGCCAACCGCCTCGTCCTCGAGGAGCTCGTCACCTCGGTCGAGGGCGAGGTCGACGAGGCCTCGAAGGTCGAGGGACGGGTCGTGATCGGCCCCGGCGCCAAGCTGCAGGGCGCGGTCGTCCGCGGCCCCGCGGTTATCGGCGCCGGCGCCCACATCGAGGACGCCTACATCGGCCCCTACACCTCGATCGGCGACGGCGTCCACGTCCGTCGCTCCGAAGTCGAGAACTCGATCGTCCTCTCCGGCTCGGTGGTCGAGGACCTCGGCACCCGGATGGAGGCGAGCCTGCTCGGCAAGGAAGTGAAGCTGACCCGCAGCGAGGGGATGCCGAAGACGCTCCGCCTCCTGGTCGGCGACAAATCCGAGATCAAACTCGTCTAGTGGGAGCGGTGCGGTGAAGCTGCTCGTCACCGGAGCGGCCGGGATGCTCGGCCGCGACATCCTTCTCGCCGCCGGCAACGCCGGCCACGACGTGGTCGGTTACGGCCGCGCCGAGCTCGACGTCACCAACCCCGAGACGGTCGCCCGACGCTTCGACCTCGAGCGCCCCGACGTGGTGATCAACTGCGCTGCCTGGACCGACGTCGACGGGGCCGAGGCCGCCGAGGAGCAGGCCTTCGCGATCAACGGCAAAGGCGCCGGCAACGTCGCCGCCGCGGCCGCCGAGATCGAAGCGCGGATCCTCCACGTCTCCACCGACTACGTCTTCGATGGCGCCAAAGGCTCGCCCTACGTGGAGAGCGACCAGCCGGCGCCGCTCTCGGCCTACGGTCGCACCAAGCTGGCCGGCGAGGAGGCGGTGGCCGCTGCCAACAAGCGCCACTTCATCGTCCGCTCGGCCGGCCTCTACGGGCTCGGCGGCCGCAACTTCGTCGACACGATGCTGCGCCTGGCCGAGCGCCAGAACGAGGTCACGGTGGTCCGCGATCAGGTCGGCTCGCCGACCTATACCTGGCACCTCGCCTATGGCATCGTCCGCCTGATCGAGGGGATCGAGTACGGCATTCACCACATGGCGGCGGCGGGCCAGTGCTCCTGGTACGAGTTCGCCCGCGAAATCTTCGAGCAGGCCAAGGTCGAGTGCAAAGTGCTCTCGATCACCAGCGAGGAATTCGGTGCCGCCGCGGCGCGCCCGGCCTTCTCGGCGCTGGTCTCCCAGCGCGAGCACGCGATCCGGCTTCCCAGCTGGCAGGACGGGCTTGCCGGCTATCTCGCCCAACGACAAGCGGAGGCAAGCGAATGAGACTCCTGGTCACCGGAGCGGCAGGCTTCATCGGCTCCACCTACGTGCGGCTCGTGCAGGAGGAGCACGAAGTCGTCGTCCTCGACAAGCTCACCTACGCCGGGCGGCGCGAGAACCTGCCCGAGGGGACGAAGCTGATCGAGGGGGCGATCGAGGATCCCCACGTGGTCCGCGAAGCGATGGAGGGCGTCGACGCGGTCGTCAACTTCGCCGCCGAGAGCCACGTCGACCGCTCGATCGACGACCAGGAAGCGTTCGCCCGCACCCACGTCGTGGGCACCGGGACGCTGCTCGACGCGGTCCGCGAGCTGGGGATCGAGCGCTACGTCCAGGTCTCGACCGACGAGGTCTACGGCTCGATCGACTCGGGCTCCTTCACCGAGACCTCGCCGCTCGATCCCTCCTCGCCCTACTCGGCGACCAAGGCGGCCGGCGACCTGCTCGTCTCCGCCCACGTCCACACCTACAACCTCGACGCCTCGATCGTCCGCGGCTCCAACAACTACGGCCCGCGCCAGTACCCGGAGAAGCTGATCCCGCTGATCGTCTTGAACGCGATCCACGGCGACACGCTGCCGGTCTACGGCGACGGCAAACAGGTTCGCAACTGGCTCTTCGTCGAGGACTTCTGCCGCGGCATCCACACGGTCCTGGCGAAGGGCAAGGCCGGCGAGGCCTACAACGTCGGCGGCCCGGACGAGTGCGAGAACATCGAGGTCGTCAAGCGGGTGATCGAGCTGGTCGGCGCCGACGAGTCGCTGATCGAGTACGTCAGCGACCGTCCCGGCCACGACCGCCGCTACTCGCTCTCCTCGGAGAAGCTGAAGAGCGAGCTCGGCTGGGAGGCCGAAGTCCACTTCGACGAGGGCCTCGAGCGGACCGTCGACTGGTACCGCGACAACGAGGATTGGTGGGGCCCAATCCGCTCCGGCGAGTATCGCGAGTACTACGAAAAGCACTACGGCAAGGCGCTCGGCTAGTGGCCGAGCGGCTGGAGACGAAGCTCGACGGGGTGGTGCTGATCGAGCCGGTGGTCCACGGCGACGAGCGCGGGTTCATGCTCGAGTCGTTCAGCCGCGACGCCTGGCGCGAGCTCGGGGTCGAGGTCGACTTCGTCCAGCACAACCACTCGCGCTCCTCGAAGGGGACGCTGCGGGGGATCCACTTCCAGACCGAGCCGGGCCAGGCGAAGCTGGTCCGCTGCGCCCGCGGCGAGATCCTCGACGTCGCCGTCGACCTCCGCCGCGGCTCGCCCACCTACGGCCAGTGGGAGGCCCACCTCCTCGACGACGTCAAGCACCGCCAGCTCTTCGTCCCGGTCGGCTTCGGCCACGGCTTCGCCGTCCTCTCAGACGTAGCCGACGTCGCCTACCAGGTCTCCAGCTACTACGACCCCGCCACCGAGGCAGGCATCGCCTGGGACGACCCCGACGTGGGGGTCGACTGGCAAGTCGCAGACCCCCTCCTCAGCGAGCGCGACAAGGCCGCGCCGAAGCTCGCCGAGATCGGCGACGAGCTGCCGTTCTAGGCGCAGCCGATTCTTGCCACAGCGGGGTGTGGTCAAAGTCGGATGCGGTGTCGGAGCAGGTCGATGGTCCTGGCGAGGGAGGTGCGGACGCGGGTGGGTTCGTAACGAACCTCGTAGTGCGTGAAGCGGAGCGGGGTCATCCCAGCCATCACGTGGGCACGGTCGCGGCGGGCGTCCTTCAACTGCGCCGAGGGCGTGCGGTGGTAGCGGAGCCCGTCCGTCTCCACCACCAACCCGAGCTCTGGCCAGAAAAAGTCGACCTCGAAGTCGTTGACCCGCTGTTTGCTCAGCGGCATCGGGAGCTTCGCCGTTTTGACGATCCGACGGAAGTAGATCTCCAGGTCTGAGTCGGAGAGCTGAAAGAAGAGCTTGTCGAGAAGCCGACGCAGGGGGCGCACTCCTGGTTGACCGCCATACCGGACTAGCTGCTCTCGAAGAGCTTCAGGGTCGACGAGGCTGCGCTTGTCTGCGTCATTCACCGCTCGCTCGAGCCGAATCGGGTCGAGTTCCGTTGCCAGGTCCAGGAGCGTCTGGCTGGGTGAGGTGACGGGAATGTCCTCGCGGCGCAGGATGTCCTCTACTCGAAGGCGCGGCCGACCGTGGAAACGGATCCCGGGACGCCGCAGTTCGCAGCGCCGTCGCACGCTGATGTCGATCCTCCGGTCTTCCTCCCTGCCGATCTCCCAGAGCGATGCGGCACTTCGGTGGCTCAGCGCTGCTCCCTCTCCACCTGCCAGAACCGCTGCCATCCACCGTCGCTTTTGGTTGAGCGCGGGCCACCCAACGGCGTAGACACCAAGGCTCACCGGGAAGAGGCGCCCACGTGCCACGCGATGTTCGATCGACCTCGGGCCGAATCCCAGCGCCAGCAACTGCTGGCGGGTCACAATCCCATGCTGCCTCCCAGCGAGCCGCCACGTCTGGACGCTGCGCGTCTCCGATTTCTGCCCCACTCTGGTGGGGTAAGGATCGGAAGCGCTTGCTTTCTCCCCCTCGGGCTGGACGCGAGCGCCCTCTTTGGGAAGACTCTTCTGGCGCTTAGGGGCGGGCGCGGCCGCCGGTTAGGCTGACGAAGGTTCGCCAGGCCGGCTTCGGGTGGAACCTGGTGCCTTCGCGGAAGAGGCCGACCGAGTCGCAGAAGGTGCAGGATTCCTTCAGGTCTTTCCAGGAGAACCAGTAGACCTGCTTGATGTCGAGGCGGTTGCGGTTTTCCAGCAGGTAGCCGTAGGCGGCCTTCATCTGCTTGACCTGGCCGCGGATGCCCTGCTCGAAGGCGACTTCCTGAAAGTTGTTCTGCGAGCCCCAGCCGATCTCGGTGATGTACATCGGCACCCGGTCGCGGTTTTCGACCGTGACTTCGTGCAGAGCCTCGACCAGTTCTTCGAGGTCTTCGGGGAAGGCCGCGTACGGGTGCAGGGCGATGCCGTCGAAGAAGCTCTTGATCCCCGGCGTGCGGTAGATCGCTTCGAGGAATTTCGCCGCCGGCATCCCCTTCTTGCCGGTCGCCGTCGGTTCGCCGAAGAGCCCGGAAAGAATCACTTTCGCCGCCGGGTCGATCCGTTTGATCGCCGGGGTGGTGATCTTCAGCAGCCTGACGAAGCGCCCGGGGGAGACCGGGTAGGCGAAGTAGAAGAAGTTGGCCTCGTTCCAGACCTGCCACTGGCGGATCGGCACCGGCCGCGGCAGCACGGTTTCGTACTGGACACCGGGCGCATGCTGGGCCCAGAATTCGCCGCCCGGCCCGTAGCGGTGGACCGCCGCTTCGACGAACCCGATCCAGGCCTTGCGGGCGACCCCGCTGTCGATCGGCATCGTCGTGTACTTGCGGTTGATCCAGGTCGGGACGCCGTAGAGGATCGGCAGCACCTGCATCCCGTGGCGAGCCGCGACTTCGACCACCGGATCGAAGCTGGACCAGTCGTAGCCGCCCTTACGGGTTGGCTGGACGCTGCCCCAGGCGAGCGGCCAGCGGATCGTTTCGATCCCGCCCGCCTTCATGTAGGCGGCGTCGGCGTCGGTTGGCGTCGACTGCGGGTCGATCCCGAAGAAGCCGCGCGGCGCCGGCACCCGCGGCTTGGCGACAGCACCGGGCCCAGCCTCGACGAGGAGGGCGGCGATCAGGAAGCTGCAGAGGAGGACGGCGGCGAAAAGACGTTTCATTCGAGTGCGAGAGGGTAGCGGGCCGGGTCGCCGGGAATGTGAAGATAGGCTGCGCCGCCGTGCTTCCTGCAGGCGCCAAGGCGAGAGCGCAGCTGATCTACCTGCTGAAGGCGGCCGCCCGCTACCTACGCTGGCTCCCCACCGACTTCCGCCAGCGACGGGACCGGGGCCCGGAGTCGGGCCTGATGCCGCCGCGGCGCCTCTCCTTTGTCGGCCGCGGCGATTTCGAGCGCACCGGCAACGAGTACCTCGCCCACTTCCAGACGCTCGGCAATCTGCAACCGGGCGACCGCGTCCTCGACATGGGTTGCGGGATCGGGCGGATGGCGATCCCGCTGATGGGATACCTCGACGACTCCGGCTCCTACGCCGGCTTCGATGTCGGCCGGGCGATGATCCGCTGGTGCCAGCGCGAGGTCAGCGCGCGCCGGCCCGACTTCCAGTTCACCTGGGCCCCGATCTACAACCAGAAGTACAACCCCTTCGGCCGGGTCGCCGGCGCCGAGTTCCGCTTCCCTTATGAGGACGGCAGCTTCGACTTCGTCTTCGCCACCTCGCTCTTCACCCACCTGGTCCGGGCGGAGACCGAGCACTACCTGCGGGAAACGGCGCGGGTCCTGCGCCCGGGGGGCACCTGCCTGCTCACCTTCTTCCTGCTCGACGAGCACGCCGAAGCGGAGATGGCGGCGGGGCGGGCCTCGTTCGATTTCCGCCACCCGATCGAGGGCGGCTTCACCACCGACCCGAGCCAGCCCGAGGAAGCGATCGCCTTCCGCGCCGCCGACCTGCGGGAGATGGCGGCGTCCGCGGGGCTGGAGATCGAGGAGCCGATCAGGTTCGGGCTCTGGTCGAACCACCCCGACGGCCCGGCCGGGCAGGACATAGTCCTCGCCCGTCGCGCCGCCTGAGCCTCAGCCGCGCCCGCGCAGGCCGGTGATCGCCAGGCTGACGCCGAGCTTGGCGGCGACCCCGGCGTAGACGGCGGCGTTGACCAGCGGGTTGTGCACCGGCGCGTCGAAGCGGCGGTAGAAGCGCCCCATGCCGCGGTGGAAGGCGATCTCCTGCCGCGGCGCCCGCCGCCGCGCGCTCGAGCCGCCCTTGACGTGCAGCGCCACCCCGGCCGGCTCGTAGAAGACCTTCCAGCCGGCGTCCCAGAAGCGGCGGCACCAGTCGAGGTCCTCCATGTAGAGCCAGTAGCCCTCGTCGAGCAGGCCGACCTCGCGCACCGCCTCGGCGCGGCAGAGCATGAAGGCGCCGTTGACCGCGTCGACCTCGCCCGGCTCGTCGTCGCCGAGGTGGGCGGCCCGGTACTGCTCGCCGCCGACGCCGGTGAAGTGGCCAAGCGCGGAGAGCGGGGTCGGGAAGGAGCGCTTGCAGGCGTGGTCGAGCTCGCCGCTCTCGGTCACCAGCTTCACCCCGACCATCCCGATCCGCTCCTCCGAGCGCAGCCGCGCCAGCGCCGCGTCAAGCGTCCCGGCGTAGACCTCCGTGTCGGGATTCAGCAGCAGCACCGCGGCGGCGGGCGTCTGGCGCAGCACGAGGTTGTTGGCGGCCGAGAAGCCGATGTTGCCGCGCCGCAGCAGCCGCACCTCCGGGAACTCGACTTCGACCATGTCAGGAGTGCCGTCGGGGCTGCCGCTGTCGACAACGGTCACCCGCATCTCGCCCGCAGAGATCGGGTGCTCGGCGAGCGAGCGCAGGCAGCGCCGCAGCAGCGCTTCGGCGCCGTGGCTGACGATCACGACCTCGAGGGTCAGCCCGCTGTTCCTTTCGGTCGTCATGCAGCCATAAGGAACAGGCGAAGGACTAGTAGGCACCCTCGCCGCGGACCAGGGCCCGTGGCGTCCGCAGCAGGATCTCCAGGTCGGTCAGCAGCGAGAGGTTGTCGAGGTAGTCGCGCTCCATCGCCAGCCGCTCCTCGAAGGTGAGGTCGCTGCGCCCGTAGACCTGCATCGGCCCGGTCATCCCCGGCTTCACCGCGAGGCGGCCGCGCTGGCGCTCGTCGTACAGAGCGACGACGCTCTCCTCCTCAGGGCGCGGCCCGACCAGCGACATCTGGCCCCTAAGCACGTTCCACAGCTGCGGCAGCTCGTCGAGGCTGGTCCGGCGCAGGCTGCGGCCGCTGCGGGTGACGCGCGGGTCGTCGGGGATCTTGAAGGCGGGCTGGTCGAGGCTCTCGATGTCGACCAGCTCCGGCAGCCGCTGCTCGGCGTCGGTGACCATCGTCCGGAACTTGACCATCGTGAACGCCTCCCCTTCGCGGCCGGCCCGGCGCTGGCGGAAGAAGACCGGGCGGCCGTCGTCGAGCAGGATCCAGAGCGCGATCGCCAGCAGCACCGGCGACAGCAGCACCAGCAGCAGGGCGGAGATGACGACGTCCATCACCCGCTTCATCGCCACCGTCGAGCGCGGCGGGTCGCTGAAGCGGAAGTCGAGCACCGGCAGCTCGGCGAGGCGGTTGAGCTCGATCCCCGGTCCCAGCAGCCCGTAGTGCTGGGGGAGGAAGGTCAGCGCCAGGCCCTCGATCTTGCACTCCTCGATCAGGTGCTCGGCCTCGTCCTCGCTCATCTCCGGTTCGGTGACGACGACCCGCTCGATCGCGTGCTCGCGGGCGATCCGGGAGATGTCGCCGGGGGCGCCGAGCCGCGGCAGCTCCCGCGCTTCCGCCTCTGCCGCCGGGGCGAGATAGCCGACAAGGGTCAGCCGCGTCTCCGGGTGGGTGGAGACCCGCCGGGCGACCAGGTCGGCCGCTTTCGCCGGCCCGATCACGATCCCGGTCGCCTGGGCGGTCAGCCGGTGCCAGAGGAAGCGGAGGACGCCGCGCAGGGAGAAGGAGAGCACGAAGGTCCCGACCCCGATCCCGATCGCCGCCGCCGGCGAGAGCGGCCCGGCGGGGCTGATCGCCATCAGCGCGTCGAGCACGAGGGTCGCCAGCACGACGGCGGTGACCAGGGAGGGAAGCTCGTCGAGGGTGCTGTGGCGGAGCCGGCGGTGGTCGTTGTCGTAGAGGCCCTGGAGCTTGACCACGATCACCCAGGCCGGGCTGAAGAGGACCATCCAGAAGAGGTCGCCGATGTCGGTGCTGGAGCTGGAGGCGGTGATCACGCAGAGGACGGCGAGCAGGGCGCCCCAGTCGCTCAGGGCCAGCAGCCGCCGCAGGACGGCGCCGCGGCGGCGAAACTCGCTCGGCCCGCGACCCTCGGGGTCGAACGGCAGCGGCCCCGGCCGCGGCGCCTCGGCCGCTTTCGGCGCCTCAGGCTTGATGTCGGGCGTCTGACTCATACGCATCCTTCGTAACCCTTTTCGAGGCATTCTTCTTCGGGGTTGAGCCGGCGAGCTTCTTCCAGGCTCGCCTTCGCGGCGGCGTCATCGCCGGCCTCGTGCTGCATGCGGGCGCGCAGGTAGTGCAGCTTCCAGTTGTCTTCTTCGCGGTGGATCGCCTGGCTCAGCCGGTCGACCGCGAGGTCGTATTCGCCCTGCGACTCGGCCAGGAGGCCGAGCTGGAGGTAGGGGCTGGCCGCCCAGGGCTCGATCGAGCGGGCCGTCTCGGCGTGGTCGACGGCGGCGGGGATGTTGCCGTCGGCGGCCTTGGCGTTGCTGGTGTCGATCTCGCGGTCGACCAGCAGCGGGCCGATCAGGGCGAGCGCCGCGATCCAGGCGAAGGCGAGGCCGGCGACGGTGAGGCCGAAGCGGCGCCGCTCTTCCCTGCCGTCGGCACCGAGCCGGGCCTGCGCGAGCTGGCTGCAGCGGGCCGCCACCAGGGCGCCCCCGGCGAGGAAAAAGATCGCGCCGACGCCGGCGATTTCCCAGAACCAGTCGATCGCGGCGCCGATCGCGAAGGCGAGGCAGGCGGCGAAGAGGACGGCGTAGAGCTCCCGACGGGGACCGCCGGCATTTCGCCAGGCGGAGAATCCCGTCCAGAGGATCGTCCCCACCAGCGCCAGCACCAGCAGGCCGCCGAAGACGCCGAGTTCGGTGAACGCCTGCAGGTAGAGCGAGTGCGCGTTCAGCACCGGATCTTCGATGTGGCGCAGCTTGTCCCAGGAGAAGCGGTAGGTGCCGGCGCCGTGGCCGAGCACCGGGTCTTCCCCGAAGGCGTCGACGGCAACCCGCCAGAACTCATGCCGGTTGGCGCCGGAGAGCTGGCTGAAGTGCTGGGCGGGGTTGGATGGGAACTGCTGGTCGGGGCGCGAGAACTGATCCCAGGCGCGGCCGCCGACGGCGATCGCCGCCGCCAGCGCGATCAGGGCGCCGGCGAGGGCGAGGAACTTCAGCGTCCGGCGGTTGCGGGAGAGCGCGAGCGCCCGCCCGGTCAGGGCGCCATCGCGGCGCTCGACCCGTCGCAGCAGGGCGTAGAGGAGCACCGTGAACGCAATCCCGGCAATGAGCAGGAAGAGGGCCTTCACCCCCTGGTTGACCGTCGCCTGCTCGTCGAAGTTCTGAGCGAGGCTGGTGCCGGCCTGTACCTTCAGCACCGCCGGGATCGTGCCGAGGGTCCCAATCGCCAGCGTCCCCAGCATCCAAAGCCGGTCGTGGGAGAGGATCAGCAGGCAGCCGCAGGCGACAAGCAGCCCAAGCAGGCCGCCGCGCGAGAAGGTGAAGTAGAGCGCGAGCAGGAGGACGGGGAGCGCCGCCACCGCGACCCAGCGCAGCGCCGCGGTCAGCGAGCGGCGGCTCATCCAGAGGCAGAAAGCCGCTCCGATCCCGAAAGCGAGCCCGTCGGCGTTCCAGTAACCAAACGGATATCCGGTGCGGGGGCCGCTCCCCGGGCCCGCCCCGAGCGCAAAAACATGGGGGAGCAAACGGCTTGCCAGAGCCAACAAAGCCGCCCCGATCAGGGCAATTCCGATCCCTTCAGCGAAACGTTGGCGCCTTTGGTCGGTTTGGGCGATCAGGAACGCGGTGAGAAAGAAGCCCAGATAGACGAGAACCCGGTCGGCTTCGATCACGCTGAGCTCTACTGACCCTGACCAGAGAGATGAGAATGCGGAAAAAAGCGCCAGTCCTCCGATCAATCCCGTCGCCCACCAGAAGGGTCGGCCCAGCGTCGCCTTTCCGGCGGCGCCCAGCGCCAGCATCACAACCAGGACCGCAAGGACCGCGAGGCCGGCAATGTGGCGATCGCTCAGGAAAAACCCGCCACCTGCGAGCGCCAGGCCGAGGATCAAGGCGAGCGGACTTATCAACGCCGCTGATTCCTCTAGTCTTGCGCGCCATGCTTCAGGCCCGGCACCCCCGCCCCCGGAGTGCGGCCCTACTTGCCGCCTCGCTTCTGTCAGTGCTTGCTGTGCTGGCATTGGCTTGCTCACCCGCTATGGCTCACGCCGAAGAAGCGACGGGGCCGCAGTACGAAACTGAAATACCAACCGTGCCGACGGAAGAAGGTTCCGGCGTCGGCGGCGGTGGCCACCACAAAAGTGGCGGCGGCGGCGGCCCGAACGCGGGCATCTCGAATACGCCCGATGGCAACGGCACGGGCGGCGGCAATCCGGAAGCGGGCGGCGGCTCCCATAACGGCCAGACTAACCAAGGCCCCGCCGGCAACGGGGGGCAGAAGCAGGGCGGTTCGGTTGGTTCAGGAGTGGCGCTCGGCGAAGGTAACTCCCCGGCCGAAGCCGGGGAAAACACCTCGGCCGCGAGCGAAGACGACTCGCCCTCGCCGCTGGTCCCGATCCTGATCGCGGCCGTCGTCCTCGCGGCGATCTCGATCGGCGCCTACTACTACCGGCAGCGCCGTCAGGGCGCCGGCTCTTCCGTCTCGCCCAAGGCGAGCTGATCCGATGTCGAAAAGGAGCGAGTACATGAGCAGGATTCTGCGCGCCTTCACGCTGGCACTGGCCTTGACGACCTTCTTCGCCTTCTCGGCTGCCTCGGCGCAGGCGTTGCCCGCCGGCTTCTGGGGCGTGGTGCCGCAGAACGGGCCCACCTCCGAACAGTTCCAGCGGCTCGGCCGCGGTGGCGTCGAAAGCCTGCGGATGTCGATCGGCTGGGCCTCGGTGCAGCCGGGCCCGGGCGGCTCCTACGACTGGAGCGGCTACGACAACCAGATCGAAGAGGCAGCGAAAGCCGGGATCAAGGTCCTGCCGTTCCTCACCGGGGCGCCCGAATGGGCGGTCCCGAGCAAGCGGGTCGCCGGCGCCGGCGGCCTCACCGCTCCGGCCCGCCTGCCGGTTGGCGGCGCCGCTCGCACCGGGTGGGCCGCCTTCGTCACCGCCGCGGTCGCTCGCTACGGCCCCAGCGGCAGCTTCTGGGCCGAGCACCCCGGGGTCCCGAAACGGCCGATCCGCGAATGGCAGATCTGGAACGAGCCCAACTTCAAGTACTTCGTCGCCAAGCCCAACCCCGCCGAATACGGCCAGCTGGTGAAGATCTCCTACACCGCGCTGCGCGCGGCGGACCCGGGGGCGAAGGTCGCCCTCGCCGGTCTCTTCTCGCGCCCGAAGGGCGCCCGCGACCGCAAGACCGGCAAGCACAAAAGCCTCAACTGGTACGCGAGCGACTTCGTCAACGCGATGTACAAGCGGACGCCGGGCGTGAAGGGGAATTTCGCCAACGCATCCCTGCACCCGTACACGATCTTCGCCAAGGAACTGCCGGAAGTGGTCGAAGAACTCCGCAAGGTGATGAAGTCCAACGGCGACCCCGCCAAGGGCCTGCTGATCACCGAGCTGGGCTGGAGCTCGGGCCGCAAGGCCGGCAACAACCTCTTCGCCAAGGGCCCCGCCGGCCAGGCCAAGGAACTGCGGACCGCCTTCTCCCTGGCCAGCAAGAACGCCGCCAAGTGGCGCCTGCGGAGCGTCTACTGGTTCTCAGTCGACGACCTCCCCGGCGCCTGCAACTTCTGCGACGGCTCCGGCCTCTTCAGCGAAGGCTTCAAACCCAAGCCCTCCTGGTACAGCTACGTGAAGTTCGCCGGCGGCACGCCCTAACGCGGGATCGCTCTCGCCCTCAGTGGTCACTTGAGCACATGATCCTGTGCTCAAGTGACCGATCGCCGGGCGGCGCCGCTCGCTGGGCGCGGGCGGCGACCCGGCGTAGAACCTTGCGCACGTGTGCCGGTTCGCGCGCGATCTGCCAATGGGAGAAGCGAAGCGGCCAGAGGCCGGCGGCGATATGGGCCTGATCGCGTTCGAGGCCGCGGCGCTGCTGCGAGGCGGTCCGGTGATAGCGCAGGCCGTCGGCCTCGATCACTATCCCCAGCTCGGGCCAGAAGAAGTCGACTTCGAATTTATTGACCCACACTTTCGTCTCCGGGACGGGCAGCCCGGCACCTTTCGCCACCGGCCGCATCGCCCGCTCCAGCTCGGAGTCGCTGAGCCGGAAGTGGAGCGGATCCAGCAGTTGACGCAGAGGGCCGATGCCTGGCTCGCCGCTGTGGTCGTCGAGCGCGGCGTAGAGCGCGTCCGCTCGAACCCGCTCGAGCTTGTCGGCCTCGTTGACGGCTCGCTCGAGCCGTGGCGCGGTGAGCTGGGTGGCTAGGTCGATCAGGGTGCGGATCGGGGAGGTAACGGCAACGGCTTCGTGCTCGGTGATCTCGCCCGGCCGCATCGCTGTCCGGCGGTGCGCGCGGATGCCTGGCTGACGACTGCGCGTCGCCGCCGGCAGGGAGACCTCGACTAGGCCGCGCGGCTCGTCCCCAATTCCCCATAGCGCCGCAGCGCTCCTATGGCTCAGAACGGCACCGGGCCCGCACGCGAGCAGTGCCGCCACCCACCGTCCGTGCTGGCTCACTTCGGGTCGTCCTACTGCATAGACACCGCGCCGAACCGGGTGCAGACGCCCGCTTTGCACCCGCCAGCGGATCGATGACCGTCCCAGGCCGCACTCGAGCAACTGGCGATGAGCGACCACGCCGTGCTGCCGCTTTACGAGCGCCCAGATGCGTCGATCGCGAACTCGCGCCTCCAGCTTTTGGTCACTTGGGACCACCATCCTGTGCCTAAGTGACCGAGGGCGGCAGATTCGCCCCCCTGCCGGGGCGGCAGACCCACTTGCGTAAGATCGGTGGGTTGGCGACTAGGCAAAAAGCGAGTGCAAAGCCTGATCCGATGGCGCCGTTCTCGGCGGCTACGCAGCGCTGGTTCGATGCCTCTTTCGAGGGGCCGACGCCGGCGCAGGCCGGTGGTTGGGAGGCGATCTCCAGCGGTGCCCATACGCTGATCTGCGCCCCGACCGGGTCGGGGAAGACGCTCGCCAGCTTCCTCTGGGGGATCGACAAGCTGGCCCGCTCGAAAGAGCTGGGGACCGGGGTCAAGCTGGTCTACGTCTCGCCCCTGAAAGCGCTCTCCTACGACATCGAGCGCAACCTGCGGGCGCCGCTGCGCGGGATCGGTGCCGACGTCACGGTCGGGCTTCGGACCGGAGACACGCCGCAGAAAGAGCGGCGGGCGATGGCCAAAGAACCGCCCGACATCCTCATCACCACGCCGGAGTCGCTCTACCTGATGCTCTCCTCGAGCGTGCGGGAGATCCTCACCGGGGTTGAGGCGGTGATCGTCGACGAGATCCACGCCGTCGCCCAGACCAAGCGCGGCTCCCACCTCGCGGTGACCCTGGAGCGGCTCAACCACCTGGTCGAAAAAGAAGGCGGCGACCCGATCCAGCGGATTGGCCTCTCCGCGACCCAGCGGCCGCTGGAGCGGATCGGGAAGTTCCTGGTCGGGCCGAAGCGCGAGTGCAAGATCGTCGACGCCGGCCAGAAGAAGGCCCTCGACCTGGAGATCGTCGTCCCGGTCGAGGACATGGCGGATCCGGGCGCGCCCGCCTACCCCAGCGAGGACGGCCCGCCACCGACCGAAGTCGAGCCGAGCGCCCACGTGCGCTCGATCTGGCCGGCGATCTACCCGAAGCTCCTCGAGCTGGTCCAGGAACACACCTCGACGATGATCTTCGTCAACAACAGGCGAGCAGCAGAGCGCCTGGCCAAGCGCCTCAACGAGCTGGCGAACGGCGAAGGCGAACAGGAGCTACCAGCTACCGAGCAAGCGGGCCATGCTGCGGGCTCGGATGGTGGGTCGGGGGGGTCCTCGACGGACCCTCCCCATCAGTTGTCCGGCGAGGACCCCCCCGACCCCCCGGGCGAGTACGTCGAAATCGCCCGCGCCCACCACGGCTCGCTCTCCCACGAGGAGCGCGCCAACGTCGAGGAGATGCTGAAGTCGGGCCAGCTCCCCTGCCTCGTCGCCACCTCCTCGCTGGAGCTGGGGATCGACATGGGCGCGGTCGACCTGGTGATCCAGGTCGAGTCGCCGAAGTCGGTGACCCGCGGCCTGCAGCGGATCGGCCGCGCCGGCCACCGCATGGGCGAAGTCTCCAAAGGCCGGATCTTCCCCAAATACCGCGGCGACCTGCTCGAGTGCGCGGTCGTCGCCCGCCGCATGCGGGAGGCGGAGATCGAGGAGACGGTGATCCCGCAAAACCCGCTCGACGTCCTCGCCCAGCACCTGGTCTCGATCGCCGCGCAGGAAGAGTGGGTGGTCGACGAGGTCGAGCGACTCCTGACCGCCACCGAGCCCTTCCACGACCTCTCGCGCGAACAGCTGGAGAACGTGCTCGACATGCTCGACGGCCGCTACCCCTCAGACCGCTTCGCCGAGCTGCGGCCGCGGATCGTCTGGGACCGCACCGAAGGGACGATCCACGGCCGCAAAGGCGCTCGCCAGCTGGTCGTCACCAACGCCGGCACGATCCCCGACCGCGGCCTCTACGGCGTCCACCTGCCCGACGGCCGCCGGGTCGGCGAGCTCGACGAGGAGATGGTCTACGAGGCGCGCCCCGGCCAGACCTTCCTGCTCGGCTCCAGCACCTGGCGGATCGAGGAAATCACCCGCGACCGGGTGATCGTCACCCCGGCCCCCGGCGCCCCCGGCGCCGTCCCCTTCTGGAAGGGGGACGGGATCGGCCGCCCCGCCGAGCTCGGCCGCGCGATCGGCGCCTTCGCCCGCGAGGCGGTCTCCCGCGATCCCGCGGAGCTGGCGAAGGAGTACGACCTCGACGAGCGCGCCGCCAACAACCTCGTCTCCTACCTGCGCGAGCAGCAGCAGGCGACCCGGGTCGTCCCCTCCGACGAGACGATCGTCGTCGAGCGCTTCCGCGACGAGATCGGCGACTGGCGCCTCTGCATCCTCAGCCCGTACGGCGGCCGCGTCCACGCCGCCTGGGGCCTCGCCCTCGCCGCCAAGATCCGCGACGAACGCGACCTCGAGGCCGACGCGATCTGGTCCGACGACGGGATCGTCATCCACCTCCCCGACGCCGACGAGCCGCCGCCGGCCGACCTCGTCCTGATCGACCCCGACCAGATCGAAGACCTGGTCGTCGGCGAGCTCTCCGGCAGCGCCCTGTTCGGCGCCCGCTTCCGCGAGAACGCCAGCCGCTCGCTGCTGATCCCGCGCGCCTACCCGGGCAAGCGCACGCCGCTCTGGCAGCAGCGGCTGAAGAGCCAGAGCCTGCTCGAGGTGGCGCGGGACTTCCCCCGCTTCCCGGTCGTGCTCGAGACCTACCGCGAGTGCCTGCGCGACGTCCTCGACCTGCCCGCCCTTGCCGAGCTGCTGGAAAAACTGCACTCCCGCGCGCTCAGCCTGGTCGAGGTGGAGACGCCGACCGCCTCGCCCTTCGCCTCCTCGCTGCTCTTCGACTACGTGGCGACGTACATGTACGAGGGGGATACGCCGAACGCCGAGCGGCGGGCGGCGGCGCTGGCCCTCGACCGCGACCTCCTGCGCGAGCTGCTGGGCCAGGAGGAGCTGCGCGAACTGATCGACCCCGAGGCGCTCGAAGAAGTCGAGGCGCAGCTGCAGCACCGCACCGAGGCCGGCCGCGCCGGCGACCGCGACGCCCTCCAGCAGCTGTTGCGCAACCTCGGCGACCTGACGCTCGAGGAGTGCGAGGAGCGGGTCGAAGAGGGCTACTCGGCGAAATCGATGCTGGAGAAGCTCGTCGCCGAGCGGCGGGTGGCGAAAGTGCGGGTCGCCGGCGAAGAGCGTTACATCGCCGCCGAGGACGCCGGCCTCTACCGCGACGCGCTCGGCGTGCCCGAGCCGCCCGGGCTGCCGGAAACCTTCCTCGAGGAGCACCCCGATGCGATGCGGGCCCTGGTCCGCCGCTACGCCCGTACCCACGGCCCGTTCCCGACCCAGCAGCTGGCCGACCGCTACGGCGTCGATCCTTCGCCGGCGCTGCGCGAGCTCGAGTCCGAAGGGGCTCTGGTCCGCGGCGAGCTGGCGCCGGGAGGGACCGAGCGCGAGTGGTGCGACTCCGAAGTCCTGCGGCGGGTGCGCCGCGCCAGCCTCGCCCGCCTGCGCAAGGAGGTCGAGGCGGCCGACACGAGGGAGCTCGCCCGCTTCCTCCCGAGCTGGCAGAACGTCGACGCCTTCCGCCGCACCGGCGCCGGGCTCGACCGCCTGCGCGAGGCGCTGGTGCCCCTGCAGGGGGTGGCGCTGACGCCGAAAGTGTGGGAGGGAGACGTGCTGCCGCGCCGCCTCGGCGCCTACTCGCAGAGCTGGCTGGACGAGCTCTGCACCAGCGGCGAGCTGGTCTGGATCGGCGCCGGCGCCCTCGGCCGCAACGACGGCCGCGTCGCCCTCTACTTCCGCGAGGACGTCCGCCTCGCCGGCCCGCCGCCGTCGAACGCGAAGCTGGAGCCGTTCCAGGGCGAGGTCCACGACGCGATTCGCGAGCGCCTCGCCGCCGGCCCCTCCTTCTGGCTCGACCTCGTCGTCGAGCTCGACCACCCCGCCGAGGACCTCCACAACGCTCTCTGGGACCTGGTCTGGACGGGAGAGGTGACCAACGACGCCTTCGCGCCGCTGCGGGCGCCGCGCCTGCGCGCCGTGCCGCCCTCCGAACGCCCCGGCCGCCGCTTCGCCCGCCGCCGCAGCACCACCGGCGCCGCCGTCCAGGGCCGCTGGAGCCTGACCGCGCCGCTCTTCGCCCACGCCCCCGGCCCCGGCGCCAAGCTCCGCGCCCAGGCCGAGCTGATGCTCGAGCGCTACGGCATCGTCACCCGCGAGACCGTCCTCGCCGAGGGCATCCCCGGCGGCTTCTCCACCCTCTACGGCGAGCTCGGCAACCTCGAGCTGCTCGGCACCGCCCGCCGCGGCTACTTCGTCGAGGGTCTCGGCGGCGCCCAGTTCGCCCTCCCCGGCGCGGTCGAGCGCCTGCGCTCGCTGCCCGAAGCCGACGGCTCCTACCTCGTCCTCGGCGCCACCGACCCCGCCAACCCCTACGGCGCCTCGCTGCCCTGGCCGAAATCGGAGAGCGGCCGCCGCCCCGGCCGCACCCCCGGCGCCCACCTGCTCCTCCGTGACGGCGAGCCGGTCGTCTTCGTCGAGCGCGGCGGTCGCGGCCTCCTGCGCCTGCAGCAGATCGAGGGCGAGCAGCTGGAGCAGGCGATGCGCGCCCTCGCCGACGCCGTCGCCGACGGCCACCTGCCGAAACTCGCGGTCGAGAAACTGGACGGCGAAGCAATCATCGGCTCCGGCCACGAGGACGCCCTCGTCGGCGCCGGCTTCAACCGCGGCCCCCGCAAGCTGACCGCCACCGCTTAATCCGCCGCCAATTGGCCGACCGGCCAGACCATTGCCATAATCGGTGTAGTGCCTGAGACCGATCAGAGCGCGGTCGAGCTGCTGAAGAGCGTGACGCTCTTCGCCGACCTGGAGGAGGGGGAGCTGGAGCGCTTCTCGCACGTCGCCGTGCCGCGAACCTTCCCCGCCGGGACCCGCGTCTTCCACGAGGGGGATGATTCGGACGCCTGCTACATCGTCAAGGACGGCAGCTTCAGGGTCACCCGCGAACACTCCGACGGCCGCGCAATCACCCTGGCCACCCTCGGCCCCGGTGAGATCTTCGGCGAGCTGGCGATGCTCGACGGCGACAAGCGCTCGGCCAGCGCCGAGGCCCTGACCGATGGCGAGCTGCTGGCGCTGCCAGCCAACGACGTGCGCTCGTTGCTCGCCCGTCATCCCGAGATCTCCCTCAAGCTCGTAGCCGGCCTCGTCCGCCGTCTCCGCGCCGCCAACGTCCGCCTCTCCCGCCAGTCCTTCCAGACCGTCCCCAGCCGCGTCGCCGGCATCCTCGCCCAGCTCAGCCGCGAGGGCCAGGACGGCGACGGCGACCCCGAAGAAGAGGTGACGATCAACATGAACCAGACCGACCTCGCCCAGCTCGCCGGCACCTCGCGCGAGTCGGTCAGCCGCTTCCTCGCCGAGCTCGAGCGCGCCGGCGTCGTCCGTTCCGGTCGCGGCCGGGTGACCGTGCTCGAGCCCGAGAAGCTGCGCAACTACATCTACTGAGCGTGGCGATCTCGGTCTCGACACCGAAGGGCTTCGAGCTGCCGTACCGCTGGAACGACGCCGACGGGATCGTGCGGGTGGAGATAGGGCTCAATGACGATCCGGTCGCGTTCGGCGTCGAAGAGTGGGCCTGCGGCTTTCCATTCCTGCGGGCGACGATCGAGTCCACCGCCAGGGGCTACCGGGAAATGATCGGCTGGGTGCAGGTGGTCGACCGCAGCGATCAGCCCGATGGCTTCCACATCGACCTGTTCGAGCCGCTCGGGGACGTTCCTCACCCGTTCTGCCTGTTCGGCTACTCGCCGGTCATGTTCGATTCTCCCCATGCCACCTACACCGACTGGGACTTCACCGCCCATACGTTCCTCTGCGGCCGGGGCGGGAAGCTGCTCGAACAGACCGAAAAGGGGCGGCGGGAGGTCTGCGCCGTTCTCGGTTTCGAGTGGGGGTTCTCGAAACGCGGTGACCAGATCGACTCTTTCGGCCCGCAGCAGCTCTCTGCCAGGGATTGGGACCAGCACCTCCCCTACCTGCACGAGAGGTTCTCCGAGCCTCAGTGGACCTTCCTCCCGGGCTTCTTCGGCCACCCGCTGCCGTGAGCTTCGCGGCCGCACGGCGCCGCATGGTCGAGCGGCAGCTGCGGCAGCGGGGGATCGGGGACGAGCGGGTGCTGGCGGCGATGGGGGAGGTGCCGCGGGAGGCGTTCCTGCCGGAGGCGTTACGCGAGCGGGCCTACGAGGACTCGGCGCTGCCGATCGGGCAGGAGCAAACGATCTCGCAGCCCTGGATCGTCGCCGCGATCTGCCAGGCGCTGGCGCTTGAGGGATCGGAGCTGGTGCTCGAGGTCGGGACGGGGTCGGGCTACTCGGCTGCGGTCCTGGCGCGGCTGGCGGCACACGTCGTCAGCATCGAGCGCCACCAGTCACTCTCCCGAGAGGCGGCGGAGATCCTGGAGGCGCTGGGGGTACGGAACGTCGAGATCGTCGTCGGCGACGGCAGCCTCGGCGTCCCGGAGCGGGCTCCGTTCGACGCGATCGCCGTCCATGCCGCCGCACCACAGCCACCGCCGGCGCTGATCGACCAGCTCGCTGACGGCGGCCGCCTGGTCGTGCCGACCTCCGGCGAGGGCGCCGACGTGCTGACGCTGCTGCGCCGCACCGGCGACCGCCTCGAGACCACGGGCCTCGGCCCCTGCCGCTTCGTGCCGCTGATCGGCGAGGAGGGCTTCGACGGCTGAGCGCCGCCGGGGCGCTCAGCAGCTGGTGCCGGGCGGGTCGTTGCCGTCCCGCGAGACTTCGTCGCCACCGCCGCCGCAGTCGATCTGCTTGTCGCGCTGGCCGTCGGCGGCGTCGATGAAGTCGCTGCCGCCCTTGCCGATCAGGACGTCGGCGCCGAGGTGGCCCATGATGCTGTTGTCGCCGTTGTCGCCGATCAGGACGTCGGGGCCGTCGGAGCCCTCGAGGCTCTCGTTGTCGCCGAGCACCTGGTCGGGGTTGCCGCAGCCGGGAGGCCCGCCGCTGCCGCCCAGGGTGACGCGCAGGTTGTCGTCGGAGCGGGCGTAGGAGACGGTGTCCTCGCCGCTGCCGCCGTCGAATTTGTGGCCCTGGCAGGTGACGACGGAGTTGACGAGCAGGTCGTTGCCGCTGCCGCCGAACAGTTCGTCGCCGCCCGGGTCGGCGTAGAGGACGTCGCTGCCGCCGTTGCCTTCAAGGCGATCGTGGCCGTTGTCGGGACCGTTGTAGTTCTCGCCCGCTTCGAGCACGTCGTCGCCGTTGCCGCCAACCAGGTTGTCGTCGCCGGCGTTGCCGTTGATCCGCACTTTGGCGCCGGCGGGGACGCTCGGGTCGACGACGATCGAGTCGTTGCCGGGGCCGCCGGTGACGACGATGATCGGCGTCGGGCCGGAGTCGGGGCAGACCATCGCGCTGCCGTTGGAGGGCGGGGTCTGGCAGCCGTTGCCGGCGAAGATCGGGATCGCCGAGGAGATCACCCAGGAGTCGGCGCTGCGAGCGATGCGGATGTCGTCGTTCTGCGGGCTGCCCTGGATGATCAGGCTGGTGCCGTCGAGGCCCTGGTTGAGGGTCCCGTAGGCGAGGCTCGGCGGGGGTGAAGGTTCGGGGCCGCACGAGCTCTCGGCGGCGAAGCCTTCACAGGTGTCGGTGCCGGGGCCGCCGAAGGCCTGACCACCGCCACCGCCGCTCTCGAGGTCGTCATCGCCGACGCCGCCGTCGATCCGGTTGGAGCTGCCGTCGCCGACGATCGTGTCGCCCTGGGGCGAGCCGACGACGTCCTCGAAGCCGCTGAGGCTGTCGTGGCCGTCGCCTTTCGCGGTGCCGGCCCCGAGGCTGACCTGGATGCCGCCGCGGGTGGCGCTGGCGTAGGAGACGATGTCGTCGTTGCCTTCGCCGCCGAGCAGGGTGTCGGTGCCGGCGTCGCCGCGGACGATGTCGCCGTCGCCGGGGCCGCCGTCAGCGTGGTCGGTGCCGGCGCCGCCGAAGACTTCATCGGCGTCGCCGCCGCCGTTGAGGTCGCTGTCGTCGCCGGGGCCACCTTCGACGTGGTCATCGCCGGAGCCACCGTCGATCTGGTCGTTGCCCTTGTCGCCGAGCAGCTGGTCGTTGCCGCCCGCGCCTTGAATCTTGTCGCTTCCCTGCTGGCCATCGATGAAGTCGTCGCCGGCGCCGCCGTCGATCTTGTCGGGGCCCTTGAAACCGGTGATGACGTCGTTGCCGCCGCCGCCGTTGAGGCCGTCGGCGCCTTTGGAGCCGGAGAGGGTGTCGTCGCCGGCGCCGCCCTCGAGGTTGTCGGACCCGGTATCGCCCTGCAGGTTGTCGTCGCCGCCTTCGCCGTTGAGGTTGTCGAACCCGCGCCCGCCGACCAGCGTGTCGTTACCGGGGCCGCCGCAGATCGTGTCGTTGCCGTTCGGCCCGCCGGTGATCACGTCGCCGCCGCCGCCGCCGTAGATCACATCGCTGGCCTTCTTGCCGACGAGGTGGTCGTTGCCGGGAGTGCCCATGATCGTCACCTTCTTGCCGTCGCACTTCATCGCCGTCGCCTGGCCGGCGAGCGGGATCAGCAGTAGCGCCGCGGTCGCGGCGAGCAGGGACAGAAGCAGGCGGGAACGGCTGAGCTGGTTCGGCATCCCTGCCTGCATCGGCGGCGCGCCCCTGAACCTGGAGAGCCGCAATTGCAAACCGCAAATTTGTTTATTTCGCCTAGGACAGACGTCCAGTTACAGCGCGGAGCCGCGCTGATATACGCTCGCACCCTTATGCGGGGCGGCATCTACGTCTTGAACTTCTATTCCGCGGTCTTCGTCGACCAGCTGAAGCGCGGGCGCAAGACGGCGACGATCCGGCTCGGCGACAAGAGCAACAAGTACGAGCGCGGCCAGGTCGTCTGGATCACCGTCGGCTTCCGCCACAGCCCGCGCGAGAAGATCTTCACCGCCGTGATCGACGACGTCGAGGTGAAGAAGGCCGGGGACCTCAGCCGGCGGGACATCGAGCACGATAACCCCGAGTTCCGCCGCTTGGAGGAGGAGATCCGCTTCCTCGAGCAGATCTACAGCCGCGAGGTCAAGGCCAGCGACGTGGTCACCGTGATCCGCTTCTCCCAGATCGTCGAGCCGCCCCAGGCGCACATGGGAAACGGCGAGACGCCTCACCACAACTGACCTGAGGCCCGCCTGGCGCGGCGCATATCGGCGTCCTCGGTCGGTCGTGTGCAGAGCACACTTCCCTTCCCTGCGTCCTTGATCTGCTTGGCCAGGCGACCTCAGGCATAGATTTAGCGGATGGCCGAATACGTCTTTCTCACCACCTGGCTATTGGACAGTCCCCGGGAGCCGGTTTGGGAGGCGATCCACGACCAGGCGAGCTGGCCGCGCTGGTGGCGCGGGGTGGAGGAGGCGACCGAGTTGCGCCAGGGCGAGGACGACGGGCTCGGCAGCGTCTCGCGGATGGTCTGGCGCAGCCTGCTGCCCTACCGGACCTCCTTTGACGTCACGATCACCCGGATCGAGCACCCGGGCCTGATGGAGGGGCACGCGGTCGGGGAGCTCGAAGGGGTCGGGCGCTGGCGCCTCTACGAGCAGGATGGGGTAACCGCCGTCCTCTACGAGTGGAACGTGCGGACGACGAGGTCATGGATGAACCTGATGGCACCGCTGCTGCGGCCGGTCTTCGAGTGGAACCACGACTGGGTGATGCGCCGCGGGGGCGAAGGGATCGCCGAGCTGCTCGGCTGCCGCCTGCTGGCCGCGGACTGAACCGACCTGAGGAAAAGTTTCAGGCCGGGCTTGACCGCCGCCGCCACATCGCTATCTTTCCTCTTGTTGGCACTCCCACACTGAGAGTGCCAAGCGCTCCAGGGCCGAGAATTTGGCTCTACAGGGCGCTTCCTGATCTTTTCCCAGACAACACCGACCGAATAACGGAGGTTCACGGATGAAGCTGAAGCCCCTCGGGGACCGGCTGATCGTCAAGCCGGTAGAGGAGGAGGAGACGACCGCGAGCGGGATCGTCCTCCCCGACACCGCGAAAGAGAAGCCGCAGAAGGGCAAGGTCATCGCTGTCGGCGACGGCGCAGTCGCCGACGACGGCACTCGCCGCCCGCTCGACGTCGCGGAGGGGGACGAAGTCCTCTACTCCAAATACGGCGGCACCGAGGTGACCGTCGAGGGCGACGAGGTACTCGTCCTGCGCGAGTCGGACGTCCTCGCCAAGGTCGCCTAACCCCACCCGGACTTAACCAAGGAGGACTAAAAGAATGGCTCACAAGGAGCTGAAGTACGCAGAGGATGCGCGAGGGGCCCTGCAGGCCGGCGTCGATTCCGTCGCCAACGCCGTCAAGGTCACCCTCGGGCCGAAAGGCCGCTACGTCGTGCTCGACAAAAAGTTCGGCGCGCCGACGATCACCAACGACGGTGTGACGATCGCCCGCGAGGTCGAGGTCGAGGACGTCTTCGAGAACCAGGGCGCCCAGCTCGTCCGCGAGGTCGCCACCGCGACCAACGACGTCGCCGGAGACGGCACCACCACCGCCACCCTGCTGGCCCAGACGATCGTCCGCCAGGGCCTCAAGAACGTCGCCGCCGGCGCCAACCCGCTGGCCCTGCGCCGCGGGATCGAGAAGGCCGTCGAGGATGTCGTCGACAACCTCCGCAACAAGCAGTCGAAGGAGGTCTCGGGCAAAGACCAGATCGCCCGCGTCGCCGCCATCTCCGCCGGGGACGACGACATCGGCAACGTGATCGCCGACGCGATCGAGAAAGTCGGCAAAGACGGCGTTGTGAACGTCGAGGAGGGCCAGACCTTCGGGATGGAGCTCGAGTTCACCGAGGGGATGCAGTTCGACAAGGGCTACATCTCGCCGTACATGGTCACCGACCAGGACCGCATGGAGGCGGTGCTGGACGACCCCTACATCCTCATCGCCAACCAGAAAATCGGCTCCGTGCGGGACATCCTGCCGGTGCTCGAGCAGGTGATGCAGGGTGGGAAACCGCTGCTGATCGTGGCCGAGGACGTCGAGGGCGAGTGCCTCGCGACCCTGGTCGTGAACAAGCTCCGCGGCACCTTCACCGGCGTCGCCGTCAAAGCCCCGGGCTTCGGCGACCGCCGCAAGCGGATGCTCGAGGACATCGCGATCCTCACCGGCGGCGAGGTGATCACCGAGGAGATGGGCCTGAAACTGGAGAACACCCAGCTCACCCAGCTCGGCAAGGCTCGCCGCGTCGTCGTCGCCAAAGACAACACGACGATCATCGACGGCGGCGGTGATGCCGAGGACATCAAGGGCCGGATCAAGCAGATCAAATCGGAGGTCGAGAACACCGACTCGGACTTCGATCGCGAGAAGCTCCAGGAGCGCCTGGCGAAGCTCGCCGGCGGTGTCGCCGTGGTCAAGGTCGGCGCCGCCACCGAGACCGAGATGAAGGAGAAAAAGCACCGCGTCGAGGACGCGCTGCAGGCGACCCGGGCCGCCCTCGAGGAGGGCGTCGTGCCGGGTGGTGGCGTGGCGCTGCTGAACGCCCAGTCGGGTCTCGACCCGGAGAGCCTGGACGACCCGGACGAGATCACCGGCGCCCGGATCATCCACCGCTCGCTGGAGGAGCCGGTGCGGCAGATCGCCGAGAACTCGGGCCTCGAGGGCTCGGTCGTCGTCAACAAGGTCCGCGACCTCAAGGGCGGCGAAGGCCTGAACGCGGCGACCGGCGAGTACGGCGACCTGATCAAGGCCGGCGTCATCGACCCGACCAAGGTCACCCGCTCCGCCCTGGAGAACGCCGCCTCGATCGCGAAGAACATCCTCGTGACCGAGGCGATCATCGCCGAACCGCCGGAGGAGAACGGCGCCGGCGGCGGCATGCCGGGCGGCATGCCCGACATGGGCGGCATGATGTAAGCACCCCCGCTAGGGGATGTGACTTCGGAGAGGCCCGGGCAACCGGGCCTCTCTTTTTACGCCTACTTTTTCCGCGGCTTCGGCGGCAGCGGGGGGAGGAGGCCGGCGTTGTAGTCGGCCGTTTCGAGGAAGGTTGGGCGGCGGATCTTCTTGCGCAGGGTGTTGGTGGTGCGGGGGTAGAGGCGGAGGTCGTACTGGTTGCCGGGGCCGAAGCCCTGGTAGTAGGTGAGCATCCGCACGCGGGGGTGCTTGACCGTCCAGGCGACGACCTGCTTGACGAAGCGCGGTTCGTCCTCGCCGGAGACGGCCCACTCGGTCATTGCCACCGGCATCCCCTTCCACTGCTTGCCAAGGTAGAAGCGGTTGAGGTCTTCCCAGACCGGATATTCGGAGTAGAAGTCGGTGCCGACCCAGTCGACCCAGCGGCGACCGGGCCAGTAGTTGCCGGGGAAGTTGCCTTTGACCCGGGGGGAGCCGCCGGGGAGGGGGCTCCAGATGATGCTGACGGGGGCTACCGGCAGTTCGGTCGGCGGCGGTCCTTTCGTCCGCTGCACCGGCGGCAGGGCAATTTCGGCCAGCGTCGCGTTAATCGCTTCCAGGCTCTGGCCGCCGCGGACGATCAGCGAGATGCGGCGGAAGGCCTGTTTGTACCAGCCGGTCGTGTATTCGCCGCCGCGCTGGTTGCCTTCGCAGTCGACCGCGGTCCAGGCGTTGAGGCAGCGGTTCGGCTCGCCGAGCGGGCGGATGTAGGCGGGCAGCCCGTGGGAGGCGAAGAAGTCGTTCAGCTGCAGCAGGTATTCATCGCCGACCCCGAAGGCGATCTGCTCCGGGGTGATCAGCTCGGACAGGTTCTGGTCGTCCTGGGTCGAGATCGCCAGCACCGGCCGCGTCGCCGTTTCCCGCCAACGTTCGTAGGCGGCGTTGAGGCTGTTGCCCCAGGGATGGAAGGTCTCCAGCAGCGCCGGGTGCCTGCCGGTCAGTTCGGCAAATTCGTTGAATTCGGTCGTCGTGCCGCGGTCGCTGACCCCGAGGAAGACGTTCGGCTTCGGCGGCACCAGCGAGAGCGCGCTTGCCGGGGCGGGCGCTGCCAGCGCGACCAGAGCCGCCACCGCCGCGAGCATCCGCCTAAGCGTCTTCAAGCACATCTCCCATCCTTCGCGGTTCGACCCCGAGTGCCTGCGCGTCGGCCGGGCCGCGCTCGCTGACCATCCCGACCTCCATCAGCTCGGCCTCCTCCCAGGTCGCGAAGACCTCCTCGCCGGCCAGCGCCCGCAGCGCGATCAGGCTCGAGCGCACCAGCGGCAGCGGCATGTGGACGAGCGGCCGCGGCCGTCCGGCGATGCGGCTGACGAGGTCGGCCATCTGGTCGTAAGTGAGGGTCTCCGGCCCGGCGAGCTCGTATCGGTGGGTGCCGTCCCCGGCCCCGCGCTCGCGCTGAAGCGCCCCGACCACGCAGCGGGCCACGTCGGCCGCCCAGATCGGCTGGAAGCGCGCCTGACCCTCGCCCGAGACCGGCAGCACCGGCAGGAAGGAGAAGCGCCGCAGCAGCGTGATCCAGGGATCACTGCGGTCGTAGACGATCGAGGGCGCGAACACCGTCGTCTGCAGCGGCGAGGAGAGGACCGCCTGCTCGGCCAGCCACTTGGCGCGGAAGAAGCGCGTCCGCTGCGCCGCCTGCGCGTCGAGGGCGCTGAAGAAGTGGAAGCTCGCGACGCGGCTGCGCTCGGCCGCCCGCAGCAGCCGCACCGTCGCCAGGCCGTTCAGCTCCTCGATCAGCTTCGGCCGCTGGTCGCGGATCGAGGCCGCCAGGTGGATCACGGTGTCGACCCCGCGCAGCGCCTGCCGCACCAGGTAGGGATCCGACATCTCGCCGAGATCGCCGAGCGCGATCTGCACGTCGACCCGCCGCGGGCCCAGTTTCCGCGGCTCGCGCACCAGGCACCGCACCTCCTCGCCGCGCTCCAGGAGCAGCGGCAGCAGGCGGGATCCGACGCTTCCGGTTGCCCCCGTCAACAGCAGCACGACCCCATGATCCCTAAAATGAGCGCTCGCGCTTGGCCGGGGCCCCCGGCGGGCACCCGGAAAACGAGCTTTTAGGAGACCCTTCCAAATGACCTACGTCATCGCCGAGCCGTGCATTGGCCAGAAGGACAACTCGTGCGTCGAGGTTTGTCCCGTCGATTGCATCCACCCGACGCCTGACGAGGCCGATTACGACAACGTCGAGCAGCTCTACATCGATCCCGACGAGTGCATCGACTGCGACGCCTGCGTCGAGGCCTGCCCGGTGGACGCCTGCTTTGCCGAGGACCAGCTCCCGGCCGAGTGGGCGAAATACGCCGAGATCAACGCGAATTACTTCAAGAACCAGGCTGCTTGAGTTGGTGAGGGGGGCGGGGAGTCCCTCTCCAGACACCACTCGCCAATGGCTCGTGGTTGAGTGTCTGGAGAGGGACTCCCCGCCCCCCTTTGACTCGTCGCGTCGCCTGTAGCTACCTAATAACCAGCCGGGTGGCGGGCCGTAAAGGGGCCGGTTGCCGCTGCTCCCAGCGATTTGTGCCACCTCGGGCCGGTGCCGCTGGTGTTGCCGGCGGTGTCCCAGCGCAGGCCGGCAATCACCGCGTAGGCGTGGCCGCCGTTGGCGTAGACGGTGATCCAGCGCCCGCGGCCGCCTTCGCCCCAGCCTTCCATCGGGCCGGAGGGGAGCGGGCTGCTGAGGAAGCCGCCCCCGTGGAGGGCGAAGCTGACTGCACCCGAGCAGTCGTAGCCGCTGTCCCAGAAACGGGCGTGTCCGCCGCCGTAGATGTAAGGCTTGGTGCGGATCTTGTTCGCCGCGGCGATCACCTTCTTCACCGCCGGCGGGGCGCCTGCCGGCGGGATCGCCCGGCCGTTGACCAACGTCGCCTTGCCGGGCGGGCCGGTTTCTTCGGTGGGCGCTTCGACTTCCGGGGTAGTGGTGGTGAGACCACCGGGAGTGGTCGCATGCGCGGCGTTGGCCACGACGAGGAAAGCCCCTACCAGGGCCAATACCACGATGAAATTACGAAGGGCGGGCGTTTTTCGGGCCGCCCCAAGGGCCATCTGCATCTAGTCACTCCTCCTTCGTTGGCCGGCGGGGTTAGCTGTCGGGCTGGCGCTGAAGGAGCCTGCGCCCCCACCCGGGTGGGTGGGCTCGCCCCAGGAACTTGGTTCCCCCGCTCCTTGGCGTTTCTGAGCCAAGGATTAGGCGTTTGTGTGCAAACCTTAACCCAAGGTTGGGCTGGAAGTTGCCAATGCTTGTGTGGCGTTCGTCACTCTCGCGAGTGGAGAGTTAATCGCGCTATAGGCAGATCAACTCTCCACTTGTGGCTTACCGGCCCGCGGCGCTACTGGACTACGGGGAGCGGCGTACCGCTGACCGGCGGCGCTTCGGCTGCGGCCGGCGTCGACTGCAGGACCGGCAGCTCCTGCGGGGTCGCCGCGACGATGCCCCGAGCCGCCTGGCGGATCGCCTGCGAGGCGGGGGAGTCGGGATCGTCGTTGACCAGCGGCGAGCCGCCGTCGGCGTGCTCGCGCAGCGGCTCGGACAGCGGCACCTTGCCGAGCAGCGGCACGTCGAGTTCGTCGGCCAGGATCTGGCCGCCGCCCTCGCCGAAGATCGTGAAGCGCTCGCCAGTCGGGGTGGTGAAGCCGGACATGTTCTCGATCACGCCGAGGATCTCGAGGTCGAATTTCCGCGCCATCTCGGCACCGCGCCGCGCCACCGACTGGGCCGCCGGCTGCGGGGTCGTGACGACGACGAACTTCGCCTGCGGCAAGAGCTGGGCCAGCGTCATCGAGACGTCGCCGGTCCCCGGCGGCAGGTCGAGCAGCAGGTACTCGAGCTCGTCCCAGGCGACGTCCTCGAGGAACTGCTGGATCGCCTTGTGCAGCATCGGCCCGCGCCAGACGACGGCGGAGTTGTCCTCGACGAAGAAGCCAATCGACATCACCTTCACCCCGCTCGCCGAGTCCAGCGGCAGGATTTTCCGCTCGCCGTTGACTTCCGGTTTGCGGTTGACCCCGAGCATGCGCGGGATCGAGTAGCCGTAGACGTCGCAATCGAGCGCGCCGGCTGAGTGGCCTTCGGCGTTCAGCGCCGCGGCCAAGTTGGCGGTCATCGTCGACTTGCCGACCCCGCCCTTGCCGGAGGAGACGCAGATCACGTTCTTCACCTTCGCCAGCGCCCCCTGCGGCAGCTTGCCGCGGCCGAGCGTCTGCTGCAGCTGGCCTTTCTCCTCGTCGGAGAGGACGTCGAAGCCGACCGCGACCTCGGTCACGCCTTCGAGCTGGGAGACCTGGGCGGCGACGGCCTGTTCGAAGTGCGAGCGGATCGGGCAGCCGGCGGTGGTCAGCGAGACGACGACCTCGACGCGGCCGCTCTCCTTGACCTCGATCGAGCGGACCATGCCCAGCTCGACGATCGAGCGCCGCAGCTCGGGATCGATGACGGCGCGAAGCTTCTCGGTGATCTGATCTTCGTTGGGAAGTGGCATTGATTCGATTCTAGGGGGGGAGAGTTTCCGCCGCCCCAGCCCTTGGTTCCTCCGTACGCATTCGAGCGAAGGAGGAAGACCTATGTCTCACACCAGGATCGTCGTCGGAAGGATCGTCGCCCTCGGGTTGCTGCTGGCGATGAGCTTGTTGCTGTTGGTCGCGGCCAAGGCCGGCGCCGCCACCTACCGGGTTGCCCAGTGCGGCTGGTACGTCGGCGCGGACGCGAGCTGGGCCGACACCACCGGCGGCACCAAGTTCCGCTCCGACGCGTATTGCGAGCCGCCGATCGGCTCCGACGCTTTCGCCACCGCCCACCTCAAGAGCCTCACCCGGGACGGCCAGCAGACCGTCTCCGGCACCCGCTTCGCCCGCTGGCGCTGGGACGCGGCGCCGGGCACCAAGATCATGCAGGTGAGGGGGAGCTGGTGGCACGCCCTCCACGACGGGATGGAGCAGCGACTCGGCGGGGTGAACTGGGGCGGCGGTTTTGAACCCTTCCTCCAGGCGGCGACCACCGATACGACCCCGCGCGAATTCAGCCGCAGTTTCCCGATCGGAGTCGCCGCCTTCGAAGATCGCCTGCTTTGCGCTCGCGGCGAAGACAAGTGGTGCTCGCTGGAGGACGGCTCCTGGTCGGGGCTGCGGGGCCTGACCTTCAGCGTCGAGGATTCGTATGCCCCGGACAAGGTCGCCTTTTTCGGCGGTGACCTGATCGCCGGCGGCTGGCGCCGGGGCACCCAGAGCGTTTACGGGACGGCCACCGACAACCAGGCCGGGGTGCGTTCCGGCGAGACGTTCCTCGACGGGTCGCGGGTGGGCAGCAGCGAATACCCCTGCCAGCAGGCCTACGTGGAGGGCGAGTGGCGGGCGACGCGGATGCGCCCCTGCCTGACCACCGTCTCGGCGGAGCACAGCGTGGTCACCACCGGCTTCAGCGACGGCCCTCACGCGCTCCGGCACTGCGCCACCGACTTCGCCGGCAACAGCGCCTGCAGCCAGGAGCGCACGGTCCTGATCGACAACAACCCACCGGTGCACCCGCGCTCGCTGCAGGTCCTCGGCGGCGAAGGCTGGCGGCGGCTCAACGACTTCGACCTGAGCTGGGACAACCCCGACCAGGGACCGGCGAGCCCGATCGGCGCTGCTCTCTGGCGACTGACCGGACAGAACGGCTACGACACCGGCGTCAGGACCGCCGCCGGCCGTGACCGGCGGACGCTGTCGGATGTCTCCCTGCCCGGCTCGGGCACCTTCTCGCTGCAGCTCTGGCTGCGCGACGAGGCCGGCAACGAAACGCCGAGCTCGGCGGTGACGGTGCCGCTGCGGCTCGACGGGATCAAACCGACGGTCGCCTTCTCGACCGAAAACTCGGCGACCCAGGTGATGGCGGACGTCGCCGACGAACATTCCGGCCCCGCCTCCGGGGAGATTCTTTACCGGCGCGTCGACGTCGCCGACTGGACGGAGCTGCCGACCAAGCTCGTGCCCACGAAAGCGGCCGGCCAGGCGCACCTGGTGGCGCCGCTGCCGGAGCTCGGCTACGGGAGCTACGTCTTCCGGGTGGACGCCGTCGACGCCGCCGGCAACAGCGCCTCGACCAGCCTCCGCGCCGACGGCAACCAGATGGCGATCCGCAAGGAGCCGCCACCTCCGGTCTCGAAGGCGATCCCGCTGACCAAGCCTCAGAGCAAGTCGCAGCCGCAGCCGAAAGGAAAGGCGAGGCTGTTCGCCCGGCTGCGCGGCGGCCACGGGCGCGGTGACGCCCTGACGGTGCCCTTCGGCGCCCCGGCCCTGCTCAGCGGCCGCCTCACCCGTGCAGACGGGGCACCGCTCGCCGGCCGCCAGCTGCGCATCGTCTCGCATCCGTCCCACGGGGCACTGGCGCCAATCGCCGCCCAGACGATCAAAACCGGCGAGCAGGGCGGCTTCGAAACCCGGCTGCCCGCCGGGCCTTCGCGCCGGGTGACGGTGGTCTTCGGCGGCGACGAGGCGCTCGAGCCGGCCCGCCGCCCGGCGCTGGAGTTGCGGGTCCGCTCCGGGCTTTCGCTGCGGGCGGTCCCGGCGAGCCTGCGCACCGGCCAGGCGGTTCGCCTCAGCGGCAAGGTGAAGAGCGCCGGGGCGCCGATCCCGCGCCGCGGCAAGCTGGTCGCGATCCAGTACCTGGAGCAGGCGACCCACCGCTGGCGCCCGGTCCTCGTCACCCGCGGCGATCACCACGGCCGCTACCGCGCCCACTACCGCTTCCGCTACGTCAGCGGCAGCGCCTCGATCCGGCTGCGGGCGACGGCGCTGGCGGAGGAGCGCTGGCCCTACGCCCCCGGCTTCTCGCCTCCGGTGACCGTCAAGGTCCGGGGAAGCTAGGGTTCGGGCCATGTCGCAAGCAACTCTGCACACCAGCGCCGGGGCGATCGTGCTCGAGCTTCACGACGAGGACGCGCCGAAAACCGTCGAGAACTTCCGCAAGCTCTCCGCCGAAGGCTTCTACGACCAGCTCGTCTTCCACCGGGTGATACCGGACTTCATGATCCAGGGCGGCTGCCCGGAAGGCACCGGCCGCGGCGGTCCGGGCTACACCTTCGAGGACGAGTTCAACGACCACAAGGTCGTCCGCGGGGCGCTGGCGATGGCCAACGCGGGGCCGAACACCAACGGCTCGCAGTTCTTCATCGTCACCACCGGGGCGGCGCCGTGGCTCGACGGCAAGCACACCGTCTTCGGCGAGGTGATCGACGGGATGGACGTGGTCGACTCGATCGAGTCGACTCCGACCGACGGCGCCGACAAGCCGGTCGAGCCGCAGACGATCGAACGCGTCGAGCTCGACGAGAGCTAGCTCGAAGCGGGGGCGCCGCCTTCGGGCGGCGCCTCGGTGCCGGCGAGTCGTTCGCGGCGCGCCTCCTGCCGCCGCTTGATCCCTTCGCCCGGGCGCCAGAGGCTGACCAGGCCGGCGACCAGGGTGACGAGGAAGATCTGCCCGATCATCATCTCCAGGCCGGAGATCATCCGGCCCGGCTGCCCGCCCGGCACGAGGTTGCCGTACCCGGTCGTGGTCAGGGTCGTGTAGCTGAAGAAGAGGAAGTCGCCGCCGGCCGGGTGGGCGTGCCCTTCGAAGAAGGCTCCACCCTGCACCCGCTCGACGAAGCCGTAGACGAAGGTGAAGAGGAGGCCGAGGACGGTGTAGACGCTGAGCGCGCCCAGGATCGTCCGCGAGCCGACCCGTTCGGAGGTTACGACCCGCTGGAGCACAGCTCCCATCGCCAGCGTCAAGAGGCCGACCTGGACGACCGTGGCGAGATTGAGCCAGAGCCGCCCGCCGCCGGCCGCCCCGACCGCGGCCGACAGGATCGTCACGCCCGAGAGCCAGAGGGCCGCCCGGACCAGCCGCGGCCGCGCGTGGGCGCTCGCCAGCGCGATCACCGAGGTGGCGCTGGTCGCCAGGCAGAGGATCACCGACTCCCAGCCGCGGTTCGACAGCAGCGAGGCGAGCACGTAGGTGAGGAGGACGGAGGCGAGGACCAGCCCGAAGGCGTCGCGGCTGCGTTCGGCGCGCTCTACCCAAGACTCGCGACGGCGCTCGCGCCTGGCGGGATCCATCCCAGCTTCGTTCGGCCGCCGCCCACGTATTCCTGCCGGCGGCAGCGGAGGGGGTGGGATTCGAACCCACGAGCCCCGTTTCCGAGGCCAACGGTTTTCAAGACCGTCGCATTCAACCGCTCTGCCACCCCTCCCGGGGACGATCAGATGCTAAGACCCGAATCCTGCCGGTGCGCTCAGGCTTTGCGAACCGCGTAGAAGAGAGAGTTGTTCTGGCCGTTGTCGTCGTCGAAGATGACCTGGAAGCCGACCTGCTTGAAGACCTTCCTGATCTCGTCGTCGTCGTAGTAGTGCACGCTGAACAAACTGGTCCGTTGGTAATTTTCGCCGTCGAGTCGCCAGTACGGAACGGTTGCGGCGATCGTGCGCGCATGGGGGATCGAGCTGGTGCTGGCGATCGCGGTGTACTCCACAGACTCCTGGTTGACTTCGGCGCCGATGTAGCGGAGGGGTGCGAGGTCCAGGCGGCGATTGAGATCAATATGCCCAAGTGCCTGTGGCCCGTCACCCGCCTTCTTTCGCATCTCGAGCAGCAGGCAGTCCTGCGGGTTCATCAGGTCGTGGAGCAGTTGCAGAAGCGCCACCTCGTTGCCGAGGTTGTCCAGCCCGCCGAGCAGCGAGTAGACGTTTGGCTCCTCACGAAAGTCGAACACCCTCTTGAACTCGGCCAGGTAGGCGACATCGGCCTCGATCGCCTTGATCCTCAGGCGCTCCAGCGGCAGCCCCTTCGCGAGGATCGTCCTAATCGCTTCCAGCAAGAGCCCGCCGCTCACGTCATAGGGGTAGTAGTAGGTGTATTTCGGGCTGCGGGCGTGCTGCAGAAGCGTCCGGATCAGCATCGCGTCCTTCACCCCGTTGCCTGGCCCCAGGCTGATGAAGTCGACCTCGTGCGAGCCGCAATGGTTGAGCACCGCACCGAGTAGGTCCTTTGCGTTTTCCATCACGTACTTCACGGTCTCCTGGTAATAGCCGTACTCAGGGTCTTCGCAAAGGGCAAGGTAGGTCGCCTGACCTTCCTCGGTCAGGTACAGAAGGCGCTGCGGGAGGGTGGCGTGTTGTTTCAGCGAGTGCTGGATTTTGGTTTTCGAGGGAAGGGGTCGTGACTTCTGCAGGTAAAAAGTCCCGTCGACGACGGCGTCGAAGACCTCACCACGGCGCAGAACTGCTCGTGAGCGCTCGGAGGCAAGGAAACGCGACTGCAGCACCCATTCCCGCAGCTTTTCGCCCAGACCGGTCAGATCGCCAACGGAGTAGGTCAGGTGGTTCAGGTGTCGGAGGTCGGTAGGGATGTTCGGCGGGTCGTCCGTTAGGAGGATCGTCTCCTTGTTGACGTGGTGCGCGTAGCCGAGCTCGTAGGTGACGTTCGGATTTGACTTGCTCGTGACGCCGATCACCAACCCCGCCTGCTCGATCGCGTTGTAGATGTTTTCCACGATCGGGTCGCTGACCTTGATGTCGTCGGCGCGGATGACCTCTAAGCCGATGTCGGCAAGGGCTTTCTTAATCGTCGAGTAGACGTCGTCAAAGTCCTTGGCGAACGGCATGACGACAAAGATGGGCGCGCGTTCGCTGGAGTCTTGAGAGCTCACCGGTCTTGTTCCAGGTCAGGGTCGGTCGCTTTGTGCGCGGAAGGGGAGAACAACCCGAACCGAGTCCCTGTTTGAGTACCCCATGGCGGGACCCTCTCAGTTCGGGAGGATGGAACTACGCCCGCAAGGGGGCGTGATTGGATTCGGATGTGCGCAGGTTGCTGCTCTTGGCTTCGGCAATGGTTTTCTTCGACGTAGCGTTCTATGCGGCAATCGCCCCGTTGCTGCCGCGCTACGTTGACGACCTGGGTCTCAACAAGGCGCAAGCTGGGGTGTTGTCCGCGTCCTACGCCGCGGGAACGTTGGTTGCATCGCTTCCGGCCGGTTTCCTCGCCAGCCGGGTCGGCCCGCGGGTGACCGTGATCTACGGACTCCTTGCCTTGGGAGTTTCGAGCTTCGTCTTCGGGTTTGTCGATCACGTCTACCTCCTGGACTTCACGCGCTTCGTCCAAGGGGCGGGCGGCGCGCTCATCTGGGCCGGGGCGCTCACTTGGCTGATCGCGATGTCGCCGGAGGAGAAGCGAGGCTCGGTGATCGGGATCGCTCTCGGGACCGCGGTTGCAGGAGCGCTGCTCGGCCCTGCGCTCGGAGCGTTGGCCGCCTCGATCGGAACCGCCCCCGTCTTCGGCTCGATCCTCGTGGTAACGATCGCTTTCGCCTTCTTGGCTTCGCGTCTGCCGGAAGCCGAGGCGCCGCCGCCGCAAGGCCTGCGGGAGGTCCTGCGGACGCTCCTTACTCGGCCGGTGCTCGCCGCCGCGGCCTTCGTCGGAGTTCCCTCCGTGATGTTCGGTGCGATCGAGGTGCTGGTACCGCTGCGGATCGACGACCTCGGCGGGGGCCATGGTGTGATCGCCGCCGGCTTCATCGTCGGCGCTGGGCTGGAGGCGGCGCTCGCCCCCTTCGCCGGAAGGCTCTCGGATCGAATCGGCCGTCGCTCCCCGTACGTCATCGGGCTGACGATTTGCGCGGGCGCGATGGTCGCGATCGCCGCCGTGACTTCGCTCGCCGGCGTGATCACTGGCCTCATCGTCACCTCGCTTGGGGCGGGCCTCTGCTTTGCCCCGGCGCTGACCCTGATCTCCGATACCGCCGAGGCCAGCAGCCTTCACCAGGGCTTCGCCGCCGGGCTCTCGAACATGGCGTGGGCTTCCGGGCAGGTGATCGGCGGGGTCGGCGGCGGGGTGGTCGCCAGCCTCACCGGCAACGCCGCACCAAGCTTGGCGATCGCGTTGCTGCTGGCGCTGACCGTCGTCTACGCGTTCCGCACTATGGACCCCGGCTCTGAGCCGAGCCCGGCTTCGGGTTAGGCTCGCGCCATGTGGGGGAAGGCGAGAGCGGCGACCGGTGAGTGGGTCAACTGGGCCGGCGACCAGTCCTGCCGGCCGGCGCGGATCATCCGCCCGCGGAGCCGCGAGGAGCTGGCGGAGGCGATCGGGACTGCGACGGCGGCGGGGGAGAAGGTGCGGGTGGCGGCCTCGGGTCACTCCTTCACCGAGGCGGCGCTGACCAGCGGGACGATGCTGCGGCTCGAGGCGCTGGGCGGGGTCCAGGACGCGGACCGCAGCACGGGCCTGGTCCGGGTCGGAGGCGGCACCTTGATCGCCGACCTGAACGACGCACTCGCCGACCTTGGCCTGGCGATGGAGAACCTCGGCGACATCGACCGCCAGACGATCGCCGGCGCGATCTCGACCGGGACTCACGGGACCGGGGCGCGGCTGCGCAATATCTCCGCCCAGGTCGAGGGGATGGAGCTGGTCCTCGGCGACGGCAGCGTCCGCCATCTCAACGCGTCGACCGACCCCGAGCTGTTGCGGGCGGCCCGGGTGGGGGTGGGGGCGCTAGGGGCGATCTCGGCCGTCACCCTGCGCTGCGCCCCCGCCTTCACCCTGCTGCGGGTCGACGCGCCGCACCCGCGGGAGGAGGTGCTCGACAGCTTCAGCGAGCGGGCCGAGGCGCACGAGCACTTCGAGCTCTTCACCTTCCCCTACTCGGGCCTGGCCCTGGTGCTGGAGCGCAATCGCAGCGAGGAGCCGCCGCGGCCGCGCGGCCGTGCCGCCGCTTACCTCAACGACATCGTGCTCGAGAACTGGGCGCTGGAGGCTCTGGCAGCGACGGGCAAGGCGTTCCCGCGGCTGATCCCGGCGCTCTCTCGCCTCGCCGGCAAGCTCGCCTCCGGCAGCCGCACCAGCGATCGCAGCGACCGCGTCTTCGCCAACGAGCGCCGGGTCCGCTTCACCGAGATGGAGTACGCGCTGCCGTGCGAGCACGGGCCGGAGGCGGCGCGGCGGGTGGTCGAGTGGGTGCGCGCGAACCACTATCCGGTCTTCTTCCCGATCGAGATGCGCGTCTCCGCCGGCGACGACGCCTCCCTCAGCATGGCCCATGAACGCGAGAGCGCTTACATCGCCGTCCACCAGTACCGGGGGATGGAGTGGCGCCCCTACTTCGAAGCAGTCGAGGCGATCATGGACGACTACGGCGGCCGCCCCCACTGGGGCAAGCGCCACTTCCAAACCGCCGCGACCCTCGCCCCGCGCTACCCCGCGTGGGAAGAGTTCCAGCGAGCCCGCGCCCACCTCGACCCCGGCCGGACCTTCGCCAACGAGTACACCGACCGAGTCTTAGGCCCCTAATCCGAACTGCATCAAATTCTCCATCAACCGCAGAGCCAATTTGATGCAGTTCGGCGGTTACAGGAACGCTTTGCCTTCACCGCGATAGGTGGGGGCCTCGTCGACGATCTGGTCGCCTTCGACGAGGAAGAGGGTCTCGAACCGCTCGCAGAGCTCACCGGCTTTGGCGTGGCGGAGGTAGACGCGATCGCCGACGGTGAGGCGGCCCGCCGGCTCGCCGAGCAGCGGCGTCTGCACCTCCCCGGCGCCCTCCTCGTCGTCGAAGCGCAGCCCCTCCGGCAACCAGGGCGCCGGCAGGCGACCCGGGTTGCCCGGCCCCGAGGCGAGGTAGCCGCCGCCGAGCGCCGTCGCCACCCACTCCGAGGGCTTGCGCGTTACCGGCAGCGCGAAGGCCGCGGCGGGGGTGAGGCTGAAGCGGCTGTAGTGGTCGAAGAGGACCGGCGCGTAGAAGCCCGAGCCGGCGGTCACCTCGGTCACCGCCTCCTCGGCGGCGGTGAATTCGAGGCTGCCGGTGCCGCCGCCGTTGACGATCTCCAGCTCGACGAACTCGCTCAGGGCGGAGACGACCGCCCCCCGCCGCTCGGCGATTTCCGCCGCCGAGCGTTTCTGCATGAAGCGGATCGCGGCGCCGCGCAGCCGCTGGCCGGGAGGCAGGTCGCCGACCCCGGAGATCTGGCCCTCGTAGGCCATCAGCGCGTCGAGTTCGATCTGCGGCCGCTTCTCGATCTCCCGCGCCAGCGCCACCGCCTGCTCGACCGAGTGGATCGGCGAGCGCTTCGGCCCGATCTTCACCCGGCCGCCGAGCCACCACCAGCTCGCGTCGACGTCGATGCAGACCCGGATCGGCGGCGCCCCCTTGCCGAGCACCGACTCGATCATCTCCAGGTGCTCGACGCAGTCGACCATCACGATCGGCGCCCCCTCCGGATTCGCGGCCGAGCGCAGCGCCAGCTCCTCCAAGGCGCCCACATCTGCAGTCGGATAAGCCAGCAGCAGATCCTCGAACCCCTGCTCGGCGAGCCACAGGGTCTCCGGCAGCGTGTAGGTCATCAGCCCCCGGAACCGCTCGTCCCGCCCGAGGATCGCCTCCAGCAGCGCCCGGCAGCGGATCGACTTCGAAGCCACCCGCACCGGCTTCCCCGTCGACCGCCCCAGCATCGCCTCCGCATTGGCCCACATCGCCTCGAGGTCAACAAACGCAAACGGCGCCTCGACCTCGGCGAAGACCCGCTCATACCGCTCGTGCGATTGCGTGGGAGGAACGGGCACGGCGCCAGCCTATCCCCGGGATCGAACGGAGAGAAAAAGGGGGTGGTGCTACCGACGCTCTCAGCTCAGGGCGAGAACCAGCGAGAGAGCTTCGTCCACACCACGCATCTCACTCGCGTTCAGGTGTCCCTCGAAGTCATCGAGCCGACGCGCGTCCAGCGCCCGCAGTTGCTCCACCATCACCCGCGTCCGCTCGCCGGCGATCTCGACCTCGGGGCGGAAGCTTGCCGCCTGCACGCTGCGAGAAGTAGGCGCGACGAGTACGGTCGAAAGCCCAAGAAGCTCGTCGGCCTGTACGAGTACGGCGTAACGGGGCCCATGCTGCTCATGGCCACGACGCGAAGGCAGCCGCACGCGGTAGACGTCGCCGCGCGTCACTCAGGCCACTCGGCGGCTACGGCGTCCATGTCAGCCATTACACGATTTCGCTCAGCGCGGTCGGCGGGATCGTCTGCGAGTCGGGCAACCTCCGCTGCGAGCCCCGACCGTCTCCGCTCGCGCTCGGCCGTCTCGGCGATCGCCTGGCGAGCGGCCTCCGCGCGGGAGAGGCCGCGCTTGCGGGCGAGGTCCTCCAGAGCGTCCCAGCCGTCGGCGCCGAGACGAAGCGATAGGGGATGGGACGATGCCATCAGGCGCAGTGTAGCGCGAAACGCACTACGCCTTGGCTCACTGAAAGCGGAGAGGGAGGGATTCGAACCCTCGAGAGAGCTTGCGCCCCCTACTCGCTTAGCAGGCGAGTGCCTTCAGCCACTCGGCCACCTCTCCACGTGCGCGCGCGGCGCCGCGACCGATTGTAGGTCCTCCGGGGCGAGCAGGTTCTACAGTCCGCGGGGATGAACACGCGAGTCGAAGCGAATGACGGCGACCACCTTGGGCGCCGCACGAAGATCATCGCCACGGTCGGGCCGGCTAGCTGGCAGCCCTCGGTGCTGGAGCAGCTGGTTGCGGCCGGCGCTGATGTCTTCCGGCTGAACTTCTCCCATGCGGGGCGCGAGCGGCAGGCGGAGACGATTGCGGCGATCCGAGGGGCGAGCGAGCGGGTGGGGCGGGAGGTGGCGATCCTTGGCGACCTGCCGGGGCCGAAGCTGCGGATCGGCTCGATGCGCGGCGACGTCACCGAGCTGGAGACCGGGATGCACGTGACCCTGACCCCGGAGCAGGTCGAGGGCGATGTGGGCACGATCCCGGTGCAGTGGCCCGGGGTCTCCGACCTGCCCGAGGACCAGCTCGTCTACCTCGCCGACGGCGCGATCCGGCTGCGGGTCGGAGATAAAGAGAACGCCGGCGTCGGTGCCGACGTCGAGGTGGGGGGGACCCTCTCCTCTCATAAGGGGATGAACATCCCCGGCGGCGCCGACCTGCCGGCGACGACCGGCGTCGACCTCGGCTGGGTCGAGTTCGCGGTCGAGAACGGGGTCGACCTGCTTGCGGTCTCCTTCGTCTCCACCGCCGCCGACCTCGAGCCGGTCTCGGCGCGGCTGAAAGAGCTCGGCTCCCGCATTCCCGTGATCGCCAAGATCGAGCGCCAGCAGGCGGCGGCGAACATCGGAGAGATCGTCCGCGCGGCCAGCGGCGGGATCATGGTCGCCCGCGGCGACCTCGGGATCGAAGTGCCGCTGGAGCAGCTGCCGATCGAGCAGAAGCGGTTGATCCGGGCCGCCGGCATGGTCTCGAAACCGGCGATCACGGCGACCCAGATGCTGGCCTCGATGGTGACCGCGCGGCGGCCGACCCGGGCGGAGGTGACCGACGTCGCCAACGCGATCTACGACGGCACCGATGCGGTGATGCTCTCCGAGGAGACCGCGGTCGGCCAGAACCCGGTCGAGGCGGTGGAAGTTATGGACCGGATCGCCCGCGCGACCGAGCCCGACCTCCCTTACAACGAGTGGCTCTTCCGCCGCACCGACCAGGCGACCCAGGACGTCGCCGACTCGGTCGCCCAGAGCGCCGTCGGCGCCGTCTACCGGCTCGGCCTGAAAGCGATTGTCGTGCCGACCAACACCGGCCGCACCGCCCGGCTCGTCTCCGCCCACCGGCCGAACGTTCCGGTGCTTGCGGTCTCCCCATATATAGAGACGGTGCGGCGGGTCAACCTTCTCTTCGGCATCACCGCCGCCCAGAGCGACTTCGGGACCGAGCTGCGCAGCCTGCTCGGCCACTGCGCCGGCGTCGCCGGCCGGCACGGGATCGCCGCCCCCGGCGACCTGGTCGCGATCACCGCCGGGCTCGACGGGCAGGAACTGGGCACGAACCTGTTCGAGGTCCATAGGGTGCCGGAGCTATGAGCGACCAAGCTGCAGCGCGGCTCGAGCGCGAGGACGGCGGCCTCGCCGTGATCACCCTTGACAGCCCGCCGCTCAACCTCTTCGACCAGCGGATGATCGACGACCTGCGGGCGGCGGTCGACGCGGTCGCCGCCGAGCCGCCGCGGGCGCTGCTGATCCGGGCCGAGGGGCGGGCGGTCTCCGGTGGCGTCGACGTCCACGTCTTCGCCGGGTTGACCCCGGAGCAGGGGAGCGCGCTGTGGACGGAGCTGCTGGAGATGATCGACAAGGTCGAGCTGCTGCCGGCGCCGGTCGTCTTCGCCGCCCACGCGCTGACCCTGACCGCCGCCTTCGAGCTCTCGCTCGCCTGCGACCTGATCGTCGCCTCGCCAAAGGCAAAGTTCGGGCTGGTCGAGAAAGTCGTCGGGCTGACCCCGTCGATGGGGGGGACGCAGCGGCTGGCCGAGCGGGCCGGCAGCGGCCGGGCGCGCTACTTCGTGATGTCGGGCGGGATCTTCGACGCCGAGGAGATGGAGCGCTGGGGCGTCGTCAACTTGATCTTCGAGGACCAAGACTTCGACGCGGCCTCGCGCAAGCTCGCGCAGGAGCTGGCCGCCGGGCCGACGAAGGCGCACGCGATGACCAAGCACATCCTCCGCCGCTTCCGCGAAGGCGGGATCCCGGCCGCTGACGAGGCGGTGCGGACCGAGGCCGGCGAGCTGTTCGCGACCGAGGACCTCCAGAACGCGGTCCAGACCTTCCTCGAAAAAGGCGGCCCCGGCCATGCCGAGTTCCGCGGCCGCTGAGTAGGGTGGAGCGGTGACCGACTTCGACCTGATCGCCAAAGGGATGAGCCAGGCGGTGCCGTTCGTCGGCTATCTCGGCCTCGAGATCACCGAGATCAGCGAGGGCGAGGCGACCGTGGTCATGCCCGAGCGACCCGAGCTGCTGAACCACGTCGGCTCCCAGCACGCCGGCGCCCTCTTCACCGTCGCCGAGACGGCATCTGGCGCCGCCTTCGTCGGGGCCTTTGCCGAGCGGATGGGCGAGCTGACCCCGCTCGCCCGCAGCGCCGAGATCTCCTACGAGAAGGTCGCCGAGGGCCCGATCACCGCGAAGGCAAAGCTCGGCATCGCCGTCGCCAAAGCCCACGAGACCCTCGACGCCGACGGCAAGGTCGAGTTCCCCTGCGACGTCGAGCTGACGAACGCCGGCGGCGACTTGGTGGCCGCCGCCAACGTTCGCTGGCACGTCCGGCTCAAAAAGCCGGCCGCGGATTAACTACTGCCAGGGCGGTCCCTGGGGACAACGGCCGGGGATCCACGGCGGGCCCCCCTTGTGGCACGTGGTGCCTTCTTCACCCGCAGGACCTTCCGGGCCTTCTGGGCCTTCTGGACCAGCGGGACCAGCGGGGCCGGCCGGACCGGCAGGTCCCGGTGCACCCGCGGGGCCGGTTGCGCCGGTCGGGCCAGCAGGACCGGTCGGGCCCGTCGGCCCGGGAGGCCCAGGAGGGCCGGGGTTCGGCTGGTGTTCTGCCCGCTTGCAGATTTCCCTTGCTGCCTTCCGCGCCCTGCGACGCTCGTTGCGGAATTTCCGCCGCGGATGCTTCGAGGCGTTAGACAGAAAGGCGCGCTGCACTCTGCCTTCGCACGCTTTTCTTTCCTTCTTGTTGACAGCGGATTTAGAGATCGCACCGGCCGTAGCGGGCACCATCAGCGCGACAAGCGCCAGTAGAGCCGCCGCCAAAAGCGCCTTCGGATTTTTGAAGGCGATGAGGTGATTCATGACTTCCCCCTGTCTGGGTTGCAGAAGGATTGAACGTAGGCGCCCTGAGTTAATTTAAGTTCCTTAATCAATTAGGTTCCTATCTTGGTACACCTCGTTCTCACAAAAATCCCTACCTACTTTTTAAAACGCGATCCTCGATCATCCGTCCACCTCACCTATACGACGATCGTCCAGACCAGTTGACTTGATTAGGAAACCGCGGTGTAGGCGCCGACAGCGCGGAGGTGAGGTTCCGAAACCAGCACCCACGCACTCGCCGCGCCGCCTCCACCGTCGTTGCCCTGGCGGCGATCGCCGGATCGGTCCTCCTCCCGACGCCCGCGGCGAAGGCCTATGGGCCGGTCGAGGTCATCGGCCCGCCCGAGGTTCGCTCGATGGTCGAAACCTTCCTCGTCCCGACCCTTGCCCACCCTGTCCGCATCGTCATCGGTGCCTGCCCGGACGGCTATCCCTCGCAGGGGTGCCACATCTCGGGTAGCCGTATGGACACGATCTGGCTCGATCCCGCTTCCGGTGGGCTCGACACCGAGACGACCGCCCACGAGATGGGGCACGTCTTCGAGAGCTACATGTGGAACCTGCGCTGGGAACACCGGCCGGGCAGTGAATTCGTGCCGAAGACCTTCGGCCGCATCGCCTCGGTGCTGTTCGGGGAATTCAACTCCTCGACTCTCGAAACGGAAATCTGGTCGGAGCGGTTCGCCGAAAGCTACAGCGCCTGCGCCCGGCTGCCCGAGCTGTCGGAAACCATCACCGGCTTCTACGGCTTCCAGATGAGCCCGGAACAGCACGACCTGATCTGCCCGATGATCGACGAGATGGGCCAGCGCTACGAAGAAGTGAGCAAAGTCACCGCAGCCGAGTCGGACGGCCCGCGCGTGCGCTTCCGCCGCAACGACTCGATCGGGCCGCTCAAGCCGTAAGGCGCTCGGCCGGCAATCGCCGCGTCGACCAGAACGACGCCAGCACCAGCAGGGCGGCGACGAGGAAGGCGAGCTTCAGCGCGTCGAGCTGGGCGTCTTCGTAGTGGGAGACGAGCGCGTCGGTGGTTTGCGGGCGCAGGCGCTCAGCCTTGGCGGCCGCCCGCACCTCGTCGGCGGCGACGAAGCTGCCGCCAGCACTCAGCTGGACCTCGACCTGCTGCTGGACCCGGTCCGACACCTTCGAGTCGCCGGCGATGTTGCCGGTGAAGGAGGCGATCAGGCCGGTGATCACGATCGCCCCGAGCAGGGCCGTGCCCAGTGAGGAGCCGAGCTGCTGGGCGGTGTACTGGAGGCCGCCGGCTTCGCTGCGCTCCTCGTCGCCGACCGCCGACTGGACGACATTGCCGAGCTGCGAGACGACGAGGCCCATGCCGACCCCGAGCACTCCCATCGCGAAGAGGAAGGAGGCGTTGTCGAGCTCGGGCTCGATCGTCCCCAGCAGCAGCAGGGTGGAGACGAAGACGAGGGCGAGGCCGGTGCGGACCAGCGGCCGCGGCGCGAACCGCGTCGCCAGGCTCGAGCCGACGATAGCGCTGACGAAGAGCCCGACCGAAGTCGGCAGCATCCGCACCCCGGTTTCAAGCGCGTCGAGCCCCTGGACGATTTGCAGGAAGAGCGGGATCGTGAAGAAGATCCCCATTAGCACGAGGTTCTGGGCGAGAAACATCGCCACGCCGCCGCGCAGCGCCGGGATCTTCAGCAGGTCGAGGCGCAGCAGCGGTTCCTCGCCGCGGCTCTCGCGCCGGCGCTCCCAGCTGACGAAGGCGGCGATGAGGACGCCGCCGAGCGCCAACACGAACGGGGTCAGCGAGAAGCCGAAGGGGGTGATAGGCGAGCTGCGGGGCGCCAGCCAGCCCCAGTTGCTCGCCTGCAGGACGGCGAAGACGAGGACGGCGAGCCCGGCCGCCGAGAGGACACCGCCGACCCAGTCGAGGACGGGCCGCTCTCCCTCGACCTTTGGGTCGGCCATCAGCCGGGTGCCGAGGAGGATCCCGATTGCGACGACGACCTCACCGGCGAAGACGAGCCGCCAGGTGAAGTCGGTGGTGACCCAGCCGCCGAGGATCGGCCCGACGGCGATTCCGGCGCCGGCGACGCCGCCGAGCACCCCGTAGGCAACGGCGCGGTCCTTGTCCCGGTAGGTGCCGGCGACCAGCGCGACCATGGCGGGCAGGACGAGGGCGGCGCCGATCCCCTCGAGGATCGACCAGCCAAACATCAGCGAGGGGACGCTCCAGGAGGCTGCGGTCAGCCCCGAGCCGATCCCGTAGATGACCAGACCGACGGTGAAGACGCGCCGCCTGCCGTAGATGTCGCCGAGTTTGCCGCCGATCAGCATCAGCCCGGCCATCACCAGCGCGTAGAGGGCGATCACCGCCTGGATCGTCGTCACCGTGGTGTCGAAGTCTTCGACCAACTGGCTGATCGCGACGTTCATCACCGCCTGGTCGAGGACCATCAGGAACTGCGCCGCCGAGAGGACGATGAGCACGGCCCACTTCGTCATCGCGCCAGCCTATGCGGCTGGGCGGGGGAATAGGGTTTGGATCGATGACCTCGACCGTTCCCGCCCCGGCGCCCGCGTCGAGCTCGACCTCGCCGCCGCAGGCGAAGCTGGTGCTGACGGCGCTGATCGCCGTCGCCGCGGTCGCCAACCTCAACCTCGCGGTCGCCAACGTCGCCCTGCCGGACATCGGCAAGGCCTTCGACGCCGGTCAGACCGGGCTCGACCTCGTCGCCGTCGGCTACTCGCTCGGGCTCGCCGCCTCGGTCCTCTACCTCGGCGCGCTCGGCGACGCCCACGGCCGCAAGGAGATGCTGCTGGCCGGCACCGCGCTGGCGATCCCGGCCTCGCTGGCCGCCGGCTTCGCGCCGTCGATCACCGTCCTCTTCTTCGCCCGCCTGGTCGGCGGCCTCGCCGCCGGGATGGCCTTCCCGACGACGCTGGCGTTGATCACCGCGCTCTGGAGCGGGCCGCAGCGGACGCGATCGATCGCCCTCTGGTCGGCGCTGGGCGGAGGGATCTCGGCGCTCGGGCCGCTGGTCTCCGGCGCCCTGCTGACCCAGTTCGACTGGGACTCGGTCTTCTTCGTCACCCTGCCGCTGGCGGTCGTCGCCCTCTACCTCGCCTGGCGCTACATCCCCGCCCACGTCAACGAGACCTCCGAGCCCGTCGACAACCTCGGCGGCATCCTCTCGGTCGCGATGGTCGCCGCCCTGGTCCTGGCGATCAACTTCGCCCCGGTCCCGAATGCGAAGGCCGCCGCCGCCGGGCTCGGGGTCGTCGCCCTCGCCGCGGCGGTCGCCTTCGTCCTGCGCCAGCGGCGGGCGGCCTCGCCGCTGTATGACCTCGAGGTCGCCGGGCGGCGGATCTTCTGGGTCGCGGCCTGCGCCGGGATCATCGTCTTCGGCTCGCTGATGGCGGCGATGTTCATCGGCCAGCAGTACCTGCAGAACGTGCTCGAGTACTCGACCCTCGACGCCGGCCTGGCGATCCTGCCGGGGGCGGTGGGGATGGTCCTGGTCGCGCCGCGCTCGGCCCACCTGGTCGAGACCCGCGGCGCCCGCTTCACCCTCCTGCTCGGCTACGCCTTCTGCCTCGCCGGCTTCTTGATCATGCTCCTCCTCTGGGACGAGAACGCCCAGTACTGGCATGTCGGCCTCGGATACCTGATGGTCGGCATCGGCGTCGGCTTCGCCGGCACCCCCGCTTCGCGCTCCCTCACCGCCTCGGTGCCGGTGCACCGCGCCGGCATGGCCTCGGCCACCGCCGACCTTCAGCGCGACCTCGGCGGGGCGATCATGCAGTCGATCCTCGGCGCCCTGCTGACCGCCGGCTACGCGGCCGCCGCCAGCGCCGGCGTCGCCGCCTCCCCCCACAAGGTCTCCACCAGCGTCGAAAACGAGCTCACCAAATCCTTCTCGAGCGCGGCGGCCGTAGCCGAACAGCACCCCAAGTACGCCGACGCGATCGTCGAAGGCGCCCGCGGCGCCTTCCTCCACGGCGACTCTTGGGCCTACCTCGCGGGCATCATCGCCATCCTCCTAGGCGCCCTTCTAGTGGCGACCCGCTTCCCCAACAAAGAGGACGAAGCCAACCTCCTGGCCGCCTACGCCCAGGAGGACCAGATCCCAGATCCCGCCTAGCCCCCTAAAACCGCCCCGCATCCTCTAATCTCGTCACTCCGCCGGCCCCAACCGGCCATCCCGCGCCTGTAGCTCAGTTGGATAGAGCGTCGGTCTACGAAACCGAAGGTCACAGGTTCGAATCCTGTCAGGCGCGTTGACGTCATCCCGCTTGGGAAGCGGGTTTGCGGGGATTGGCGACTCGGCCGGGGAGGCCGAAAACGCCGCTGGGGCAACGCCTGGGGCAATGTGAGGTCCGGGTAGAGGTTCGGCCCGGCCCTTGAGCGGGCGCTTCCGTCCACCTACGTTCGCCGCCGACAACGGAACAAAGTGCCCCCGCGCTGGTGGAACAGCCGGGGGCGTGGCACAGGAGGGTGAACTCCCATGCAGGAGAAGGGTATTGGCTCGGCCGCGGACCGGGATGCGGCGACGGACGAAGCGATCATGGGCCTGCTGGTCGAGGACCGAGGCCCTTGGGCAACCGGCGAGGTGCAGCGGATGATCGGAAGCGAGATCGCTACCGCGGACAGCCTGGCGAGGCTGCGGCGCGGCGGCCTCGTCCATCAGTGCGGCGAGTTCGTCTTCGCCTCCAGGACGGCGCTGGAGGCGGCTGATCTCTGGGCCCCGTACTCGACGGGTCGAGGCTGAGTCGCGATGGCCGCCGGCAAGCAAGGCGGGAAGCGTCCCGCCAAGCAACGCGATCCCGAAGAGGCGCTGCTGCACGTCCTGCGGCACCCGCTCCGCTGGGGTCGGGCGGCGTTGGGGATGGAGGCGCGATGAAAGCGCCCCCGAAGACCATGAGCCTCCGGTTGCCGCAGGACCTGGCGGCCGAACTGGAGTCCGTCTGCCGCGTCGATGAGGTGCCGATGTCTGAGGCGATCCGGGCAGCCGTCTACCGCCACATCGCTGCCCGTCGCGCCGACAAGCGCTTTCAGGAGCGCCTGAGGGAGCAGCTGGAGAAGGATCGCGAGGTCTTGGAACGGCTGAGAGGCTAGTTCGCTCTGCGCTTCGTTCTGTACTTCGTCCTGCGCTTCGCTCTGCACTTCGCACCGGTGGTTCGCGCCGGGGTCCGAACTGAGGTCCGCAACGGGGTCCGCACTAGGGTCCGCATTGCAGTCCGCAGCTTGATTTCCGCGAGGTGTCGCAGGTCGCTCCCGGCCTGCCCTTCAGGCACCCCTGGCTCGCTGACATATATAGGTGAAACAGGTCTGTCCTCCGTCAATCGCTCTCCAGGTGGCTGCCGCCGGCCGCGGGATCGCCCCGCCGCCGTCAGCCTCGCCGTGGCTCTGCTGACCTTCGCCTGAGTGCCGTCGCGCTCCCGATCGGTCGCGCTCCGGCTGCCGGTCTGCGGTCCTGTTACGTTTTGTCCGCGAACATCAAAACGGGGCGGCGTCGCCTAAACGACCCGCCCCCTGGCTCACGAGGTGGTGCTCATGAGCGTTTCCCAGGATACGACGGCCCCTGCGGCCGAGCAGGGCTGCGGCGACAAGCGGCGGCTCGTCAAGACCAAGACGCCCGGCGTCTTCAAGCGCATCGACGGCAAGGGGCGGACGATCGGCTATGCCTGCGTCTACCGCAGCGGCACCAGGCAGCGAAAGCGCCACGCCCGCACCTACGAGGAGGCAAAGCGGCTGAAGCGCGAGAGCGAGACCGACCGGGACCGCGGCGAGCTGCAGGAGCGCAGCGCGATCACCTTCCGCCGTTACCTCGATGAGTGGGTCGAGCGCTACCGCGGCCAGGGCCGCCGTGGCTTCCGCGAGACGACCCGCGAGGAATACCGGCGCCTGATCGGCGCCTACGCACACCGCTACTTCCCGGCCCGCCTCAAGCTGGTCGACGTCTCCACCTACACCCTCGCCCGCTTCGTTGACTGGCTGGCCGACGAGGAGACCCAAGGCAAGAGTCTCGGCGACCGCACGATCGCCAACGCCACGATTCCGCTGCGGGCGGCGCTGGCGACGGCGAAGCGCGAGGGCCTGATCCGCCACAACCCGGCGCAGGGGTTGGCGCTGCCGCCGCGCCAGCAGCTCGCCGGCGACGAGATCAAGGTCTTCACCCCCGAGCAGCTGACGATCGTCATGGGGCTGGCCCCAGAGCGCCACAGGCTGCTCCTCGAGCTCTTGGCGGCGACCGGACTGCGGATCAGCGAGGCGATCGCCCTCCAGCGCCTTCACGTGCAGCTAGAGGGCGAGCCCGAGGTCCTGCGTCCGCCGCGCCTTGGTACGCGGCCGGATAGAGCCGCCGAAGACCAAGCACGGCCGCCGCGAGGTCCGCCTGCCTGACTCGCTGGCGGCGAAGCTCCGCACCCACCTCGCCACGCAGGCCGATCAGGACTCGACCGCGATCCTCTTCCCGAACGAGTCAGGCGCCCCGCTAGATCCGTCCAACCTGCGGCCGCGCGTCCTCAAGCCGCTCGTCAGGCAAGCAGGAGCGCCTTGGGCCGGCTTCCACACGTTCCGCCACACCTTCGCCTCGCTCCATCTCAGGCGTGGCACCAATCTCCTCCAGTTGAGCCGAGCCCTCGGCCACCACTCGCCTGCCTTCACCGTGACCCGCTACACGCATCTGCTGCCAGGGGAGGAGGCGCCTCCACTGGATCCCTCCTCCGCGTGAGCGTTACCCCGGAGCTTTCCTCTTTCGCAGGTTGCCACTGAGGTCCCGTGCCGAAGCAGTGAGGGCGGCAAATTCGCATGACGCCGCACACTGCGGTTCTAGGACTTCCATTACGCCTGGATAGGCGTGATAGGTCTGGGGACCTTTGCCGCCCACTCGCTGCATCCCAGTTAGAAGCCCAACGAGTTGTAGAACCTCATGAGCGGCCACGCTGAGGCTGAATGGAAAAACGTTGCGGCGAGAGAATCGCGCTTTCTCCTCCTCTGAGAGCCCGGCTATGTAGTCGGGGTCGTCGAGTTTGCCCTCCATGTCCAGCGCCACATCGCTGCGACGCAGCGCGTCTTGGCAGATCAAGCAGGCGTTCTCGGGTCCGATCGTATGAATTCGCCAGTCGATGTGCAGAGGTCGCCCATCCGCCGTGACACGGGCCGCGATGCCGCCGTCGACCACTGGGATCAAATGGCTGTAGGCGACGCCGTTGAGCAGGAACCGCGGCCAGGGGCGGTCAACGCAGCAGATCAGGGCATCGCAATCGAGTGCGGCTTTCAGTCCGGGGAGATCGAGGACGTCCTCGGGCACAACCCGCAGTCCAAGGTCAGGCGCGGTCCCCGCCTCGGATACGTTCCGCGCTGCTACCTGCACCTTGCTGAGACCCGCCGCGACGTCAGCAGCGCTGGCTCCGGCGGTGCGGTCCCGGTTCCGCTCTTCGAGAACATCGAAGTCGATCAAGGTGACGGCGGTAAAACCGACCCTTGCCAATGCTTCAGCGACGATGCTGCCAACGCTACCCAGGCCGACTATCCCGACTCGGGTCCGAGCGAGGTCGGCCTGAGCCTCCGCTCCCCAGACGCTGACGGTTGCTTGTTGGCTCCCCGGTATCGTCGGCGGGGGGATCGACGGATGCCAGGTGATCCGAAGACGACGACCGACTACACGAACGGAGTCAGCGTCCCAGCGCTCGAAAGAGTGTGGGGCGACGCGCCGCCAGCACCGAGCACTCCAAGCGCCGTCGGTGCCCCGGGTGAGGCCGAGAACCGGCAGGCCCGTACGACCCCACACCGGTCCCGCGAGACGATCCTGCTCAGCGACGATGTCGTCTTCGCTCATTCCCTGCCAGCCTGGTCCGAGGTGGCTGTGGAGTAGAGCTAGCCCAGCTCCCTCCGGAAGATCAGAAAGAACACGTCGGAGGTACTCGGGCTGAAAGGCAACGTTGCCTTGCAGCACACGCTCTCCATCCTGCGGCAAAGCCACCTCGCAGAGGACGGCGGTGCTCCGATTATGTCCGGCGCTAGGCCGCCAGTACGCAAACGTCAGGTCCTCTTGGGTAGGACCTTTATCCAAATGCTGGCTCAGAGCTTCATCGAGCTCCGCCGCCATCGCGACCGAGAGCGTCTGCCTCTCAGCGAATCCATCGTCCCCGTTCATGCTGGCTTCCAGCGATCATCGTTCAGGACCGTCACGATGTGGGTCCATATGACTTGTGGCGTCGGCGGACGGTCCAAGCGCCTGCTCCAATACTGCCAGTCAGGTCCAAGCGGACTTGCCAAAGTGCTTAGGGGCTCAGCCCCGTCCATTGCGACCAAAACCGGGCGGGTGTGGATCGCCGCCGGCAGTATGTACGGAGTCGTGGAGACCCGCTGAATCGCTACATCGCATGTCTTACCGGCCAACCCGCCGTGAAGGATTCGATAGTCGCGGACAACCGAGTACTCGTTCCCGTTAACGTCATTTTCCCGCTCGACCAGCATCCCGAAACCCGACAGATAGGCCTCTAGGCCGTCCGCAGTCATTTGATCGTCCACACCCACCTGCACGCTCATCACGAGGTGGGGGTGGGACCTCGGAACGTTGCGGTGAAGGACTCGCCTTTGTGCAGGGGCACTTCCTCATCCTGATCTTGGAAGAGGTGGTCCCCATTATCGCGAGTCAGATCGTATTCGGAGGCGGGAGTGAAGCCCGCCTTTTCCAGGATCGCCTTGACCGAGAGCTTCCTTTCCGAAGTTGTTTGGAGCTCGCCGTTGACCGTGTATTCGATGCTTTTCTCGCCTTTTCCGCCTTGCTGATTCATGCCCGTCCTTTCATAGCCGCGCTCTTGGAGTCCAGCATTTGGGTTTTCTCCGCATCATGGGCGCGAATTCTCCGCAACTTGTCGGACGGAAAAGCTGCCGCTTTGTCTGACGCCCGTGAAGCCGTCATGTCGCCGGATTAACGTCGGGCCTGTCAAGTTCAAATCGAACAAACAACGGAGGGGCGATGAGCAGAGTCGAGGTTTCCAACGATGAGCTCCGGACGATCCGCGACGCAACGCGCGAGTTGGGCAAGCTCGTCGAGAGCTTGGAGAACGGCGTCGCTGAGAAGTTCGTCCTCACCAAGCACGGCCAGATGCGAGCAGTAGTCGTTTCCCTCAACTCCTATACCGAGATGCGGCCCGGGTCTGGACTGCATGGCTTTCCAGAAGCGGCCTGATTCCGTTACTCCCCTGCCTCGGCTATCGCAATAACTGAGACCACCTGGCGCTACTATCGGCATTAATGACGACCCGCGAACAGCTACATCGCATCGTGGACGAGCTCCCCGAGGAGGAGCTGGAAGCTGCCCTCAAGGCAATCGAGGCGCGCTCGGACGATCCGATGATCCGGCGCTTGGATGATGCGCCTCCCGAGGACGAGGAGATCTCGGCCGAGGAGGACGCTGCGGTGCAGGAGGCTCGTGACGAATTGGCGGCGGGCGCTCCGCTTGTCTCGCAAGACGAGATCAAGCGGGAGTTCGGCATCGAGTGAGCGACCCTTCCTGGCGGGTTCTCTACACGTCGCGAGCGCGGCGCGATCTTCGACGCTTGGACCGTCAGGTCGCGAGGCGCGTGATCCTCGCGCTTGACGGGCTCGCGGCCAACGACCCCCGCAGCGACCTGAGGAAGCTAAGCGGGACGGACGAGTACCGGCTGCGGGTCGGCGAGTGGCGGGTGCGACTCGATCGCGATCCGTCGAGTCATCAGATCACGGTCCTGCGAGTGCTGCCGCGGGGCCGCGCCTACGACCGATGAGCAGGCAGCCAGTCCAGGCGCTGGGGCAACAAATGGGGCAACATGCCCTACAGATTCCAGCCGATCTCAGCCGACCTCGCTTCACCGAAATCGGCTTGAAACCTAGCTCCACGTAGCCCAGCCGACCCATGGCTTCGGTCTACGAAACCGAAGGTCACAGATTCGAATCCTGTCAGGCGCGTTCGCTGTGCCTTGGGCAGCTATGTGAGGCATGCAGCCGAGGAGAGCTCGGTCTCCTCGGCTGCCCCCTACCTGCCGCATGGGGCCGCCGGAGAATGAACGGCCGCGGATCGTGTCTGCTCCTGCTCGGATAGGGCTCCCGAGGAGGCGGACATTGGATGGTGGCCGAGCCCTCCTCCCCGGAGGGGCGGAAGGACTCGGTAGGTAACCAACTCGATTTCCATGCCCGATGAGTTTCTGCCTCAGGGCGAGAGGCGGCAACCGGGTACAGACCCTAATATTCACCCTAAGTTTGCTCTAATCAAACTTGTGGGAGCAGGGGGTCGATGGCGTCGCTGTTGGAGCGGGAGCGGGAGCTGGGAGAGGTCGATGCCGCGCTGACGGAGGTTCTCGCGGGGAAGGGCCGCGCGGTAGCGATTGAAGCTGGGGCGGGGCTGGGAAAGACCCACCTTCTAAAAGCGGCGCGGCGGGCCGGGACCGGCGCGGCGGCGGAAGTGCTATCGGCGCGGGCGACCGAGCTGGAACGCGACTTCACCTTCGCCCTCGTGCGCCAGCTTTTCGAGGCGCGGGTTCGAGGGCTGCCGCCGCAGGAGCGCGACCAGGTCCTGGAGGGAGCGTCCTCCGCCCGGAGCGCTCTGGGGCTCGAGCAAGTCGACGGCGAGAGCCCCGACTCGTTCGCCGTCCTCCACGGCCTTTACTGGGTTACCGCGGCGCTGGCTGACCGGGCGCCTCTGCTGATAGCGGTCGACGACGCGCATTGGGCCGATGCTTCCTCTCTCGCCTACCTCCGCTTCTTGATGCCTCGGCTAGAGGATCTGCCCGTATTGCTGCTCATCGCATTGCGGCCTGAAGAGCCGGACCAAAGGGACGAACTGCGGCGAATCCTCGCCGACCCCTCGCTGTTGCACCTGAACCCGGCTCCGTTGAGCGAGGAGGCGGCAGGCACCCTTCTTACTGAGCGATTGGGACGCAGGCCGGATCGGGCCTTCACCGCTGCCTGTCACGCGCAGACGGGCGGTAACCCCTTCCTACTCGGCGAGCTGGCGCGGGAGCTGGCCGCAGGGCAGGTCGAGCCGCTTGCCGAGCGGACCGAGGTAGTCCGCGGGCTGGCACCGGAGTCGGTGGCTCGCTGGGTGACGCTGCGCATCCGGCGCCTTGCCTCTGCGGCGACCTCTGTCGCCCGGGCTTTGGCGGTCCTCGGCGATGGGACCGACCTTCGTCTCGTCTCGGCCCTGGCCGATATCGAGCTCGAGGCGGCCGCAGATGCGGCAGACGAACTGCGCCGTAGCACCATCCTGGATGAAGGCGCGGCCCTGCGCTTCGCCCATCCGTTGGTGCGCAACGCGGTTTACGAGGAGGTGTCCGCAGGCGAGCGTGCCCGGGTCCACGCTCAGGCCGCAGATCTTCTGCGAAAAGCCGGCGCCAGCCCGGAGCGGATCGCCGGGCAGCTGCTGCCGGGAGAGGCGGTCGGCGACCGGGTAGCGGTCGAGACGCTCCTGGAAGCCGGAGAGCGGGCGCTGGCAAGCGGCTCGCCGAGCTCAGCAATCGCCTACCTGACCCGGGCGCTGGCGGAGCCGCCGCCGGGGGACCTGCGAGCTGCGGTTCTGAACTCCCTGCTCGCCGCCACCTACCAGGCGCCCGATCTTGCGACGTTCGCGGCGATCGAGTTGGACCTGCGGGCGGAGATGAGCGGCGACCCCTCCCTCCGCAGCCGCTGGGCCTTCCCGATGATGATGTCGATGGGAATGAGCGGGCGGTTTGACGAGGCCGCCGTGGTGGTCGAAGAAGCAGCCGACGCGGCCGCGGCGCAGGGAGACTTCGAGCGAGCATTTCAACTGGAGGCGCAATTGAAGACGATCGCCCTTCTCGGCCCTTCGGTGCGGGAAGCGGACCTACGGCGGTACGCGAATCGGATCGAGGCGCAAAGTGCTGCCGGACGACTGGCGGCGGCGATGGAAGCCCGCTCCCTGGTGATCGGCGGAACCGCGCGCGAGGCGGCCGACGCGGCCAAGCGGGCGCTCGGGAACGATGGCGCCATCTTCGCCGAGGACGCGGAGATCGCCGCCGCCGTGATCTCGGTGCTGACCCTCGTCGTCTGCGACGAGATGGATGCGGCCCGGTACGCCGCCGATCGAGCCCTGGAGATCGCCCGCGAAAGCGGCGGGACCACGTCCCTGATGCGAGCCCGGTTCCTTGGCGGCTTCGTCGCCTGGGGGGCCGGAGACCTCCCCACCGCCGAGGCCGAGCTGCGCCAGGCCCTCGAGCTGGCCCAGCTGACCGAGATCGTGCCGTTAGCCATCCTCTTCGTCTCGGCGCTCGTCGCGATCCTGGTCGAACGCGATGAGCTCGCGGCGGCGGATACCGAGCTGCAGGCAATCGGCATGGCTGCCGGGCCGACGCCGGAGAACATCCTCTTCAACGCGCTGCTTCTGACCCGCGGCCATCTTCGGGTCGAGCAAGGAGAATTCGAGCGGGCGGCCGAGGACTTCACAACGCTGACGAACCGGGGGCAGGCGCTGGGCATAGACGTCAAAGGGGTTTCCTGGGGGGTGCCCTGGGCTGTCCGGGCGCTGATCGCGATCGGCGAGCGCGCTCAGGCCCAGCAGTTCGCCGAGGAGATGCTGATCGCCGCCCGCCAGTTGGGCGCTCCCTCGGGTATCGCACAGGTCCTGCGCGGGGTCGCCGCCTCGCGAACGCGCGGGGAGAGCATCGCCGTCCTCGAAGAGGCGGCCGGGCTGATGGAGGCGTCGCCGCGGCCACTCGAGTACGCGCACGTGCTTGCCGACCTGGGGGAAGCGCTGCGGCGGGAGGGGCGCAGGGTCGAGGCACGCGAGCCGCTGGGCAAGGCGTTCAAGCTCGCCCGCCGCTGTGGCGCGGCCAGGCTGGCGCACCGCACCAATGCCGAGCTGCAGGCCACCGGCCTCTCGGTCCGCCGTTACGTTCCAATCGGCATCGAGTCCCTCACGCCCAGTGAGCGGCGGGTCGCCGAGCTGGCGGCCTCCGGGATGACCAACCGTCAGATCGCCCAGGCGCTGTTCGTGACCGTGAAGACGATCGAGGCTCACCTGCGGGCGACGTACGACAAGCTCGACATCCATTCACGGCGGGAGCTGAAAGGCGCTTTGGGGGCTGCTGATCCTAGCCATTAGATATCCCAGATATACTCAAGCTATGGCCAAGGTTCTTGTTTCATTGGACGACCGGCTGGTGAAGCGGATCGATCGCAAGGCGGTCGCAGCGGGGAAGAGCCGAAGCGGCTACTTGGCCGAGTTGGCACAGCGGGATCTCGCGAAAACGGAGGGTCCCGGTCAGACCCCCGGTGCGCGAGCAGCCGTGCGCAAGCTGGATCGATTGTTCGCCAGCGCTCCTGCGGGAGATTCGACTACCGCGGTGCGGGAAGAAAGGGACTTGCGTTGATGGAAGTGGTGCTCGATGCGTCGGTCGTCCTCAAGTGGTTTCACCGCGAGGGGGAGGCGAATGTGGAAGCGGCGAGACGACTGCGAAAGGATTTCCAGGCCGGAGAGCTCCGCGTTGTTGCTCCGCCGCTGCTGTGGCTGGAGATCCTCAACGTCGCTGCTCGGCGCTGGCGCTGGGACTCATCCCAGCTCGATCGACTCGCCTTTCTTGTGCCGGACCTCGGCTTTGAGGAGGTCGAACCAGAGCTGGAGCGTGTTGCCGAATGGGCCGCACAAGGCCTCACGGCCTATGACGCGGCTTACGTTGCCACTGCCGAGGAAGCCGGGATCCCATTGGTGACCGATGACCTCGCGATCTGTCGCATCGCCCCCGACCTGAGTGAAGCGCTTGCCTGAGTAGACGCAGGTTTACGGCCGCAGTCGCACCGGCAGCGTTTTCAACTGGTTGAGGAAGCCCGACTCGATGTAGACGGGGGTGCCGGCGATCTCCATCCTGGGATAGCGGGCGAAAGTCTCCTCGAGGAGGATCTTCAGCTCGAGGCGGGCTAGGGCGGTGCCGAGGCAGAAGTGGCGGCCGCCGGCGCCGAAGGCCTGGTGCTCGGGGTTGCGGAGGACGTCGAAGCGGTCGGGGTCCTCGTACCGACTCTCGTCGCGGTTGGAGGAGGCGTACCACATGACAACCTTGTCGCCCTCTTTGATCTGCCGGCCGCCGAGCTCGGTGTCCTTGGTCGCGGTGCGGCGGAAATGGGCGAAGGCGGGGAACATCCGCAGCGCCTCCTCGACCGCGCCCGGGATCAGCGAGGGATCGTCGAGGAGCAGCTGGCGCTGGTCGGGGTTTTCCATCAGCGCCCGCATCGCGCTCGCGTAGGTCGACCGGGTGCTGTCGTTGCCGGCGGCGACGAGGAGGAAGAAGCCCATCACGATCTCGTGCTCCTCCAGCCGCTGCCCTTCGACCTCGGCGTGGACGAGGACGCTGGTGAGGTCGTCGGTCGGGTTCTCGCGCCGCTCGGCGATCATCGCGCTGCAGCGGGTGAAGACCTGCTGGATCGCCTCGTTGATCGTCTCTTCGACGCTCTCGACGTCGGGGCTGTAGTCGGGGTCGTTGGCGGCCAGGGCCATGTTCATCAGCTCGGCCCAGACGGCGTCGTCCTCCTCGGGGATGCCCATGAAGCTGCCGATCACCCGCGAGACCGCGGGCTGGGCGACGTCGGTGGCGAGGTCGCAGCTGTCGCGCCCCTCGAGCCGGTCGAGCACCCGGACGACGATCCGGCGGATCTCCTCCTCGTGGTCGGCGATCCGCTTCGGCGTGAAGCCGGCCTGGAACAGCGCCTTGATGCGATCGTGCTTGGGCGGGTCCATGCCGATGAACATCGCCCGTGCCAGGTCGATCGGGAAAACCTCGTCGATGACGACGACGCCGCCCCGTTCGGAGGAGTAGGTCTGCCAGTCGCGGCTGACGGTGTGGACGTCGTCGGCAGTGGTCACCGACCAAAAGCCCTTCGCCTGCGGCAGCTCGCTCACCTGCGAGGTCCAGTGGACCGGGCACTCCGCCCGCATCCGCTTGAACAGCTCCAGCGGCGGGCCCTCTTCCCAGTGCTCGCGGTCGAGGACGAGAGCGTCCTCGACGTTCCCTCCTCCAGCGGCGATCTCAGCTTGGTCGGCCACGCGGGGGCTGATACTGGCTGTCCAGCCAGTTTTTGTCAACCCCGGGCGGCGACCCGCTCGATCAGGTCGGCTGCTTTCTCGGTCCCGGGCGCGCTCTGCAGTCGCTGGGACATCTGCGCCAGCCGCGTCGCCAGGGCCTCGTCGCCGAGCAGCCGCTCGATCGCGCCGGTCAGTTCCTCGCCGCTGTGGCGGTAGGTGTCGAGGCGCACGCCGAAGCCGGTCTCGTCGATCCGCTGGGCGTTGTCGTGCTGGTCCCAGAAGATCGGCAACACCACCATCGGCTTGCCGAAGTAGAGGGACTCGGTGACGGTGTTGTTGCCGCCGTGGGTGATCACCAGGTCGACCTTGGGGAGGATTTCGGTCTGCGGCAGGAACTCCGCGCCGACCATGTTCCCGGCGAGCTCGAACTCGGTGTGCTGCGGGCCCTTGGAGACGATCACCCGATAGGGCGCCGCGGCCAGCTCGCCGACCAGCTTCTCCATCAGCGGCACGTCGGCCGAGCCAAGCGATCCGAGGCTGAGGTAGATCAGCGGCTCCTCGCCGTGCAGCCGCTCGGGCAGCTCCCAAGCCGGGTCGGTGGCGCGGACGCTTGCCTGCAGGTTGTGCCAGGTCGGGCCCAGCGGCTGTGCCCGCCGGTAGCCGACCTCGTCGGGATAGAGGTACATGTTCAGCCACGGGCTCTCGTGGATGAAGTCGTCGGCCGGCAGCGGCGGCGCCCCGCGCTCCTGGCAGTACTCGCTAAAGTCGGCGTGCATCCCGCGGTGGGCCTCGCGGTAGGCGTGCCAGAACTCGTCCCAGGCGCCGGTGTCATCGCTCGGGAGCCCGGAGAACGGCGGCGGCACCTCGGGGTCCTTCAGCTCGGTCGGGTTGCAGGACATGATCCGCGCCCACGGGAGCCCGCAGGCCGGCAGCGCCGGGAAGGCGACGACGTTGTCCTCGACGATCAGGTCGGGCTCGAGCTCGTCGATGATCTCCCGCAGCCGCTCGTCCACGTACTTCGCCCCGTCGATCAGAGCCTGGAAGGTGGGGGCGATGAAGTCGGCCAGCTGCTCCCGGGTCGAGGTGCGGAAGACCGGCGCCGTCTCGCGGATGAAGTCCTTCCAGAACTGGCCCGGCGCTTCCTCGGTCTCGGGCGGCGGCGTCAACCGCATCAGCCGCTCCTCGAACCCCTGCGCCTCGAGCGTCCCGGCGAACGACTCCTCGACGATGAAGACGACCCGGTGCCCGCGCCGCCGCAGCGCGTCCCCGATCCCGACGCAGTTGTTCGTCGGCCCGAACGCCCCCTCGGGAAAGAAGACGATCGTCGAGCTCTCCTCGCTCACCCGGCCATCGTAGGAGATGACCTGCCCCTCTCCGGCAGGCAGCTAGAGCTTGCGCTCGATGTCCTCGGCTTTCTCGCCGTGGTGCTCGGCCAGCTGGCGCTCGCGCTCGGCGCGCTCTGCCGCTTCGCGGGCTTCGAGCTCGGCCTGGTGGGCCTCGTCCTCGTGCTCCTCGGCTTTCGAGGCGTGGACGCCGGCCTCCTGGCGGTGGCCGCCGGCTCGTTCGCGAAGGCGCATCCGCTCGAGTTCGCGGCGCTTTTTCGCTTTCTGCGCCGAGACGGCGAGAAGTGCGAGGACAGCGATTGCGACGACGACTATTACGGCGATTATCCAAATAGACATGCTTCAACAATAGCCCTGCCCCGGGTTTGGTAAACCACCTCAATCCGGGTAGTCGGGCGCTGTGTTCCACTGGCTCACCCAGGAAGTCGGCCAGAGCGCCGTCACCTATCCCGTCGTCTTCGCGGCCGCGGGGCTCGACGTCCTCTTCCCGCTGATCCCCTCGGAGGCGATCGTCATCTCCGCCGCGGTCCTGGCCGCGCAGGGCGACCTCTTCATCTGGCTGCTCATCCCGGCGGTGGCGCTTGGGGCCATCGTCGGCGACAACATCTGTTACCTGCTCGGGCGGGCGATCGGGGATCCGATCGCCGACCGCCTCTTCCGGGGCGAGAAGGGGGAGGCGCGGCTGCTGTGGGCCGAGGAAGCGCTGCGCCGGCGCGGCCCGGTCCTGATCGGCATCGGCCGCTTCGTCCCCGGGGGGCGCACCGCGACCACCTTCGCCGCCGGCACCCTGGAGATGCCCTACCGCGAGTTCCTCGCCGCCGACGCCTTCGCCGCCACGCTCTGGGCGGTCTACGTCTGCGCGCTCGGCTACTTCGGCGGCGAGACCTTCAAGGACGACCTCTGGCTGCCGCTGATCACCTCCTTCTCCTGCGCGATGACGGTCGGGATCGGCTTCGAGGTCTGGCGCCGGCTCCAGGCGCGCAAGGGCAAGGACATCCTCGGCGACGAGCTGCCGCCGGAGATCAGCCCCGAGAACGCTTAGGAGCGCTTTCGGGCACCCGAGCCCGACCTGCGGATTTGCTTCAATCATCTGACCAGAGAAAGGAGGTGGTCCTAACTTGAATCACATGCTTGATGGGACTCTGGAGGTGCAGGGCCGCTAGGCGCCGCACTGGTTCGGGCGCCCGGCGGAATCCACCCCGGGCACCGGCGTTTCGTAGGGAGCCGGGTCTTGTCCCGCTCGGTAGCCGTTCCCACGATCGTTTCCATGCACCAGACCGGGGTCGCCGAGAGGCGGCCCCGGTTCGTTCTAGCGAGCGATCGCGTCGAGGCCGTCGTCGGCTTGGGAGAGGAAGTGGGAGGCGATCCGCCAGTGGCGCTGCAGCACCGGTTCCACGGCTTCCGAGCTGCAGCCGGCTTCCGAGACGCAATCGCCCCAGTCGTTGGCCGTCTCGATGTAGCGGTTGAAGGCCTCCTCGGCGGGCGTGCCGACGCCGTCGAGGCAGTCGATCTCGACCTTGTCGATCGGGATCTTCCGATAGGTGGAGCGGATGCCGCGGACCTCGGCCAGGTACTGGTCGAAGGTGACGCCGACCGCGAGGCGGCGCCGCAGCGAATCCATCGAGGCGACGAAGCTGCCGAGCTGGCTCTGACAGGGTCCGGCGGCGGGCTGCTGCCGCTTTCTCTGCTTCGCATCCGCCTCCGCCGTAGTGGTGGTTATCGCGGCGCCGGTGACGGTGGCGTCGGTCTTCGCGGGCGGGTGGGAGCCGCCGCCACCGCAGCCGCTGAGGACCAAGACCGCGAAGACGGCGCAGCCGGCGAGTGTGGGCCGAGCGGGCGCGAGCACGGCGGCAGTCTACGTCGTGTAGAAACAGCTCCGTGTGGCGGATCGGCAGCTTCGGGAGGACGGCGCTGGGGCTTCTGCTCGCCCTCGTCGCGCTGGCGATCCCGGCGACGCCGGCCGCGGCCGCTCCGCACGTGCTGGTGGTCGGCGACAGCCTCGAGGAGCTCACCTCTCCCTACCTCGGCCGCTACCTGCCCGGCATCGAACTCACCGTCAACGCGGTTGGCGGCTACAACAGCTTCCAGATCTTCGACCTCTTCCAGGAAAGCTACGAACCGTCCGACGACGTGATCGTCTTCGACGCCGGGACCAACGACAACCCGGCCTATCCGGAGATCCTCGCCGGCAACCTGGCCAAGGTCGCCGGAATCGTCGGCGACCGTTGCCTGGTGGTGCCGACGATCCATGGCTTCACCGTTGACGGCGTCGACAACACGGGCAAGAACCGGGTCGTCGCCGAATTCGCCGCCTCCCGCCCCGGCACCCAGGTGCCGGACTGGGCGGGGGTGGTCGCCACCCATCCCGAGCTGATGCAGGCCGACAACCTGCACCCGATCGAAGCAGGGTCCGACTACCGCGCCCAGCTGATCGCCCAGGGCGTTGAGGGCTGCCTCGCCTACGAGCAGGCGCGGGCGACGGCGCCGCCGGAACCGGCGGCGGGAGAACCGCGGCCCGAAGTCGAGCCGATCGCGACGGTAGGCCGGCTGCAGGCGCGGCGGACCGAGGTGATGGGCGCGATCCGCGCCGACGTCCTCCGCGCCGCCGGAGGATCGCTCCTGCGTGCCGCTTTCCTGGCGCGGCGATGAAGGGCCGGCGGGGCGAAGTGGCAACCTGTAGGCATGGAGCTGCCCCATGAGTGAGGTGGTGATGCCCCGCCTCTCCGACTCGATGGAGGAGGGGACGATCCTCACCTGGCTCAAAAAAGTTGGCGACGAGATCGCGGTCGGCGACGAGCTGGTCGAGATCGAGACCGACAAGGCGAACATGGCCTACGAAGCAGACGTGGCGGGGACGCTCCAGGAGATCCTTGCTCAGGAGGGGGAGACGCTGGCTATCGGGACCCCGATCGCTCGGATCGGGGAGAACGGACCGGGTTCAGGCGGGACGGCTGAGGGACAGACCACTAGGCCCGCGGGTCCTGCCGCCGCAGGGGACCCACCACCTCCTGCAACTGCGCAGGAGGTGGTCCCCCCTACGACGTCACCCACGGGAGGAGCGCATGAGGCTGACGCCGAAGCTCCATCCGCTCCGGCCTCCGAGAACGGCGAGAGGGTCAAAGCTTCGCCTTTGGCTCGGCGGCTCGCTAAGGAGCGGGGGCTGGATCTGGGGCAGCTGGAGGGTTCGGGGCCGGGGGGGCGGATCGTCAAGTCGGATGTGGAAGGGGCGGCAGCTCCAGCGGGACCTGCCCCCTCTACCCAGCCTGAGGGGGCAGGTCCCGTTGCCCCGGCGGCTGGTCCCTCAGTTGAGACCGCGAAGGGGGAGACGCAGGTTCGGGAGTTGAACAAGCTGCAGCAGACGATCGCGCGGCGGATGGCTGAGAGCAAGGCGACTGCGCCTCACTTCTATCTGACGATCGAGATCGATATGTCGAGGGCGGTTGAGGCTCGGACGGCGCTGAAAGCTGCTGCTCGGGAGGGCGAGGTGGTGCCCTCGTTTAACGACATGGTCGTGAGGGCTTGCGCGATCGCCTTGCGGGAGTTCCCGAAAGCGAATGGGGCTTACCGGGACGGGCGGTTCGAGATGTACTCGCGAGTCAATGTCGGGGTTGCCGTAGCTGCGGAGGAGGCGTTGGTGGTGCCGACGATCTTCGACGCTGACGAGAAGGGGCTGCGGCAGATCGCCGAAGACGCCCGGGCCGTTGCCGCCAAAGTGCGGGACGGTTCGGTGACCCCGCCAGAGCTCTCGGGCGGGACCTTCACGGTCTCCAACCTCGGCATGTACGGGATCGACTCGTTCGAGGCGGTGATCAACATGGGACAGGCGGCGATCGTCTCCGTCGGCGCGATCCGCGAAGCGCCCGCGGTGCGTGACGGCCAGGTCGTCCCCGCCCAGCTGATGAAGTCGACGATCGCCTGCGACCACCGCATCCTCTACGGCGCCGAGGGCGCCGAATTCCTCGCCCGGGTCAAAGCCCTGCTCGAGGAGCCCGTCTCCCTCGCGCTTTAGTCGGCCTGGCCGCCGCCGAGCTCGGGCGGCAGCGCTTTCGGCCCGTCTGGATACATGTGGCGCAACTGCTCCTCGCTCATCTCCAGCGTGCTGGTGATCTCTTCCCGCGGCGCCCCGACCACCAGCCAGAGCTGATCGGCATCGGTGTCGTTGAACAGCTGCCGCGGCGTGTCGGGCTCGACCAGGAGCGTGTCGAGCGGCTGCAGCGCCAGCACCTCCTCGCCGATCCGCACCCGCCCCTCGCCCTCCAGCAGCACGTAGAGCTCCTCCTGCGTGAAGTGCTTGTGGAAGGTCGAAGCTTTCCCCGGCTCCACCCGCCACATCCGCGCCCCCAACTGCGAAGCCTCCAGCTGCCCACCCACGTCCGTATTAAGCGTCTGCATCTGATTGGACCGCCGCCAGAAGGCATCGGCGGCCTTGAGGAGGCGGTACCCCACTAGATCTCGATCCAGGTGCCTTTGGGGCCGAGGTTGCGGACCGGGGTGGGGCCGATCTGGCTCTCGCAGCCCCAGGACTCGTGGATGTGGCCGCAGACGGCAAGGCGGGGGCGCTTCTCTTCGATTGCTTGAAGGAGGGCGGGGCTGCCGAAGTTGCCGGCGCCGCCGGCGCTGTCGCAGTGGTCCTTCGGCGGCGAGTGGAGGACGAGGACGGCGCCGTCGGGGCAGGCGGCGAGCTGCTCCGTCGCTGAGGCGTCGTCGAGGTCGAAGCTCCAATCCCAGGGCGTGACCGGGATCCCGGCGCCGAGGCCGAAGAACTCGAGCCCGTCGATAGTCGTCCCCTCGCCGTGGAGAACGGTGGCGGCGCTCCAGCCGGCGGCGGCCTCGCGCAGGGCGTCGACGGTCTCGTTGTTGCCGGGGACGAGCACGGCCGGGGTCTCGATCTCTGCCAGCGCGCCGATCGTCTCCTCCAGCCCCTCGTGCACCGAGGCGAAGTCTCCGGCCCCGATCACGACGTCGGCCTCAGCTGACATCTCGACCAGCTGCGCGCCCTGCTCGAGGTCGCGGTGGAGGTCGCTGAAGGCGAGGATTCTCATCCGGGAAAACCTAGCTGCTCGGTGCGGGCGCAGGTCGCCGGAAGCGGCTGGGGAGGCGCCGCTGCCTCGCCGGTTCCTCTTCCTCCCGCACCTGCAGGTCGAAGTAGAGGAGGGTACGGCCGGCGGTGACGTAGGGGATGAAGAGGGCGAAGACGAGGGAGCCAAGCAGGTTGATCCAGATGAGGCCGAAGCCGGTGAAGATCAGGGCGAAGCCGAGGATCGGGCCGGCGGCGACGCTGAGCAGCCAGAGCGGCGCGGCGATGCGGACGGTGTGCCACCAGCGCCCGCGCACCAGCTCGGAGCTGCCGCGGAAGGACTCGCGGATCGACTTGTCGGTGAAGAGGACTTCCTGCTGGACGAAGAGCCAGGAGACGTATTTCCAGACCGCAAATGGGAAGCCGATCACCGTGATCGCCATCAGGGTGAGGGCGATGATCGCCAGCAGCTGGGCGGCGACGACGCGGCGGAAGCGCGCCAGCGCTCCCCGCACCGAGTCGAGGAAGCCGATCCGGCGCCCGCGGCAGAGCTCGCGGATGAAGACGATCACCACCGCGGCGACGAGCGCTTCGGCGACCGGCCGCGCGAACGTTTCGGCGAAGTCGGCGAAGGCGAGGTGGACGCCGGCGCGGCCGGCAGCATCGTCGACCCCGCGCCCGTTGGCGATCGCCTCGGCGAGCAGGTTGACGGCGCCGACGATCGGGAAGGCGATCAGCCCGATCGGCACCAGCGCCAGCCAGTAGCGGCCGTAGAGCCGCCGCGCCGTCCGCAGCAGCTGGCCGAAGGCGCGCCGCGCCCGCAGCTGCTTGAGGTCGGCGGGACCCCAGCGGGTGAGACCGAAGAAGGCGAGCAGCACCAGCAGGACCGCGGCGACGATCCCGTAGGCCGCCGCCTGCGACTTGGTGGCGATGTGGGTGAGGTCGGTGACCCCGACGACCGCGCCGCAGAAGGCGCTGGTCACCGTCGGCCCGACGACCGAGCCGCCCGGCAGCCGCGGGCTGGTCGACCGCTGCTCGGCCATCCAGGCAAACGGTTCCCGCCAGACGGTCTTGGTCACCGGCCCGGTCGGGCCGTTGTTGTAGCCCTCTTCCCGTTCGCCCCAGCGGCCGCGGTAGCTGAGCCACTGGAAGGCGCCGTGTTCGGGCGCCGTTTCCGGCAGCAGCACCGGCCGCAGCGGCAGTTCGCGCAGCGGTTCGGAGGTGTTGTCGCAGCCGACGCCGGAGCCGTCCTGCCCGTTGCCGAGGTAGACGGCGGAGTCGTAGAAGGTCGCGTGGGAGCCGGCGGCGGGGTAGACGACCGGGTGCGTCCCCGCCTTCTGCACCTTGCCGTCGGTCCAGCTCGCCCGCTCGCCGCCGGCGTGCTGGAAGACGATGACTTCGCTCGGTTCTTCGCCCAGCGCGTCGGCGACGACGTTCGACTCGAAGCTGAGCTGCATCCCCTCCCAATCGCCCTCGTGGAGGTCGTTGAACTGGTTGAAGTACCAGTAGAACCAGTACTGGATGGTGAAGCCGTCGTGGTTCGGTTCGCGGGCGATGTGCGCGTAGGTGATCGCCGGCGCCTTGCCTTCCTCGAGCAGCTGGTGGAAGGCGCGCGCGTAGACGCAGGTCTCGCCCAGCACCTCGCCTTCGTAGTCGAGGTAGTAGCCGTCGCGGAGGCCGGCGATCTCGGCGGCGGTCGGCGCCCTTTTCACCACCTCGAGCTTGCCGTCGGGAAGTTCGTGGGTGAGGGTGACGGTGGGGTTGCCGAGGACGATGTCGACGCTGGTCGGCTGGTACTGCTCCTCGGAGGTGTTGCAGGGAGGATCGCGCTGTTCGCGCAGCATCGCGATCGGCACGTACTTCTCGGCCAGCTGCTGCGCCGCCCCTTCCCCGGCGGGGGCGGCCGCCGCGCCGGCCGGCGACCCGAAGGCCGCCAGCGCGATCACCAGCAGGACGAGGCGCCGGCCGCTCACGCGGTGAACCTACCAGCGGCCTTGAGCTAGCTCGAGCCGATTAAAGACATAACGGCAGCTTTCAAAGAAGCCGGTTCCACCGCCGGGAAGCGGAACAGCTGTGGCTCGACGGCTTCGAAAAACTCGAGCAGCTTTTCGGGCTCCAATGCGCCACTGCGAACCATGCTGCGCACGTCTTCGAGGTCGAGCTCGAAACCGCGCTCCAGCTTCGAGAGTGCCTGCGAATACAGGTCGAAGTCGAACACCTCAAGATTGCCCTCCCGAAATCTGAAGCGAGATCGTTCCTGCCACCCGGGGAGTTCAGGCAGGAAGTCGAGAGGGGAGGCGAGCTCGACGTTTAACGACAGCTCCTCCTTCAGGCCGGCGATCCGCTGCAGGGCCTCGTCGGAGTCCGGCTCGAATCGGACATCGATGTCCACAGTTGAAGCCCGCCACCCTTCGAGTACCGCCGTCGCCCCGCCGGTGAGGTACACCTTCGTGCCGGGTGGGACGACCCGACCCAGCTCGGCGGCGAGCCGCCGGACCTGCTCCGCGTCAGCCCGCTCGCGCATGCTCCGCGGCCCGCGCGAAGCTAGCGACCCGGGCCAGGATCGCGTTGTAACGAGAGTGTGCGGCATCGCCCAGCTCTTGCTGAAGGCGTCGATAGAGCTGATGCGCCGCGGGCTCGGTGAAATCCATCCCAGCGACCAGGTCGCGGACGCCGAGCCTCGAGGCGGCGGCGCTCACCGCGAGGGCGTTCACGCTTTCCCGGCCTGCTTCCAGATCATCGATCCCTGGCAGAACGATCTCCGCGCCCGGGAAGGTGTCCAGCTCTTGCGATGGCACACCTAAAGCGTAGTGGTGGGCACCGACTCCGCTTGTCAAGCGGGGCCGGCCGACGTCGGCTCGCCGAAGTCTTCGACCTCGGTTTCGACTTTGCCGCCCGGCATCCCGAGCAGGGCGAGGACGAAGGCGATGGCCATCGCCACGGCCATCCCGTAGAAGACCGTGCGCGAGGCGAGAGCGAAGTCGTGGGGGATGTTTTCGGCGACCTTGGCGATCGGGCCGTGGAGCTGGGTCGGGAATTCGCTGCCATTGCCGCTGCCCTGGCTGATCGCGTCGGCGATCTGGTCGGCCGCCTGCTTTGGCACCCCATTCGCCGCTGCCGTCGCCTCGAGGTTCGAGCGGTTCTCGCTGATCAGGATCGTGCCGAGCACCGCCAGCCCGAGGCTGGAGCCGAAGTTCCGCACCGTCTGCGTAATCCCGGTCGCCTCGCCGTAGCGGCTGCGCGGCACGCGGTTGAGCGCATCGGTGTTGGCGGGGCTGAGGACGAGGCCGACCCCGGCCCCGGCGATGACGATGTAGTACCACTGGTCGGAGACCGAGAGCTCGGTCATCGAGTGGCCCCAGAGGTAGAAGCCGACCGCGGCAATGGCGCAGCCGACCACCACTGCGGGCCGCGCCCCGACCCGGTCGAGGACCTTGCCTCCCCACTGCGAAGCGGTGGCGAAGCCGGCGAAGAAGATCAGCAGGTAGAGGCCGGTTTCCGAGGCGCTTTCGCCGAGCGAGATCTGCGCGTACATGCTGGCAAAGAAGAAGAGCGGGACGAAGGCGATCATCAGGAAGAAGAGGACGACGTTGTCGATCGCGAAGGCGCGGTCACGGAAGACCGAGAGCCGCAGCAGCGGGTTCTCGACTCGCAGCTCGTAGCGGACGAAAGCGGCGAGGATCGCGATGCCGGCGACGATCGTGCCCCAGGTCGCCGGGCTGTCCCAGCTCCAGACGGTCGACTGCTGCAGGCCGAGGACGGCGAGCCCCATCCCGGCGGTGATCATCAGGGCGCCGCGGTAGTCGAGCGGCGCCGGGCGCCTCTCGTCCGCGGGCTTCGATTTCGCGATCAGGATCAGGGCGATGATCGCGACCGGGATGTTGACCCAGAAGATCGCCCGCCAGGTCCATTCGACGAGGAAGCCGCCGGCCAGCGGGCCGACCGAGGTGAGGCCGCCGGCGATCGCGAAGAAGATCGCCATCGCCCGGCCGCGCTCGCCGACCGGGAAGGCGTTGAGGACGATCGCCAGTGCGGCCGGGAACATGATCGCTGCGCCGGCGCCCTGGATGACCCGGAAGGTGATCAGCCAGGCCTCGTCGAGGGAGCCGGTGGGGGTGGCGCCGCAGAGGGCGGAGGCGGTGGCGAAGATGACGACGCCGAGGGTGACCATGCGCCGGTGGCCGGCGATGTCGGCGAGGCGGCCGCCGAAGGCGAACAGCGCCGAGAGCGAGAGCAGATAGCCGTTGATGACCCACTGCACCCCCGTCGCCGAGAGCGAGAGGTCGTCCTGGATCGTCGGGACCGCGATCGCGACGATCGTCTGGTCGATGAAGGTCATCGAGACGGCGAAGATCATCGCCGCGAGGATCAGCTTGCTGTTTTGACTGGTGCTTTCGTTCATGCCTCCGCCTTTGCCGTGCGGGCGGCGATTCCTCCCCCGGTTGAGGTAGAGTCGCCGCCCTGATGCCCGGAGTCTTTTGGCTTGGATTCGGAATCGCCGCCGCCATCTTCCTGATCGGCTGCATATCCGGTGCCCGCTCGCGTACGGCGACGCTCCGCAGCGGGGCCGCGATGGGCGCCTACCTGGGTGTGATGGCCGCATTCCCCCTGCTGGCTATCGGCCTGGCGACCTCCTAACCGCTTAAACGCGTCCCGCCAGGGGTAGGCACGTCGCATGACCAATGCGACCGAGGTTCCCGTGCTGACCCTGCACGACGGCGTCGAGATGCCGCAGCTGGGGTTCGGCGTCTTCCAGATCCCGCCGGAGGAAACTCAGGAGCGGGTCGAGGAAGCGCTGGCGACCGGCTACCGCCACGTCGACACCGCCGCCGCCTACCGCAACGAGGCGGGGGTCGGGGCGGCGATCGCGGCTTCCGGGGTGCGGCGCGAGGACGTCTTCGTCACCACCAAGCTCTGGAACTCCGCCCAGGGCTACGACTCGACCCTGGAAGCTTTCGAGAAGAGCATCGGGCGGCTGGGGACCGGCCACGTCGACCTCTACCTGATCCACTGGCCGCTGCCGAGCCGCGACCTCTTCCTCGAGACCTGGCGCGCCTTCGAACGGATCAGGGAGGAAGGCGGCGCTCGCTCGATCGGCGTCTCCAACTTCCGTGTCGAGGACCTCGAGCGAATCGAGCAGGAGGCCGAGCAGCGTCCGACCGTCAACCAGATCGAGCTGCACCCGCGGCTGCAGCAGGCCGAGCTGCGCGCCTGGCACGCCGACCACGACGTGGTCACGGAGGCCTGGAGCCCGCTGGCCCAGGGTGAGCTGCTCGAGGACGAGACGATCGCAACCGTCGCCGCCCATCACGAACGCACCCCGGCCCAGGTGATCCTCCGTTGGCACCTGCAGCTCGGCAACGTCGTCATCCCCAAAACGGCGACCCCGGAGCGGATCCGCCAGAACTTCGAGCTCTTCGACTTCACCCTCAGCGAGGACGACATGGCGGCGATCGAGCGCCTCGACGCCGGCGAGCGCACGGGACCCGACCCGGCCACCTTCAGCGTCGCCTGATCCGCCGCCGTGTCGCTTTCCTCTCGCTATGCGAGAGGAAGTCGCCATAGGCTGCCGCCGTGAGCGTGAACCGGCGTCTGGAGCTGACCAACCGAATCGCGGCCACCGCCTTCGTCGTCGGCGGCTCGCTGTTCTGCCTCGGCGCTCTGCTGGCGCAGGCGCACGTTGGCGGGCCGCGGCTCGCCGGGGCGGTCTTCCTCGCCGGCGGCGTCTTCTTCACGACCGGCGGCTACACCTCGGTCCTGTTGGCCGCTAACGGGCACGGGGGCGCGTGGCGCTGGTGGTCCTTCGAACCGCGACGGCTCGACTGGGCGAGCGCCTTCGTCCTCTTCGTCGGCACCCTCTACTTCGGGGTCAGCCTGCTGGCGGCGCTGATCGGCGACCTCACCACCGCCCAGGAGCACCGGCTGGTCTGGTCGCCGGAAGTGGTCGGCTGCGTGCTCTTCCTGGTCTCCGGCCACCTCGCCCTGCTGCAGCTGCGGCGCCAGCGCCGGACCGGCGAGGATTCCAGCCTTGACTGGTGGATCGCGATCGTCAACCAGGTCGGCTCGGCCCTCTTCATGGTTGCCGCGATCGCCGCCTTCGTCCGCCCCTCGACTGGTGACGAGCTGGCGGTCGGCATCGCCAACTGGGGCACCTTCGCCGGCGCCGCCTGCTTCGCCGCGGCCGGCGTCATCCAGGAGTTCGATCGTCCCTAGAGCCTGTAAGGATTGGCCGCGTGGCCAGCGGAAAGGCGGAGGCGCCTCGGACCGAGAAAGTGCTGCCGGGGGTCTGGCGGCTGCGGCTGCCGCTCCCGTGGCCGGGGGTCCCGCACGGCAACGCCTGGGCGATCGAGCACAACGGCGGCGTCGTCATGTTCGACACCGGGATCGGCGGCAAGGGCAAGCTGCGGCAGCTCGACCTGGCGCTGGCTCAGGCCGGGCCCGGGTTCGGTGTCGAGGACGTGCGGCTCGTCGTCTGCACCCACTCCCACACCGATCACTACGGCCTCGCCGGGGCGATCTGCGAGCGGGCCGGCTGCGAGCTCTGGATGCACCCGAACTGGGAGCACGTGCGGCTGCTCGCCGACGATCCCGAGGCGGCGCTGGAGGCGCGGATCGAGGTGGCGCGCCAGAGCGGCGTCTCGCCGGCGTCGCTGGAGCGCTACCGCGAGGCCCGCAGCGATACCGAGACCGGGATCGACATCCTCAAGGAGCCCGATCGCGAGCTCGTGCCCGGGGTGGAGGTGGAGACCGACCTCGGCACCTGGCAGGTGGTCGAGACGCCCGGCCACGCGCCGTCCCACGTCGTCCTCCACCAGCCCGATCGGCGCCTGCTGATCTCCGGCGACCACCTGCTCGGCCGCACCGTCCTCTTCTTCGACTACGGCCACAGCCCCGACCCGGTCGGCGAATTCTGCGCCAGCCTCGACCGGGTCGAGCCGCTCGCCGTCGATCTCGTCCTGCCCGGCCACGGCCGCACCTTCCGCGACCCGGAGGCGAAGATCGCCGAGTCGCGCCGCCAGGTCAACGAGCTGCTCGGCAAGGTGCGCGAGGCGCTTGGCAAGGGGGAACGGACGGCCTTCGAAATCGTCGAAGACATCGTCGGCCCGGAGATGGTCCGGAGCCCGGCCAGTGCCTGGGCCCTGCAGATCGTCCTCTCCTGCCTCGACCATCTGGCGATCGCCGGCGAGGTCGCGGGGATCGACGGCTCAGACCCGCAGCGCTGGCGGCTCGCGTAGCCTGTCCGGGCAATGGCGAGCTTCACCTACGAGCGCCAGGTCGCCGCCCCGCCCGAGATCGTCTTCGACGTCCTCACCGACCACCGGCGCTACACCGAGATCACGGCGCTGCGCCGGGCCGAGCTCGAGCGCGAGGGAGAGCCGGAGCCGGACGGGGTCGGCGCGATCCGCGTCCTCGGCGTCGCCGGGCCGCCGATGCGCGAGGAAGTGCTCGCCTACGAGCGTCCCTACCGCTTCTCCTACACGCTGCTCTCCGGCCTGCCGGTCCGCGATCACGTCGGCACGGTCGAACTGAGCCCGAGCGAGGGCGGCACCGAGGTGGTCTACGCGGTCCGCACCACGCCCACCGTGCCGCTAGGCGGCTTCGCTGTGATCGCCTTCATGAAGCAGGGGATCAGGACGCTGCTGGGAGGAGTCGCGAAAGAGTCCGAGCGCCGCGCTGCGGATGCGCGGTAGCGAGTCGCTCGAGAAGCACCTCTGGCACCGCTCCAATCGGTGGGTTGCCGTCCTCCTGCTGGCGCTCGGGATCCTGGTCGGCGGCGCGATCATCGGCCTTGAAGCGCTGAAGCGGCCGGCCGACGTCCACAACCAGGAGGCGATCCGCCACTTCAAGCCGCAGAAGCCGCCGCCGCCGAAGAAAGCGCAGACGGTCAACTGGCCGGTCTACGGCTTCAACCCCTCGCGGACCAAGTACCTGCCGGTGAAGGGGATCAAGCCGCCGTTCGACAAACTCTGGCGCTTCACCGAGAAGCCGCTGCAGGAGTTCCCGCCGATCTACGTCGGCGGCAAGCTCTACTTCGTCAACAACAACGGCTACGCGTTCGCCCTCGACGCCGACACCGGCAGGGTCCTCTGGGAACGGCGGATCGGTCGCCTCAACGCCTCCTCGCCGGCCTACTACAACCACCGCCTCTACATCGTCAACCTCGAGCCCGGCCACATCCTCAAGCTCGACGCGAAAACCGGGAAGACGATCTGGAAACGGGAGCTGCCGGGGCGGGCCGAGTCCTCGCCGGTGGTGATCGACCGCACCGTCTACTTCGGCTGCGAAAACGGCGAGCTGTTCGCGATGAGCACCGGCAAAGGCCAGGTGCGCTGGTCGACCCCGCTCGGCGGCCCGATCAAGGCCGCGCCCGCCTACTACGGCGGCCGCCTCTACGTCGGCGACTATGGCGGCCACATGAACGCGGTCGACGCCAAGACCGGCAAGCTGGTCTGGCAGGCCGGCTCGCTCGGTCCCGGCTACGGCGGCTCCGGCGCTTTCTACTCGACCCCGGCGGTCGCCTACGGCCGCGTCTACGCCGGCAACAACGACGCCCGCGTCTATAGCTACGACATCAGCGACGGCACCCTCGCCTGGTCCTACTCGACCGGCGGCTACGCCTACTCCGGCCCCGCCGTTGCCAACACCAGGCACAGCCCGCCGACCGTCTTCATCGGCTCCTTCGACGGCAACGTCTACGCGCTCAACGCCAAGGACGGCAGCGTCCGCTGGAGCCGCTCGGCCGGCGGCCAGGTGGTCGGCTCGCTCTCGGCCGTCGGCGACATCGTCTACGTCGCCGAGTTCACCCACAAGACGACCAGCGGCTTCATGATGCGGAGCGGCAAGCGGGTCTTCCGCTACCCCTACGGCACCTACACGCCGGTGATCTCCGACGGGCGGCGGATCTACCTCACCGGCTATTCGAGCGTGACGGCGCTCCAACCCCACCGGGCGGTGGTGGCGGTAGCCGCGGCGCACCCCGCGCATAAGCCGGGAAAAGGCCGGAGTGGAGCTGCGAGCGCAGGACACTCAAGCTCGAGCCGTAGTTCTGGATCCGGTAGCTGTTCGAGTCACCGAAGTCCTGGTAATAGACAAGCATCCGGCAACGGCGGTGGCTGCCGACCCAAGCAAAAAGCTTGCGGACAAAAGTCGGGTCCTCACCTTCAACAGCCCACTCGGCAAGCGCAAAAGGCTTGCCGGAAAAGCGGCGGTAAAGGCCAGTAAGCGCGTCCCATTCGGGGTAGCCGGAGTAGAAGTCGGTCCCGACCCAGTCGACCCAGCGTGAGCCGGGGTAGAAGTGTTTCGGCCGGTTCTGCGGGGTGGTGGGGGAGCCGGCGGGCAGCGGGCTCCAGACGATCGCCACCGGCGCCTGCGGCAGCGCTTCGACGTCGACGGTCAGCGGCGGCAGCCCGGCAACCGCGAGCCGGTGGTCGATCTGGCGCTTGGTGCCGCCGCCGTGGACGATCACGTAGATGCGGCGGAAGGCGCGTTTATAAGCTCGGGGGCTGTGCTCGGGCCCGCGCGAGGCGCCGGCGCAGTCGTAGGCGGCGTAGACGTTGAGGCAGCGGTTCGGCTCGCCCAGCGGCCGCACATACGCGCGCATCCCTTTTTCGAAGAAGAGCTTGTTGAGGCGGACCAGGTAGCGGTCGCCGCGACCGGCGGCGATCTGCGGCAGCGAGACGACCTCGTGCCCGTCCTTGTCGGTGCTGATGTGGATCATCGGCCGTGCCCGCGCCGTCTGCCAGCGCCGGATCGAGTCCGGGAAGTCGCTCCCCCAGGTCCGAAAAGACTCGATCACCGCCGGGTGCTTGTTGACCGCCTCGGAGAAGTGGCCGAAGTCGGCCATGTCGCCGGTGTCGGAGACGCCGAAGTAGACCTTCTTCCCCGGCGGCTTCAGCAGCGAGAAGGCGCCGGCAGGCGCAGGGAGCAGCACCAGCGCGAGCACGCTGGCAAGGGCAACCGCAAGTGCGGCGCGGAACTGTCGTAGGCCGGGCACCGAAGCTTCATGCTGGCAAGGCGACGACTTGGGGCTGGCTTCACCTCCGGCTCCTGCAACCTTGGTTGCGACGAGTGGAGAGTTAGCCTCGCTATAGGCAAACTAACTCTCCACTTACGTGGAGGGTCAAGCAGCGAGTGGCTGTGCGTGCTCGGCGATCAGCGCCAGCACTTCTGGCGCGTACTTCTCGATGAAGGCGGGGCCGACGCCGCTGATCGCGAGCAGGGACTCCTCGTCCTGCGGGCGGGCGACGGCAATTGCGGTCAGGGTCTTGTTGGCGGCGACGGTGAAGGCGGGTTTGCCGGCAGCCGCATCCAGGCGCCAGGCTTTGAGTGCCTCGAATAGCGGGGCGTCGGCGGGGGAGAGCTGAATCGCCGGAGCCGTCCCTTTTGCAGCGGCCTTCGTCCCGCGGCGAGAGCTGTTGATGGTGACGGTGTCCGGGTCGGGGAGCCAGTCGAGCATGTCGCAGACGTCGCAGCAGCGCTCCAGCGGCGCGCCGGCGGTGCGGTCGGAGAAGTGGTCGAGGAGGGCGCGGCGGCGGCACTCGGTGCCGTAGATGAAGTCTTTGATCACGTGGTAGGCGCGCCAGCCGCGCTCGCGGGCGACCGCCAGATCGGGGTCTCCGGCCCGCTGTTCGTTGAAGCGGACGAGACGGCCGAGGTCGGACTTCAGCGCCAGCATCGTCGCCCGCGACGGCAGCCCGTCGCGCCCGGCGCGGCCGGCCTCCTGGTAGTAGGCCTCGACGCTGGTCGGGATCGTCACGTGCCAGACCGAGCGCACGTCGGGCTTGTCGACGCCCATCCCGAAGGCGTTGGTGGCGCAGATGACGCCGGTGCCGGTGGCCATGAACCGCTCCTGGATCGCCGTCCGGTGCTCGGGTTCGAGGCCGGCGTGGTAGGCGACCGCGGCGATGTCGGCGTCGCGCAGGTCGGCCGCCACCTCTTCGGTCTGCTTGCGGGTGCCGCAGTAGACGATCGCGGGCCGGTTGGCGGGATCGGCGAGGCCCGCCTCCAGCAGGGCCTGCCGCCGCGCCTGCGAGCCCTTGCCCTCGAGCGCGACGACGTCGAAGGAGAGGTTCGGCCGGTCGAAGCCGGAGCGCACCTGCAGCGGCTCCTTCATCCCGAACCGCGAGGCGATCTCGCGCGCGACCGGCACCGTCGCCGTCGCCGTGCAGGCCATCACCGTCGGCCGGCCCAGACGCTGCACGACCTCGGGCAGCCGCAGGTAGTCGGGCCGGAAGTCGTGCCCCCACTCCGAGACGCAGTGCGCCTCGTCGACCGCGACCAGGTCCACGGTCCGCTCGGCGAGCGCTTCGAGGAAGACGCTCGATCCGAAGCGCTCCGGCGCGCAGTAGACGATCCGCGCATCCCGCCGCACCGAATCAAGCGCCTCCCAAGCGACCTCATCAGACATCCCCGAGGTGATCATCGCCACCGGCTGCCCCACCCGCCGCAGCTTTTCCCACTGGTCCCGCATCAGCGCGATCAGCGGGCTGACCACGATCGTCAGGTCCTCGGAGGCGAGCCCTGGCAGCTGGTAACAAAGACTCTTCCCGCCGCCCGTAGGCATCACGATCAAAGAATCTCTGCCCTCCAGGGCGGCAACCACAGCCTCTCGCTGCCCAGCCCGCCACTCGGCGTAGCCCAGCTCGCGCAGCAGCCGATCAGCTCTCTCACCCGCGTCAGTCATCGGCGAGCCACCATAGGCGTATCTCCGGCGGGTGGCGCGGATTTGGGGGACCATCCCCCGCCAAATGCGGGGGATGGTGGGACCAAATCGGCGACAGGACCCGCCGGCCGAGCGCCTGGTCCTACTGGTGTTCGGCCGACGCGATTGCCGCAGGTACCTGACTTAGCTTCTCCGCCAGGGTGTCGATCGACTGCGCCAGCTTGCGGGTGTCGGCTTTCGTCAGCTCGGTGTAGGGAACGAAGCCGTTGCCCTGCCGGTAGGGCTCGAGGGCGGCGAAGACCATCTTGAAGTCGGCTTCGATCTCACCCGAGAGCTCGGGGTCGGTCTCGTCGAGCAGCGGCTTCACCGCTTCGAAGGCGGCCTCGGCCCCTTCGACGTTGGCCTCGAAGTCGACCAGGTCGGTGTGGGAGTAGCGCTCCTCCTCGCCGGTGATCTTCGAGGCCGAGACCTCGCCGAGCAGCTCGTTGGCCCCGTTGGCGATCTGGACCGCCTGCAGGTCGACCGTCTCGACCTTCGCCGCCAGCTCTTCGACGTCGGCCTGCAACTGCTTGGCGACCGGAGTCATGCCCTCCGCGGTGCCTTCTTCCCAGAGCGCTTTCTCGATCCGGTGGAAGCCTTCGAATTCGCTCGCCGGGACGTCGTTTTCACGTGCGTCGATCCGCGGGTCGAGGCTGCCGAAGCTCTCGGCCACCGGCTCGATCTTCTCGTAGGGGATGCGGGCTGCGGTGTAGAGCGACTTCGCCTTGGCGACGTCGCCCGCTTCGACCGCGGCGACGAAGGGCGCCGTCTTCGCCACCAGCTCGTCGGCATTCTCCTCGAGGTACTCGCGGTACCTGGCGACCGCGGCGTCGGCCTCGGCGCTCCCCTTCGCTTTCAGCTCCCCGCTCACGGTCAGCGTCCCGCGCTCCTCGTCGCCTCCCGGGCAATAGATCGTGTATTCGCCGGCGTCGAGGGTCAGCGAGAAGCTGCCGCTGAGGCCCTCGGAGAGGTTCTCCTTCTCGCCGAGGATCGTGTCGCCGTCCATCACCTCGATCTCGGTCACCTTGGTGGTGCCGGTGTTTTCGCCTTCGATGGTGATCGGCCCGGCGGACACCTTCGCCGCATGCGGCAGGCAGCCTTCGTCGGTCAGTTCGAAGCTCAGCTTCTTCGCGCCGGGAGGCGGATCTTCGCTCGATCCGCAGGCGGTGGCAAACAGGACGAGTAGGAGCGCGGTCCCCGCGCAAAGCATCTTCCGGTTCATGGTTAGGGGACCCTAACAAAAACCGACACAACAGGTCGGATATCGCGAACTGCATCAAATTCTCCACGTAGTGGAGAGATAATTTGATGCAGTTCGCTCAGAGGAGGCCTTCGCCGACGTAGCCGCCCGGCTTGGCACCGGGCGGGACGGCGAAGAGGGCGCTGCCGACGTGCTTGATGTACTCGTTCAACGCGTCGACCTGGCCGAGCCGTTCCTGGATCGGGGCGAACTGCTTGGCCGCGTCCCGCTGGAAGCAGATGAAGAAGAGGCCGGCTTCGAGCTCGCCGAGGCTCTCGTCGACGCCGTCGGTGAACGAGTAGCCGCGGCGGAGGATGCGGGCGCCGCTGTTTTCCTTCGCCGAGGCGAGGCGGACGTGAGAGTCGACTGGGATCAGCGGGTGCCCGTTCTTCTGCTCGTCGAGCGGCAGCGGCTCGAACTCGTCGCTCCCGCCGAGCGGGGCGCCGCTGTACTTGTGACGGCCGATCGTCCGCTCCTGGTCCTGCAGGGAGGCGCGGTCCCAGACCTCGAGCAGCATCCGGATCCGGCGGGTGACCATGTAGCTGCCGCCCCGCATCCAGGCCGGGCCCTCCTCGCCGACCCAGACGAAACGGTCCATCGCCTCGGTGTCCTCGGCCTTGATGTTGGCGGTGCCGTCCTTCATCCCCATCAGGTTGCGCGGCGTGTCCTGGCTGCGGCTGGTGGTCGAGGTGCGGCCGAAGCCGAGCTGGCTCCAGCGCATCGCCACCGTGCCGCGACCGATCCGGGCGAGGTTGCGGATCGCGTGGAAGGCGACCTGCGGGTCGTCCGAGCAGGCCTGGACGCAGATGTCGCCGCCGCTTTCGGCCGGGTCGAGCTCGTCGCCGGGCAGCGGCGGCAGGGGCTTTAGCGCGGCCGGGCGCTTGCTCGCCATCCCGAGCCCCGGCTTCTCGAACAGGCTCGGGCCGAAGCCGATCGTCACAGTGAGACTGGAGGGGAGGAGGCCGACCGTCTCGCCGGTGTCGTCCGGCGGCGCCAGCGGCACGTCGTTGACGTTGCCGACCATCTCGCCGGCGCTCGCTTCCGCCGCGGCGAGCGTCCACTCGCGCAGCAGCTCCTCTAACTCGCCCGGGTCTTCGGCCAGCAGGTCGAAGGCCGCGAAGTGGAGGCGGTCCTGGGCGGGCGTGTCGATCCCTGCCTGGTGACCTCCGTAGAAGGCGATGCTGCCGGTGCCCTCGCCGCTCGCATCGGCCGTCTCCTGGCCGACCAAGAACCCCCCGGCGGCGCCGAGCCCGAGCCCGGCGGCGCCGGCGCCGGCGGATGCCAGAAAGCGACGACGGGTGGTTGGGGCCATGGCGGGAGGGGCGTCCGGCTCTGCGGAGCGCTTAAGCGGCGCTCTCGGCGGCGCCGACGCGGCCGCCGGTGCGGACACGGTCGCGGCGAGGCCGCAGGCGCATCCCCTGCGGCCAGAGGACGAAGAGGACCATCGGGATCGTGTAGCCGAGGTAGAGAATCGCTTCGATCACCGTCGGCGAGGGCTGCAGGCCGAGCATCCCGGTCAGCAGCGAGCCGGAGACGGTGCCGGGCTGGACCAGCCAGCCGAGGTCGATCGCCTGGCTCTGCAGCCCGTTGATCCAGCCCGCCTCGTGGGCGGTGTGGGCGGCGGAGGCGAGCAGCCCGGCCGCGACGAAGACGAGGACGATGCCGGTGACGCGGAAGAAGCGGGTGAGGTTGATGCGGACGCCGCCGCGGTAGAGGCCGAGCCCGATCGCGATCGCGGCGACGAGGCCGAGGACCGCGCCGGCGCCGGCCGCGGTGGTGTCGGTCGAGTCCTGGAAGGCGGCAAGTAGGAAGACCGAAGTCTCGAAGCCCTCGCGCAGGACCGCGAGGAACGCCATCGCGACCAGGGCCAGGGTCGAGCCGGCCGCCAGCGCCGAGGCGGCCTCTCCTTCGAGCTGGGCTTTGATGCCGCGGGCGTGTCGCCGCATCCAGACGATCATGTAGGTGACGGCGCTGACCGCGATCAAGCCGACGATCGTCTCCAGGCCCTCCTGCTCCTTCTGCGGCAGCTGCTGGCCGACGACTTCAAGCAGGACGGCGACCCCGATGCAGAGGACGACCGCGATCGCTATCCCGACCCACATCTGCCGCATCGCGTCGCGGCGGCCCTCCTTGACCAGGAAGGCGGCGATGATGCCGATGATCAGCGAGGCCTCTACGCCCTCTCGCAAGGTGATGACGAAAGTCGGGATCATTCGGGTGGGTCTCCTCGTGGTGCCGGAGGGCGTTAGGCCGCCCTAATTAGGAGCCCCGAAAACCTAGCACGGCGCTAGGGAATCAGTCAGACGGAAGCCATGGCTGTGACCAAGCTCCGGTTCCGTGAACCAGCTCCTCGGCCTGCTTGGGCCCCCAAGTTCCCTGCTCGTACGGATGAGCCGGCCCCGGTTCGTCGAGCAGCGGCTGGACCACGCGCCAGGTCTCTTCGATCGAGCTCTGGCGGGTGAAGAGCTGGTGCCGACCGGCGATCGCGTCGCCGAGCAGGCGCTCGTAGGGCTCGGGGTCTTCGCCCGGCGCCCGCTCGAAGAGGACCTCGAGGTCGGCCGCCTGGAAGGCCTCCTCGCCCGCCTTCTTCGCGTACATCCGGGTGCGGGCCCCTGCTTTCGGCTCGATCCGGATCGTCAGCTGGTTCGGTTCCGGCGTCTTGCCGTGGCCGATCCCGAGCTTCGGCGGCCGCTTGAAGAAGACCGTCACCTCGGTCGCCTTCACCGGCAGGTACTTGCCGGCGCGGACGAAGAAGGGGACCCCGGCCCAGCGCCAGTTGTCAACCTCGAGCTGGACCGCGGCGAAGGTCTCGGTCTTCGACTTCGCCTTGACGCCGTCGACCTCGAGGTACCCCTTGTACTGGCCGCGGACGTAGCGCTCCGGGTCGGCGGCGCAGACCGCCTTGAAGAACTCCAGCTTCTTGTCGCGGACGCTGTCGGGGTGATTGCCGGTCGGCGGCTCCATGCCGACGATCCCCAGCACCTGCAGGGCGTGGTTCTGGATCACGTCGCGCATCGCCCCGACCGCGTCGTAGAAGCGGCCGCGGTCCTCGACCCCGAAGTCCTCGGCGATCGTCATCTGCACGTGGGAGACGTGCTCGCGGTTCCAGACCGGCTCCAGCAGGGCGTTGGCGAAGCGCAGGTAGGTGATGTCCATCACCGGCTCCTTGCCGAGGTAATGGTCGATGCGGAGGATCTGCTCCTCGTCCAGCACCTCGGCCAGCTCGTCGTTCAGCTTGCGGGCCGATTCGAGGTCGTGGCCGAACGGCTTCTCGATCACGACGTGCGCATTCTCGGTCAGCCCGGCCTCGCCGAGCCCCTGGACGACGGTGGCGAAGAGCGCCGGCGGGATCTCCAGGTAGAAGACCGGATGCTTGGCGTCGCCGAGCTCCTTCCCGACCCGCTCGAAGGTGTCTTCGTCGCCGTAATCGCCCTGGACGTAGGTGAGCCGCTTGGCAAGACGTTCGAAGACGTCCTCGTCCGGGCTGCCGACGCTGGCGCCGATCGCTTCGCGGGCGTGCTCACGCAGCTTCTCGTCGTCCCAGTCGTCGATCGCGACGCCGACGATCGGCACCTCGAGCTTCCCGGCGGCCTCCAGGCGGTAGAGCGCCCGGAAGGTCATTTTCTTCGCCAGGTCGCCGCTGATCCCGAAGATCGCGAGGACGTCGGCGGCGTCGTTTGCCATCGCCGCGCAGGCTATCGTCCACCCACCCCAAACAGCGGAGGACTCATGGAACTCGGAATCGTCGGCCTCGGCCGAATGGGAGCCAACATGGCGCGGCGGCTGATGCGCGGCGGGCACCAGATCGTCGCCTACGACGTCAACCCCGATGCGGTCTCGCAGCTGGCGGGAGAGGGCGCTGAGGGCGCTGCCTCGCTGGAGGAGATGGCTTCGAAGCTGAGCGCGCCGCGCTCGGTCTGGGTGATGGTCCCGGCCGGCGAGATCACCGAGCAGACGGTTGACGCGGTCGCCGCGGTGCTGGACTCAGGCGACGCGATCATCGACGGCGGCAACTCCTACTACCGCGATGACATCCGCCGCGCCGAAAAAGTCGGCGAGAAGGGGATCGACTACGTCGACTGCGGCACCAGCGGCGGCGTCTTCGGCTTGGAGCGCGGCTACTGCCTGATGATCGGCGGCCCCGACCGCGCGGTCGAGCGGCTCGACCCGATCTTCGCCAGCCTGGCGCCGGGAGTCGAGGCGGCCGAGCGGACGCCGGGGCGCGACGGTGACCCTTCACCCTCCGAGAACGGATACCTGCACTGCGGCCCGAACGGTGCTGGCCACTTCGTAAAGATGGTCCACAACGGGATCGAGTACGGCGTCATGGCCGCCTACGCCGAGGGTCTCAACATCCTCAAGAACGCCAACGCCGGCAGGGTCAAGCGCGAGGCCGACGCGGAGACGGCGCCGCTCGACCACCCCGAGTACTACCAGTACGACCTTGACCTGCCCGAGGTCGCCGAGGTCTGGCGGCGCGGCAGCGTGATCGGCTCCTGGCTGCTCGACTTGACCGCCGCGGCGCTGCAGGAATCGGGCGACCTGGAGGAGTTCACCGGCCGCGTCTCCGATTCCGGCGAGGGTCGCTGGACGGCGATCGCGGCGATCGACGAGGGAGTGCCGACGCCGGTCCTGACCACGGCCCTGCACGAGCGGTTCTACTCGCGTGGGCTCGGCGATTTCGGCGACAAAGTCCTCTCGGCGATGCGCAAACAGTTCGGCGGCCACGACGAGAAGAAGGACTGATGGCGATCGAGCTCGAGGTCGCCGGCGACGAAAGGGCCGCCTCGCGGCGGGCGGCCGAGCTGATTGCCGCCGCCGGGGCCGCGGCCGCGGCCGACCGCGGCCACTTCGCCTTCGCGATGAGCGGCGGCCGCTCCCCCTGGGCGATGCTGGCGATTCTCGGCGAATCCGAGGAGATGCCCTGGGACCGCACCGAGCTCTTCCAGGTCGACGAGCGCGTCGCGGCCCCCGGCGACGAGGCCCGCAACCTCACCCACATGGTCCTCGGCCTCTCGATGGGCCACCAGTCGACACTGCGCCCGATGCCCGTCACCCAACGTGACCTCGAGGCCGCCGCCCGCGACTACGAAGCCCAGCTCCCCGATCGCCTCGACCTCGTCCACCTCGGCCTCGGCCCCGACGGCCACACCGCCTCCCTGGTCCCCGGCGACCCCGTCCTTGAGGTCACAGACCGCCGAGTAGCAATGACCGAGACCGCCTACCAAGGCCACCGCCGCATGACCCTCACCTATCCCGCCCTAAACCAAGCCCGCCGCATCGTCTGGCTGGTCACCGGCCCCGACAAGCCCGAGGCCCTCCAGAAGCTCCTGGCCGGCGACGAATCGATCCCGGCTGGGCGGGTCCGGAACGACAACATGATCGTCATCGCCGACGAAGCAGCAGTCTCGTAAGCGTATACGCGAACGTGCAGTAAGCGTTTGCGATAACATCTCTGCATGGCTGCTGCAACGCTGATCGCCGAGATCTTGGAGAAAAGCGGTTTGACTCAGGCTGAGCTAGCGCGCCGCGCCGGTCTGCCCCGCTCGGTTCTTAACGCCTATCTGCACGGCAATCGCGAGCCTGGCGTAGAAGCCCTGCTGCGCCTGGCAGGAGCCGCCGGTGTGAAGCTCGGGCTCGAAAATCGGACGCCTCCGGTGGACCCCCATCGCGCCAGCTTCATCCTCAACCAGGTTCTCGGGTTGGCGGAGGCGCTGCCCTATCGCCCGCGGGCGGAGATGGCTTACCCGCCGCTGAAGGACCGGCTTGCGAAGACGGCGTCGCCGTGAACGCGGAGCTGGTCGAGAAGCTGTTGGCAATTCACGCGGCGCTGAAGGCAAGCTCCATCCCGCATGCCTTTGGCGGGGCCATCGCCCTCGCTTACTGCGTCCAGGAGCCGCGCGGGACCCGCGACCTCGACGTCAACATCTTCGTCGAGGCCGAGAAGGCCGCTGAGGTCCTGGCGGCGCTGCCGGATGGGGTGCGCGTGGAGGAGGGCGATGTCGAGCAGGTGATCCGGGACGGGCAAGCCCGCCTTTTTTGGGAGGGCGTCCCCGTGGATGTCTTTCTCAACAACCTGCCACTGCACGAGGAGGTCGCTAATGGCGTCCTCTGGGTCGACATGCAGGGAACGCAGATCCCCGTCCTCGACTGCGCCTCCTTGGTGATCTTCAAGTCCTTCTTCGCTCGCACCAAGGACTGGGGCGACATCGAGGAGGTGGCGTTGGCGACGCCCGAGGACGTGGCGGCGGCGGCCGAAGCCGTTGTCGGACTGGTTGGTGAGGACGACCCGTCCTACAAGCGGCTAGCGGAGATCTCCGCAGCCAACCCGCCCTAAGCAGTCGCGTCCAGCGAGACGGCGTGGTTGCCGACGATGCGGCCGTCAGGGTCCCAGTGGCGCTTTACATCGGCGAGGCGGGAGCAGACGTCGGGGGGGAGGATTTCGTCGGAGTCGCAGGGGCGCTCGGCGAAGTTGAAGTAGCCGCCGTCGCCCGCCCAGGGCTCCATTGCGTCGTCGAAGCGGTCGAGCTGGCCCTCGATCGCTTCGCCCAGCTCGGGCGTCATCGGCATGCCGATGCCGAACATCACCCAGTCGGCGTCGAGGTGGGAGAGGGCACCGCCGTTCGGGTCAGGCCGACCGAGGGCGCCGCCCATCTGGCGGATCTCGGTCAGCAGCAGCGGTGAGTTCGATTCGGGGCCGGCGAGCTCGACGAAGGCGTCGATCGCCGCGTCGGGCAGCTCGCGCAGGACGCGGTGGTGACCGAGGCCCGGGACCGGGTTCTCCGGGTCCATGTGGATCCGGCAGAGGCCCGCAGCCGGGATCTGGTCGAAGGTGTCCATGATCGGCTCGCCGAGCTCACGGAGCGGCGCGATCGCCGCTTCCCCTGCCTCCTTGTCGCCGATGCAGGCGGCGTCGATCGTCAGCAGCGGCGTCCCCCGCAGCGGCTCGGGGACGTCGGGAATCGGGGGAGGGGTGATGAAGCGGACCACCGAGGTGACATCCTCGGAGACGGTCTCGGTCCAGTCGCGGTAACGGCGCACGGCCTCGGCACCGAGCGCGGCCGGGAAGATGAGGACGCCGGCGTAGGCGGTCGCTACCGGGACCAGGTTGAGGTGCAGCGCGGTGACGATCCCGTAGTCGCCGCCGCCCCCTCGCAGCGCCCAGAAGAGGTCGGGCTCGTTCCCGGCGTCGACAGTCCGCTGCTCGCCGTCGGCGGTGACCAGCTCGATCGCGCCTACGCGGTTGCAGGCGAAGCCGTAACGGCGGCCGAGCCAGCTCAGCCCGCCGCCGAGGTGGAAGCCGGCAACGCCGACGTCGGGGGAGGAGCCCGGCATGCCGCTGAGCCCGTGGGCGCCGGCCGCTTCGCTCAGTTCCAGGACCAGCGTGCCGGCGGCGACCCGCGCAGTCTGGGCCTCCGGATCAACCTCGACCCCGCGCATCCGCTCGGTCTTGATCAGGATCGTGCCCTCGAGCGAGCGCAGGGCGACGGCGCCGTGGCCGGTCCCCTGCCCCGCCACCCGCAGATCGTTGTCAGCGGCGAAGCGGACGGTCTTCGCCACGTCCTCGGCGCTCTCGACGAAGGCGACCGCCTCCGGGGTTTGGTTGGCCGCGAGGTTCCAGGCTGCTCGCGCCTGATCCCAATCGGCATCGCTCGGGGTAGCAACTTGGCCGGCGATCGCCAGCCCGCTGAAATCGGTCACGTCGAAAGCTCCCTTCTGGATCAGCTGAAACTGGTGCGGTCCACGGTGCCTCCCCGACCGATGAACAGCTCGCTCACCATATCCGGGGAGAAGAGGCCGTGGGCGGCGATGCCGGGATCGGCCTCCAGGCGGGCCGCCAATGCCGCCGGGTCGTCAAGACCGGGCCCGCGGTAGTCGGCGATCACGCCGCCGTCGGGGGAGGGGGGCGCGTCGCGCAGCTCGACGTCGTCGCCGAGTCGTGCGAGGGTCGAGGCGGCGCCGAAGCCGAACAGCTCCAGCGGCACCGGCCCGCGCAGCGCCTCGACCGGCTTGCTCGAATCGCCGATGACGACGAAGCGCTCGGCCGCCGCGGCGACGATCTTCTCGCGCAGGTGGGCGCCGCCGCCGCCCTTGATCAGCCAGCCGTCGGGCGTCACCTCGTCGGTGCCGTCGATCGCGATGTCGAGCCGCTGCAGCCGGTCGAAGTCCTCGACCGGGATCCCCAGCTCGCGCGCCTGTTCCTCGGTTGCGACCGAGGTCGCCACGCAGCGGATCCCGGTGAGACCGCGGCGGGCGATCGCCGGCAGCAGGTGGGCGACCGTGGAGCCGGTCCCGAGGCCGACCGTCATCCCGCTCTCCAAGAGCTTCGCGGCGGCCTCGGCGGCGAGGCGCTTCTCGTCATCGGGCGAGTTCACGACCGGCACGCTACCTTTCTCAAATGACTTCAACCGCCGCGACTGCAACCGAGACCCAGGACTACAAGGTCGCCGATATCGGCCTCGCCGACTTCGGCCGCAAGGAGATCTCCCTCGCCGAGGTCGAGATGCCCGGCCTGATGCAGACGCGCGAGGAGTACGGCTCCGCGCAGCCCCTGAAGGGCGCCCGGATAACCGGCTCGCTCCACATGACGATCCAGACCGCGGTCCTGATCGAGACGCTCGTCGCCCTCGGCGCCGAGGTGCGCTGGGCCAGCTGCAACATCTTCAGCACCCAGGACCACGCCGCCGCGGCGATCGCCGCCGCCGGCATCCCCGTCTACGCCTGGAAAGGCGAGACGCTGGAGGAGTACTGGTGGTGCACCGAGCAGGCGCTGAACTGGCCCGACGGCGAGGGCCCGAACATGATCCTCGACGACGGCGGCGACGCCACCCTGCTCGTCCACAAGGGCGTCGAGTTCGAGAAGGCGGGCTCGGTGCCCGATCCCGACTCGGCCGAATCGGAGGAGTTCAAGATCGTCCTGCGGACCCTGCAGCGCTCGCTCGCGGAGGACTCGCAGCGCTGGACCCGGATCGCCGCCAACGTCAAGGGCGTCACCGAGGAGACCACCACCGGCGTCCACCGGCTCTACCAGCTGGCCGAGACCGGCGACCTGCTGTTCCCGGCGATCAACGTCAACGACTCGGTCACGAAGTCGAAGTTCGACAACCTCTACGGCTGCCGCCACTCGCTGGTCGACGGGATCAATCGCGCCACCGACGTGATGATCGGCGGCAAGGTCGCGGTCGTCTGCGGTTACGGCGACGTCGGCAAGGGCTGCGCCGACTCGCTGCGCGGCCAGGGCGCCCGGGTGATCGTCACCGAGATCGACCCGATCTGCGCCCTGCAGGCGGCGATGGAGGGCTACGAGGTGCGGACGCTCGACGAAGTCGTCGAGACCGCCGACATCTTCGTCACCGCCACCGGCAACAAAGACATCATCACCGTCGACCACATGAAGCGGATGAAGCACAACGCGATCGTCGGCAACATCGGCCACTTCGACAACGAGATCGAGATGGCGGCGCTGGAAGCGAGCGGCGCCGAGCGGATCAACATCAAGCCGCAGGTCGACGAGTGGAAGTTCTCCGAGGGCCGCTCGATCATCGTCCTCTCCGAAGGGCGACTGCTGAACCTCGGCAACGCCACCGGCCACCCGAGCTTCGTGATGTCGAACTCCTTCACCAACCAGGTGATCGCCCAGATCGAGCTGTTCGGCAAGCGCGAGGACAAATACGCCGGCACGCCGGCGGTCTACGTGCTGCCCAAGCACCTCGACGAGAAGGTCGCCCGCCTGCACCTGGCGGCCCTCGGCGTCGAGCTCACCGAGCTGACCCCCGAGCAGTCGGCTTACCTCGGCGTCCCGGTCGAGGGCCCCTTCAAGCCGGACCACTACCGCTACTAGGACGGCTTGGACAAGATTCTCGCGCGCGGCTGGCGGCGGCGGACGCGGCGCGGTGCGGCGTCCTCGGTTGGCCGAATAGCGCTGCTATTCGGCCGCCCTGCGTCCTTGCCCCGCTTGGTCCGGCGCTCGCCAGCCGCACACGCCAATCTCGCCAATCCGTCCTAGCAGCGGCCGCCTCTCGATCTAATCTCGGTCTGATGGAACCGCGGATCTGGATCTCCTCCAGCGGCGAGGCGCCGCACTCGGTGGCGCTGAGCGGCGAGCGGACGGTGGTCGGGCGCTCGCCCGAGGCCGAGGTGACGCTCGAGGACGAGGCGGTCTCCTGGAACCACCTGGAGATCGAGCGCAAAGGCGACGTGCTGATGGCGGCCGACCTCGACAGCCGCAACGGCACTGCCCTTAACGGCGAGCCGCTGGACCGGCCGCGCCGCCTCCGCGACGGCGACACCCTGATCGTCGGCAACCACCGCCTCGAAGTGAAGACCGGCGACATTACCCCGGTCGGAGCGACCGTTGCCGCCTCCGAGCCGGCGGTGGCGCTGAACGAGGAGGAGCGGGCGACCGCCGCGGCCCTCGTCGCCCCCTATCGCAGCGAGGGCGCCTTCGCCGGTCGTCCCGCCACCCGCGCCGAGATCGCCGCCGAGCTTCACGTCTCCGAGCGCACCGCCCAGCGCCGCCTCGACGCCCTCGCCGCCAAGCTCGACATCCCCGGCGATGCCGGCCGCGACCGCCCCCGCCAGATCGCCGCCCGCGTCATCGAACTAGGCCTCGACCGCCCCCGCTGACCCGCATCGGGCCATCTGTGGCCCGATCGGTGGCGCCGCTGTCATTGGGCGGCACGGCGCTGAGCCCGAGCATCGGTGTACGCAATTACTGATGCTCGGAAAGGAGCAATCCGATGTTCAAGAAGACCCTGATCGCAATGTTCGCGCTGGTAGCCCTCGTGGTCCCGGCGGCGGCCTCGGCGGCGTCCAACACGGGCGCGGTCGTCTTCTCGAAATCCTCGAAAGTCGGGGACGAGGTCAAGGGCGGCCTTTTCGCTGTCAAGGAAGGGCGCCTCAACCAGCTGACCGAAGACTCGACCGACACCGAACCGAACTTCTCGCCGGACGGGCGCACGATCGCCTTCGCCCGTGGCGGCGATATCTACTCGATCCGGCCCGACGGCTCCGGCCAGCGACAGCTGACCAGCGGCCCGGAGGTCGACTCGCTGCCGAAGATCGCCCCCAATGGGCGCTACGTCGTCTTCGAGAGACGAGCCGCCCCCGGCGGACCGGCGAACCTCTACGCGGTGGGGGCGACCGGCGGCGGTCTGCGCGCCCTGACGAGCAGCGGCGACAATCATGACGCCGCCTTCTCGCCCGACGGCAAGTGGATCGTCTTCGTCCGCACCAGCGCCTCGATCACCGCCGCCAACGGCGGCGGCAACGACGACATCGCGGTGATCCGCTCGAGCGGCTCGAGTCCCCGCCGACTGACGCCGACGGCGGGCATCGACGAGTTCGCTCCCCGTTACTTCGCCGGGGGGATCATCTTCAGCCGCGGCGAGAGCACTGAAGGCCCTGCCGCCTACGCCGACATCTACACGATGCGGTCCAACGGCAGCAAGATCAAGCCGCAGGTCCGCGGGGTCGGTTCGGCGTACGTCGAAGATGTCGCCCCCAACGGCAAGACGCTGATCTTCCGCCGCGCCCAGGGTCTCTGGGTGAAGAAGATCGGCCGGGCCAATGCTCGCAAGCTGAGCACCCTGCCGGACCAGTCGCAGACGAGCTCTGTCTTCTCCTCGGACGGCAAGCGGGTAGCCGCCTTCGTCCAGGCCGAAGACGAGCAGCAACTGGTCTCGATCAACGTCGAAACCGGCCGCGACAGCCAGTTGGCCAGCGGCTACAACTTCGACGAAGGAGAAGGCACCGTGCTCGGCCCGGTTATCGACTGGCAGCCGGTGCCGCACCGGCGGTAGCAGCAAGCCCCTCGTTCCCCCCGATCCCCCGCGCGCTGGGTATAACCCGGCGCGTGGGGGATTTCGCTATTGGCTCCGAGGTCGCCGGCTACCGCGTCGAGGGGCTGCTGGCGCGCGGCGGCATGGGCGTCGTCTACCGCGCCGTCCACCTCGGCCTCGAACGGCCGGTGGCGCTGAAGGTGATCGCCCGCGAGCTCGCCGACCGCGAGGGCTTCCGCGAGCGCTTCCTGCGCGAGTCCCGCCTCGCCGCCCGGCTCGACCACCCCTCGGTGGTGCCGATCTTCGATTCGCGTGAAGTCGATGGAGAGCTAATCGTGGCGATGCGGCTGATCAAAGGCGGCGACCTGCGAGCGCTGATCGACCGCGAGGGGCCGCTGGAGCCCCACCGCGCCCTCGACCTCCTCGCCCAGGTCGCCGACGCGCTCGACGCCGCTCACGCCGCCGGCATCGTCCACCGTGACGTCAAGCCGCACAACATCCTCGTCGAAGGCGACCGCGCCTACCTCTCGGACTTCGGCCTCGCCAAGGCGTTCGACGAGAGCGGCTCGGGCGACGCCACCTCGGTCGTCGGGACCGCCCACTACATGTCGCCGGAGCAGTGGCGCGGCGACTCGATCGGCCCCGCCGCCGACGTCTACTCACTCGGCTGCGTCCTCTACGAGGCGATCACCGGCATCGCCCCCTTCGCCCGCGCCGAAGCCGACACCGAGCCGGAGATGCCGCAGGGGGTGGAGGAAGCGATCCGCCGCGCCGTCGCCAAGGACCCAGGCGACCGCTTCCGCAGTGCCGGCGAGCTGATCGCCGCCGCCCGCGCCGGTCAGGGCTCGGCGGTGCGGCCGACCGCCGTCCTCTCCCACGACCGCAGCGAGCGGACCACGGTCCCGAACGCCTCGCAGGGCTGGTTCGGGCTGGTGGCGGGAAGACGGGCGGCGCTCTGGATCCTCAGCGGCTTCGCGGTGATCGTGATCGCGATCGCCGCCGCCGTCTTCCTCTTGCTGGGCAGCGAAGGCCCGAGCGTCTCGGCGCCGATCGCGATTGGCCGGCCGCCGCTGCGGCTCGCCGCCAGCTCCCAGGCGGTCTGGGTGACGAGCGAACGCGACGGCACGATCACCCGTCTCGACCCTGCCACCGGCAAACCGCTGGCCCGCCCGCTCCATCCCGGGATCGGCATCAGCGGCATCGCGATCGGCGGCAAGTGGGTCTGGGCGACGAACTCGCGGCGCGGCCAGCTGCTGCGGCTCGACCCGAAGAGCGGCCGCGTCCTGAAGACGATCGAGCTCGGCGGCAAGCCGGGGCCGATCGCCCTCGGCGGCGGCCGCGTCTGGGTCGCCGACGAGAGCGGCCGCGGCGTCACCGCCGTCAACTCCGAAGGCGGCCGGGCCTACCGGCGCGGGCTGCCGCCGCAGACGACCAACCTTCGCCTCGCCTTCGGCGCCCACGGCCTCTGGGCCAGCATCGCCGGCACCGGCAGCGTCCGCCGCCTCGACCCCGCCGACTTCACCACCGGCGCCCCGATCCGGGTCGGCCGCGGCCCCGCCGGCCTGGTCGTCGCCGACGGCCTCGTCTGGGTCGCCAACAGCCGCTCGGGCACCGTCTCCCGCGTCGACCCGGCGACCCGCCAGCTGCTCGGCGACCCGATCGAAGTCGGCGGCCACCCGGGCGGGATCGACGCCGGCACCAGCGCCGTCTGGGTCGCCAACGCCGCCGACGACACCGTCACCAAGATCGACTTCGGCAGCGGCGAGCCCGACGGCGACCCGATCGCGGTCGGGCCCGAGCCGGGCGCCGTCGCCGTGGGTGGCGAAGCGGTTTGGGTCGCAAATAACGGGGACGGCACCGTCACCCGGATCGAGCCCTAACCGCCGCGCCCTAGACAAGCGGCCAAATCTCTAGGATCGAGCCAATGACCCAGGACATCGATCAGCTCGCAATCAACACGATCCGCACCCTCTCGATGGACGCCGTCCAGAAGGCGAACTCGGGCCACCCGGGGACGCCGATGTCGCTGGCGCCTGTCGCCTACGAGCTCTGGCAGAACCACCTCCGCTACGACCCGGCGAACCCGATCTGGCCGAACCGCGACCGCTTCGTGCTCTCGGCCGGCCACGCCTCGATGCTCCTGTACTCGATGCTCTTCCTCACCGGCGTCCGCAAGGTCGACGAGAACTACAACGTCACCGACGAGCCCGCCTGCGGCCTCGAGGAGATCGAAAACTTCCGCCAGCTGCACTCGCGCACGCCCGGCCATCCCGAGTACCGCTGGACCACCGGCGTCGAGACGACGACCGGCCCGCTCGGTCAGGGCGTCGGCACCTCGGTCGGGATGGCGATGGCCTCGAAGTGGCTGGGAGCCAACTACGGCACCGAGCTGTTCGACTTCGACACCTACGCGGTCGCCGGCGACGGCTGCCTGCAGGAGGGGATCTCGCACGAAGCCGCCTCGCTCGCCGGCCACCTGAAGCTCGACAACCTCTGCTGGATCTTCGACAACAACCACATCTCGATCGACGGCGACACCGCGCTCGCCTTCTCCGACGACGTGCTCAGCCGCTTCGAGGGCTACGGCTGGAACGTGCTGCGGGTCGGCGACGCCAATGACACGGGGCTGCTCGGCAAAGCCTTCGATGAGTTCAAGGCTGAGAGCGGCCGCCCGACCCTGATCGTCGTCGACAGCCACATCGGCTGGGGCTCGCCGAACAAGCAGGACACCGAGTCCGCCCACGGCGAACCGCTCGGCGAAGAGGAGATCGAACTGACCAAGGAGGCCTACGGCTGGCCGAAAGACGCCAAGTTCCTCGTCCCCGATGGCGTCCGCGAGCGCTTCGACGAGGTGATCGGCAAGCGCGGCGCCGACGCGCACAGCGCCTGGGTCGACACCTTCAACTCCTACAAGCAGGACAAGCCGGAGAAGGCGGCCGAGCTGGAGATGATGCAGCGGCGGGGCCTGCCCGACGGCTGGGACACCGGCTTGCCGAGCTTCGAGGCCGACGAAGAGAAGGGGCTGGCGACCCGCAAGGCCTCGAACAAGGTCCAGAACGCGATCGCCGAGCGGGTCCCGTGGCTGATCGCCGGCTCCTGCGACCTCACCGACTCGACCTCCGTCCGCCTGAGTGATTCAGACCAGTACGAGCCGGGCAGCTACGACGGCCGCCAGGTCCACTTCGGGATCCGCGAACACGGCGCCGCCGCGGCCTGCAACGGGATGTCAACGGCGAAGCTGCGGCCGCTTTGGTCGACCTACCTCACCTTCTCGGACTACGGCCGCGCCGCGATCCGCCTCTCGGCGCTGATGGAGCTGCCGGTCGTCCACCTCTTCACCCACGACTCGATCGGGCTCGGCGAGGACGGCCCCACCCACCAGCCGATCGAGCAGCTGATGGCGCTGCGGGCGATGCCGCACCTCGACGTGATCCGGCCCGCCGACGCCAACGAGGTGACCGAGGCCTGGAAGATCGCCCTCAACCGCACCCACTGCCCGGTGGCGATGGTGATGACGCGGCAGACGGTGCCGGTGTTCGATCGCTCCAAGTACGCCTCGGCCGAGGGGGTGCAGCGCGGCGGCTATGTGCTCGCCGATCCTGAGGACGGGGATCCCGAGATGATCCTGATCGCCACCGGCAGCGAGGTCCAGCTCGCCCTCGGCGCTCACGAGCAGCTGAAGGGCGAGATCGCCACCCGCGTCGTCAGCCTGCCCTGCTGGGAGATCTTCGAGCAGCAGGACCAGCCCTACCGCGACGAGGTGCTGCCGCCGGAGATCACCGCCCGGCTCTCGATCGAGGAGGGTTCGACCCTCGGCTGGGAGCGCTACGTCGGTACGGAGGGCGCGATCATGGGTATGAGTACCTTTGGACAGTCGGCGCCGTTCGCGGATGTCGAGGCCGAGTTCGGCTTCACTGTCGACAACGTCGCCAAGAAGGCTCGCGAAGTCGCCGAGCGCGCCGCTGCAAAATCCACCACCTGAGGAGGCGGCTGATGAAGCCCACCGAGCGTTTGCACGAACTGGGCCAGAGCCTCTGGCTCGACAACATCACCCGCCCGATGCTGCGCGAGGGGGTGCTGGAGGGATACATCCGCGACCTCTCGGTCACCGGCCTCACCTCCAACCCGTCGATCTTCGACAAGGCGATCGGCGCCGGCGACGCCTACGACGAGCAGATCGCGCAGGAGGCGCCAAAGGCCGCCGCCGGCGAGGGCGTCGGGGCAACGGAGACGGAGAAGATCTTCTTCGAGCTGGCGCTGGCCGACCTGCGTGACGCCTGCGACCTCTTCGCCGACGTCCACCGCCGCACCGCCGGCGTCGATGGTTTTTGCTCGCTCGAGGTCTCGCCGCTGATCGCCGACGACGCCAAGGCGACGATCGAGGAGGCGAAAGCGCTCCACGCCAAGGGCGAGCGGGACAACCTCTACATCAAGATCCCGGGCACGCAGGCCGGGCGGGAGGCGATCGAGGAGTCGATCTTCGCCGGCATCCCGATCAACGTCACCCTGCTCTTCGACGACAAGCAGTACCTCGGCGCCGCCGACGCCTACATGCGCGGGATCGAGCGGCGGATCGAGGCCGGGCTCGACCCGCATGTCCCCTCGGTGGCCTCGATCTTCATGAGCCGCTGGGACGTCGCCGTCGGCAAGGACGTGCCGGAGGGGCTGGTCAACCGGCTCGGGATCGCGATCGGCGGCCGCGCCTACCGCGCTTACAACGAGCTGCTCGACTCGGACCGGATGCGCCGCCTGATGAACGAGGGCGCGCGCCCGCAGCGGCTGCTCTGGGCCAGCACCGGGACCAAGGACCCCGATGCCTCCGACACCCTCTACATCGAGGCCTTCGCCTCGCCGCTGACGGTCAACACGATGCCGGAGCCGACGCTGAAAGCGTTCGCCGACCACGGCCAGGTCACCGACCTCCTGCCCAAGGACGGCGGCAACGCCGAGCAGGTGCTGGCCGAGTTCGTCGAGGCCGGCATCGACGTCGCCGCCCTGGCAACGCGCCTCCAGGACGAGGGCAAAGAGAGCTTCAACAAGGCCTGGAACGAGATGCTGGAGACGATCGAGTCGAAGAGCGGGGTCAAGGCCGGGTGACCGGCGAGGGTTCGTCCCTCCTCCAGGCCCCAGGCTGGGGCCAGCTGCAGGACCACTTCGAACAGCTCCGCGACGCGCACCTGCGCGACCTCTTCGCCGCCGACCCCGAGCGCGGGGAGCGGCTGCGGGCCGAGGGTGCTGGTCTCTACCTCGACTTCTCGAAGAACCGGATCACCGACGAGACGCTGATGCTGCTGGGAGGGCTCGCGCAGCAGCGCGGGGTGGCGGAGCGCCGCGAAGCGATGTTCCGCGGCGAGCACATCAACGTCTCCGAGGACCGGGCCGTTCTCCACGTGGCGCTGCGGATGCCGCGCGAGCGCTCGCTGATCGTCGACGGCGAGGACGTGGTGAAGCAGGTGCACGAGACGCTCGACCGGATGGCCGCCTTCTGCGAGCGGGTGCGCTCCGGGGATTGGCGCGGCCACACTGGCAAGCCGATCCGCAACGTCGTCAACATCGGCATCGGCGGTTCCGACCTCGGCCCGGTGATGGCTTACGAGGCGCTGAAGCGCTACTCGAAGCGCGAGATGACCTTCCGCTTCGTCTCCAACGTCGACGGCACCGACTTTGCCGAGAAAACCCGCGACCTCGAGGCCGAGGAGACGCTCTTCGTCATCTCCTCGAAGACCTTCACGACCCTGGAGACGATGACCAACGCGCGGACCGCCCGCGAGTGGGCCCTGGCCGGGCTCGGCGGCGACGAGGCCGCCGTCGCCAAGCACTTCGTTGCGGTGTCTACTAATGGCGAAGCCGTATCGAGGTTCGGCATCGACACCGACAACATGTTCGGCTTCTGGGAGTGGGTCGGAGGCCGCTATTCGATGGACTCGGCGATCGGGCTCTCGACGATGCTGGCGATCGGCCCGGCCCGCTTCGCGGAGATGCTGGCCGGCTTCCACGCGATGGACGAGCACTTCCGCGAAACGCCGACCGCCGAGAACCTGCCGCTGCTGATGGGTCTGCTCTCGGTCTGGTACGCCGACTTCTTCGGCGCCGAGACCTGCGCGGTCCTTCCCTACGACCAGTACCTGCACCGTTTCCCCGCCTACCTGCAGCAGCTGACGATGGAGTCGAACGGCAAGCACGTCACTTTGGACGGCACCCGCGTCGACTACGACACCGGCCAGATCTACTGGGGCGAGCCGGGGACCAACGGCCAGCACAGCTTCTACCAGCTGCTCCACCAGGGCACGCGGCTGATCCCCTGCGACTTCATCGGCTTCGCCAACTCGTTGAACCCGCTCGGCGACCACCACGACATCCTGATGTCGAACGTCTTCGCTCAAGGCGAAGCGCTCGCTTTCGGCAAAACGCCGGAGCAGGTGCGGGCGGAGGGGACGCCGGAGGCGGTCGTGCCGCACCGGGTGATGGAGGGCAACCGGCCCTCGAACACGATCCTCGCCGAGCGGCTGACGCCGGCGACCCTCGGCTCGCTCGTCGCCCTCTACGAGCACAGCGCCTTCACCCAGGGAACCGTGTGGGGGATCGACTCCTTCGACCAGTGGGGGGTGGAGCTGGGGAAGGTGCTGGCGAAGGCGATCATCCCCGAGCTCGAGTCCGCCGCCGAGCCGGAGCTGCGCCACGACAGCTCCACCAACGCACTGATCCGGCGCTACCGCTCGCAGCGCCAGGCGTGAGCAGGTTCACTGTCGCCGCCCGTTCGCGGCGCTAGCCTCCGGCATATGCCGCTGCTCGACCTGCTGCCGCTGGCAGCGTCCGAGTCGAACCTGCTCGCCGCCCGCGAGCAGATGGCTTTCACCCTCGCCTTCCACATCGTCCTCTCCTGCCTCGGGGTGGCGCTGCCGGCGACGATCCTCATCGCCAACTACCTCGGCCTCGAACGCGGCGACGAGGACGCGATGGAGCTGGCCAAACGCTGGTCGAAAGCAATGGCGGTGACCTTCGCGGTCGGCGCCGTCACCGGCACCGTCCTCTCCTTCGAGTTCGGCCTGCTCTGGCCGCAGTTCGAGCACCGCTTCGGCTCCGTCTTCGGGATCGCCTTCGCGATCGAGGGGATCTTCTTCTTCCTCGAGGCGATCTTCCTCGCGGTCTACATCTACGGCTGGAAGCGGCTGAAGCCCTGGGCCCACTTCTGGTCCGGGGTGCCGATGGTCGTGACCGGGATCGGCGGCGCCTTCTCGGTCGTCGCCGCCAACTCATGGATGAACCAGCCGCAGGGCTTCACCCTCAATGCCGCCGGCAAGGTCACCGACGTCGAGCCGTTGAAGGTCCTCTTCAACCCGGCGACCGGCTACGAGGTCCCGCACATGATCCTCGCCGCTTACATGGTGGTCGGCTTCCTCGTCGCCTCGATCTACGCGGTCGGGATGCTGAAGGGGCGGCGCGACCGCCTGCACCGGCTGGGGCTGGTGATCCCGCTGACGATCGCCTGCATCGCGACGCCGATCCAGCTCTTCGTCGGCGACACCGCGGCGCGCGAAGTCGCCGACCACCAGCCAGCCAAGTTCGCGGCGATGGAGTGCATCGAAAAGACCGGCACCGACCAGACCGAGTACCTCGGCGGCGTCTGCACCGACGACGGGGTGAAGGGGGCGATCGGGATCCCCGGCCTCGACTCCTTCCTGGTCGGTTTCAGCACCGACACCAAGGTGATCGGGCTCGACAGCATCCCCGACGACGAAGAGCCGCCGGCGCACACGATGCTGCACCTCGCCTTCGACGCGATGGTCGGGATCGGGAGCGCGCTGCTCGGCCTCGGCGCCTGGTTCGGCTTCGTCTGGTGGAAACGGCGGGATTTGCCGCGGACGCCCTGGTTCCTGCGCGCGGTCGCGATCTCCGGGGCGGGGGCGATCGTGGCGTTGTGGTGCGGCTGGATCGTCACCGAGGTCGGGCGGCAGCCGTGGATCGTCCAGGGCTACATGCGCACCTCCGAAGCGGTGACCGACGCAGAGGGGATCTGGTTCAGCTTCGGCCTCGTGCTGGCGCTCTACGCAGCCCTGGGGACGATCGCGGTCCTGGTCTTGCGCTCGATGTCGCGGCGCTGGCGCGAGAAGGGGGCCGAGGATGTGCAGAGCCCGTACGCGCCGCAGCATGAGGAGGCGACGCCGTCGTGAGCAAGGCCGATGCCGCGGCGGCGATCCTCTGGGTCGGGGCGACCTTCTACGCGATCTTCGGCGGCGCCGACTTCGGCGGCGGCTTCTGGGACCTCGTTGCCGGCGGCCCCGAGCGCGGGCAGCGGCCGCGCGACGTGATCCAGCGCTCGCTGACGCCGGTCTGGGAGGCCAACCACGTCTGGCTGATCTTCGTCCTCGTCGTCCTCTGGACCGCCTTCCCCTCGGCCTTCAGCGCAATCTTCACGACGCTGTACGTGCCGATCGCGCTGGCGGCGCTGGGGATTGTCCTCCGCGGTGCCGGCTTCGCCTTCCGCAAGTCGGTGGTCGGGCTGCAGGAGCGGCGGGCGCTGGGGGCGACCTTCGCGATCTCCTCGCTGGTCACCCCGTTCTTCATGGGCGCGGTGATCGGCGCGATCGCCGCCGGCAACGTCCCCGCCTCGGGCAACGGCGACGCCTTCTCCACCTGGCTGCAGCCGCTGCCGCTGCTGATCGGGGCGATGTTCGTCGCCAGCGGCGCCTACCTCGCCGCTGTCTTCCTGGTCGGCGACGCGCGGCGGGCGGGCGATGCGGAGATGGAGCGCTACTTCGAGCGCCGCGCCCTCGGCGCCGCGGTCGCCGCCGGTGCTTTCGCAATTGCCGGCCTCTTCGCCCTCCACGACGAAGCCCGCTACGTCTTCGACCGCTTGACCAGCCAGGGCCTGCCGCTGGTCGTCCTCTCGCTGCTCTGCGGCACGGCGCTGCTGGCGGTCCTCCGGCGCGGCGGCCGCCGCCCCCTGCGCCCGCTCGCCGCCGGGGCGGTGACGGCGGTGGTCTGGGGCTGGGGCATCGCCCAGTTCCCCTACCTGCTGCCGACCAGCCTCCGGATCGATCAGGCGGCCGCTCCCGACGCGACGATGACGATCATCTTCATCGTCTTCGCCGTCGCCGCCGTCCTCGTCCTGCCCTCCCTCGCCCTCCTCTACACCCTGGCCCAGAAAGACCTGCTCGAGGCCGAGCATTAGCGAGTGTCTTTTTGGGTCCGTAGGGACTCGTAAGTCGACACGCGAGTAGGGTGCCCGCGTGATCAAGGCGGTTCTCTTCGACATCGACGGCACCCTGTTGCACACGGGGGGCGCCGGGGCGGTCGCCTGGCAGCGAGCCTTCCTCGAGCTCTACGAGGTCGAAGCGAACATCACCGAACACACCCACGCCGGGATGACCGACCCCGAAATCGCCGAGATCGTCTTCCGCGAGGTGCTGAAGCGGCAGGGCTCGGCGGAGGAGCGGGCTGAGGCGATCGGTTGTTACCTCGGCCACCTCGCCGACGCGGTCGCCGAATCGGAGGGCTACTTCGTGATCGAGGGGATCCAGGAACTGCTGCCGCGGCTGGTCGCCGATGGCGTCCTGCTCGGCGTCGTCACCGGCAATATCGAGGCCGCCGCCCACATCAAGCTCGCCCGCGGCGACCTCAACCGCTTCTTCACCTTCGGCGGCTACGGCTCCGATTCCCGCGACCGCACCGAGTTGACCAAGAAGGCGTTGGAGCGGGGGGAGGAGGTCTCCGGCCACCCACTCGACAAGGCCGAGACGATCGCGATCGGCGACACCCCCCGCGACGTCCGCGCCGGCCACGGCGCCGGGATCAAAGTAGTCGGCGTCGCCACCGGCTCCTACGCCGTCGACGAACTAACCGACGCCGGCGCCGACTGGTCCCTCGAAGACGTAACGAGCGGATTTCCGGTTTGAGTTCGGCATCCGAGCGTCTTGGGAACCTCTTGCTGCCTGCGATCCGCAAGGTCTTAGACTGAAATTGTGAGTACTCCAGCTATGAAGAACGAGGTCTACGCGCTCGACGACAGCTCGTGGGTTTATCTGAGCCTCTGGAATTTGGAGCGGCATACCGGAAGTGAGGTGCAACGTCGGGTTGTCGAGGCTTGTGAGGCGAGCGGGTGGCCTGCGGTGAGCTGGTCTCCGCCCGCGCACGATGGAAACGTCACCGATTCAGCTCGGTACTTCGAGGGCATGGCCCACGCAGTTGAACATGCCGATCTTGTCGTTGCATGGGTTGACGGGCCCTCCGCGATGACTGATGCCGAGCTTGCTTTTGCCTACAGCCACCACCGGCCGGTAGTAGGGCTGAGAGTCTCCAGCGAAGAGATGGGTATCTCTGCTGTACAAGCCATGCTCCGGCGCTATAAGCGTGCGTGGTTAGTGGATGCGCCGGACGTCGAGGGCTGTTTGGCAGGTCTTCGCGAGGCCCTTGGTGATCCCGAGTTCAGGGGAATGGTTCACGATGCTGCTGAAGACCGTCTTGGACGATGACTGCGCTCTCTCCAAGCACCTTGCTGACCATAGGGCACTCGAACCATTCCCCTGAGCATTTCCAAGCGCTTCTTAAGCAGCACAGAATCGAGGTTTTGGTGGACGTGAGGTCTTGGCCTCATTCTCGTTACGTGGGATGGGCCGACCGAGCAAGCTTGCCGGAGCTGGTTGCCGCAGTACAGACGAAGTATCTCTTCCTAGGTCATCAACTGGGTGGTCGTCCAAAGGATGGGGTCTTCTATGACGACGAGGGTTATGTCTTGTACGGCAGGGTTGCGGCCGGCAAGCAGTTCCGTGCCGGACTCGCGAGGTTGCAGCGTGGAATGACGCAATACCGGGTTGCGGTGATGTGCAGTGAGGAGGATCCGGAGAGTTGCCATCGGCGCCTCCTTGTCGCCAAGGTCATGCTCGACGAGGGCTATCAGGTGACGCACATCAGAGGAGACGGCCGATGCCAGATCGAGCCCGGCCCAATCGATCCCTTCGCCGGCTCCCTCTTTGACGAAGGGGAGAGACAATGGAAATCTTCACGATCGGTTTCACGAAAACCACCGCCGAGAACTTCTTTGGCCGCCTGAAAGCAAACGAGATTGAGAGGCTGCTCGATGTCCGCCTCAACAATCGATCTCAGTTGGCAGGTTTTGCCAAGCGTGACGACCTCGCGTACTTCCTACGCGAACTAGTCGGGGCCAGGTATGAGCATGCTCCGGAGTTGGCTCCAACTGAGGAAATTCTCAGTTCCTTCAAGAAGAAGGCAGTGATGCCGTGGCCTCAGTACGAAGATCTCTTCCTTGCGCTAATGCAGAAGAGGCGAGTCGAGGTGACCCTTGACAAGTCGAGTTTTGCGTGCCGGACGGTGCTGCTCTGCAGCGAGGCGACCCCAGATAACTGCCATCGGCGACTGGTCGCCGAATACCTCGCAGATCGATGGGGAGAAGTTCAAATAATCCATCTGTAGCCTTGCAGCGTGCCAACTGAGGAAATTGTTGTTCTCGCCAACTCGCGGAAGCCCGGAGGCAGGTGCGTCGCGGGCATCTCAACGATGAGTGGGCGTTGGGTGCGCCCTGTATCTGGGCACTCTCCGACGGGTGCTCTCTCTCTTTCCGATTGTCGCGTCGAGGGACGCGAAGCACAGCTGCTCGACATCGTCCGCTTCGATTATGAGGAGGAGCTCGGCGATCCCGCTCAGCCGGAGAATGTGCTAATCGATCACAGCCCTTGGAAGCTGACTGGCGTGCTCGCCTCCGGAGAGGCCTACGGCTTCTTGGGGCCCCACCTCACGCAGGGGCCGGCCCTTCTCGGCGGAACCGAGAAGGGCATCGACGAGGATGTCGCGCAGCAAGGGGTCCCTGCCTCGCTGACGCTGGCAGAGCCGGACGAGATCAGCTTTCGATCTCAGGACGATCCCTTCAGGGCGGGACGGCGGCAAGCTCGTGCGATCTTTAAGCTCGGCTCGGCGGGGTACAACCTCGGCATCTCGGACCTTGTGATTGCTCCCATCATCAAAGGGGCGGGAGATGGGGACTACTCGGCTGTGGATCTGGACCTTCCGGATCTCGCCCACACGATCTTGACGATCAGTCTGACTGAGCCACTCAACGAAGTCCGGTGGAAATTGGCTGCCGCTGTGCAGTTTTTGCCCTAACGGCGTGACCCGTCAGGCCTTGCTGCAGCGGGCCTGATAGATGTTCAAGAAGCGGCTCTCGAAGCCGTTTCTCGCCATCCGCAGGTAGAGGCGCCAGACGCGGATTCGTTCCTCGCCGGCGAGGCGGGTGGCCTCGTCGAGATTGGCGTCGAGGTTCTGCGCCCAGTGCTTCAGGGTCTCCGCGTAGTCGGGGCCGAAGTCCTCGACGTGGTGGGCGATGAAGCCGGCGCGTTCGAGCGCTAGGAGGTTGCGCGAGAGGTGAAGGGGCGCGGCGTCGGGGAAGACGTAGCGCTCGGAGAAGTCGCCGGCCTCGGGGTCGGTGTGGCGGAGGCGGGTGATGCCGTGGTTGAGCAGGCGGCCGCCGGAATTGAGCAGGCTGGCCAGCGTCTCGGCGTAGAGGTCGATGTTGGCCGAGCCGACGTGCTCGACCATGCCGATCGAGGCGATCGCGTCGAACTTCTCGCCCAGCGAGGGCAGATCGCGGTAGTCCATGACGCGGATGTCGACGCGGTCGGCGACGCCGGCCTCCTCGGCCCGCTGCCTGGCTTTTTCGGCCTGCGGGGGCGAGAGGGTGATGCCGACGACGTTGGCGCCGTACTTGGTCGCCGCCCAGAGCGGGAAGCCGCCCCAGCCGCAGCCGACGTCGAGGACGCGCTCGCCCTCCTTGATCTGGAGCTTGCGGGCGACCGTGTCGAGCTTCTCCTCCTGCGCTTGCTCCAGCGTCTTCATCTTGCCGTCGCGCCAGATCGCGCAGCTGTAGACCATCGTCGGCCCGAGGAAGAGCTCGAAGAACTCGTTGGAGACGTCGTAGTGGTGGCGGACGGCGCGGGCGTCGCGCTCCTTGCTGTGGCGCTTGCCGCTCGGGCGCAGCTCGGCCTCCGGCCGCTTCGGCGGCATCGTCAGCCCCATCGCCCGCACCGCGCCCAGCATCAGTGCCCGCTGGTCGGCGCCGTCGAGGGCGGGCGGCTGCCAGCCGCCGAGGACGCGGATCACCGCGTCGATGTCGTCGACTTCGATCTCGCCGCTGACATAGGCGCGGCCGAGGCCCAGCTGACCCGGCGCGCGCAGCGCATGCGCGAGCGCTTTCGGCGAGCGGACGCGGAAGGTGGGGCCGCTGTCCTCGGTGGTGGAGGGAAGGCTGCTGCCGTCCCAGAACTCGATCGTGAAGGGGCGCTCGGGGAGGCGGGTCTCGATCTCCCGCCGCAGCGGCGCGGTGTTTGCGAAGGGCATGGTTGGGGCACCCTACAGACTCGGATTCGGCCGGTTGCAGCCTCTGTTCGGCTGGCTCGCCGGCCGAAAGTTTTCAGGAAGGCCGCAGGCTCTACGCGTATGATCGCCCGCCATGACCACCGTCGGACCACTCCCCTCAGACATCCAGCCGGTTGAGAACGAGACCCGGGACCGGATCATCACCGGCCTGGTCACGATCATCCCCTTCATCGCCGTCATCGTCGCCGGCTGGCAGGTGTGGGGGAGCGCCCTCAACTGGACCGATGTCGTCCTCTTCGTCGTCATGTACTTCTTCACCGGCATCGGGATCACCGTCGGCTTCCACCGTCTCCTCACCCACCGCTCCTTCAAAACCAGCCCGTGGCTGCGCGGCCTCTTCGGGATCCTCGGCTCGGCGGCGATCGAGGGGCCGGTGATCTCCTGGGTCGCCGATCACCGCAAGCACCACACCTTCTCCGACGAACACGGCGACCCCCACAGCCCTCACGTCGACCACGGCGGCGGCTTCAAGGGGGCGATGAAGGGCCTCTTCCACGCCCACGTCGGCTGGATCTTCATCCACACCCAGCGCGGCAACAAGGAACGCTTCGCGCCGGACCTGATCAAGGACCCGGTGATCAACTGGGTCGACCGCACTTTCATCATCTGGGCGGTCGCCGGCCTGCTGCTGCCCTTCTTCCTCGGCTGGATCATCGGCGGCACCCTGGTCGCCGGCCTGACCGGGCTGCTCTGGGGCGGCCTCGTCCGGGTCTTCGTCCTCCACCACTTCACCTACAGCATCAACTCGCTCTGCCACACCTTCGGCAAGAAGGAATTCGAGACCACCGACGAGTCGCGCAATCTGGCCCTGATCGCGATCCCGACCCTCGGCGAGGCTTACCACAACAGCCACCACGCCTTCCCGACCTCGGCCACCCACGGCCTCCGCTGGTATCAGGTCGACGTCTCCTCGCTGGTCATCAACGGCTTAGAGAAGGCCGGGCTTGTGTGGGACGTCGTGCGGGTCTCGCCCGAGCGGATGGCTTCGAAGGCCGCCGCTTAGCTACGGCGCTTCTTCGGCTTCGTACCAGTCGATCCAGGAATTGCAGGCGGCGCCCAGCGGCACCGTTCGGTGCGGCTTGGCGGGAACCGCAACCAGCTCGCCGACGTAGGCCTTGCCGTCGTAGCCGCTGAGGCTCTGCAGGGTGGTGGCGCCGGCGGTCGAGAGCGTGAAGCGGGTCTCCCCGCCCTTGCTCTCGTAGCGGCCGGCGGGCCAAAACTGGCCGTTGTTGCCGAGGCTGATCGTGTTCGGCCGCTGGCCGTCGAGTGCCGCCTTCAGCGTTTCGTTGAATCCCTTTGCTGAGAGGGTCAGGTCGAAGGGGGAGAAGTACTGCAGCGAGAGGTTCCAGGTGCCCGCCGGCAGGTGCAGCGACTGCGACGTTTCGGCCCCGGTGCCGAGGATGCTGCCTTCATCCCAGTCGCCTCTCTGCCCGATTACCGCGCCGGGGAAGAGTCCTGCCCGGCCGCTGCCGCCGAGGAGGATGCGGACCTCGGGCGCGGCGCAGCCGGCGTAGGCGCCGGCCTCGGTCCCCTCGAGCAGGACATGGCGGTCCTCCGGGGTCGGGCCGGTCCGCTTCCAGAGGACGTAGGAGGGGGTGGAGGCGACGCGCTTGAAGTTCGGTGGCGCCTGGCTGTCCCAGGCGGCGCGGCTGGTGATCACGAAGGGGAAGCGGTCGAGGGTGCCGCGGCTGAAGGAGTCGAAGTCGATCGGGCTGTAGGCGTCGCCGGTGTCGAACGGCTTTTCCGGGTTGGGGGAGACTTCAGTGTCGGGGAACTCGACCAGCGGCACGTGGGTGTCGGCCCCGAGCAGCTCGTAGGCGGCGTAGCGGTCCTGCCCCGCGTAGAGGACCGGCTGGCCCTTCACCTCGGGGAGCAACGCCTGTAGCTCGGAGCCGTGCCCCGGTGGGCCGACGGGGGCGTCGCGGAGGGCCAGGAAGGACGAGTAGACGGCGCCGGCGGTGAAGACCACGGCGAGGACCGCCCAGCCAATTCGAAGCGCAGGAGGGGACGGGGAAGGGGTCTCGGCGGGCAACAGCGGGGAGGGCCCGGCGAGACCCCTTCCCCGTCCCCCGATGGTCGGGAGCTCCGTCAGTAGGGGGCGGATCGCTACGAGCATCGCCAGCGGGGCGATGATGATCAGGGCCTTGGCTTGGGAGTAGTCGCCGCTGGTGGGGAGGGACGCCAGGTAGAGGAGGGCGCCGGCGCCTAGGGCGATTGGGATCGCCAGCTCGCGGCGCTTCACCCACCAGGCGATGCCGACCAGGAGCGCGAGTACCGCGATTGTTCCTGCCAACCAGGGCAGCTGGGCGCCTCCCGCGGCATCCAGGCGGTAGTTGGCCGCTGGCCAGATGCCGAGGGCCTCGATCGGGGAGACGGGGCCGTAGGTGTTGCTGCCGGCAACTTTGTTGAAGCTGCTGGCGAAGCCGAAGGGGCCGACGGTTACCGCCAGCGCGAGGCCGGCGAGGACGACGATCGCGACCAGGGTCAGCGGGCGCAGGAGGAAGCGCAGGAGCGCGCGCGGGCGCAGGGCCGCGCGTACCTCGGGCAGGGTGAGGCTCCAGAGGGCCAGCGTCGCCAGCGGCCAGGCGACGCCGGCGAAGCTGTAGGAGAAGAAGATGCCGGCCGCGAGGGCCAGCGGCGGCAGGGCGAAGAGCAGGCGGGCGCGCCAGCGTGGCGGCAGCGCCTCGAACTCGGTCAGCCAGATCGCGAAGGCGAGGACCATCAGCGCCTCGGCGAGCTCCTTGAAGGCGGCCTGGGCGAAGTAGGAGGCGGCCAGGTAGGGGAGGGCGACGATCGCCGCGGCGATGGTGCGACGGCCAGGGCTCATCCCGCGCAGGGCGCCGAGCGCCGTCCATCCCGTCATCACCCCGATCGCGATGATCTCGCCGAGGAAGGCCTGGGCGAGGTTGATCCCCGGCACCACCGCGGTAGCCACCGCCAGCCCGTGCGGGCCCAGCGGGTAGCCCGGGTCCGGCGCCGGCCCGAAGCCGCTTCGCAGCCACTCGGCCCAGGCGAGGTGCAACCCGAGGTCGTTGTTGAAGCCGACGCCCAGCAAGCCCCAGCGCCCGCTGATCGCAAACGGGATCGAGAGCGCGACGAGGACCACGAGCGCAACCGGTAGCCCTTCGGTCCACGGGCTGAACCTTCCCCCGCCGCTGCGGTTGCCGCGCCAGAGGATCAGCGCCGCGAGGCCGATCAGCGCCGCCAGGGCCAGGGTCGAGGACTTGCCGTGGCCCGGCGCTCGCGCGACCAGGCCGGTCGCCGTCAGCACCGCGCCGAACCCGACCGCTGGCTCCAGCCAGGTCCACCCGTCCCGCCCTGCCAGCGAGAGGATGGCCCGGCCGACCAGCAGCGAGACGGCGCAGATCAGCGCCGCCGAGGCGTAGGTCGCGATCATCAGGCGCTGGAACTTAAGGCAGCGGGCGCTTTCAGTACTTCTCGGCGGCCTGTTCGAGGGTCTCGCGCAGGTTCTCGCCCTGCAGCGGCGCCTCGTGCCCGGTGCCCAACACCCGCGGTTCCAGCGCCGCCAGCCGCCGCACCGACTCCTTCGCCTTCGCGTGGTCCCAGGCCCAGGCTGGGTGGGGGACGGTGACCTCGCCGTGGGGCAGCGGTTTCAGCCGCCCGGAGTCGACCAGGTAGACGACGTCGGAGACCAGCGCCACCCGGTCGCTCTCACGCCAGAGGCCGATCAGCCCCGGCGCGTGGCCAGGGAAGTGGATGACCTTGAAGCCGGCGACTTCGTCGCCCTCGATCACCGTGTCGGCGATCTTCACCGCGCCGCCGTCCCACCGCCGCAGCAGAAAGGGATAGAGCCGGCGCACCCATGCGACCGGTAGCTGCGAGAGGTCCATGTACGGGGTTATCGCGGCGCCGCTTTCGGCGTCGGCGACCTCGTCGGGATGGCAGAGCACCGGCGCGTCCATGTAGGGCGCGGTGCCGCGATGGTCGGCGTGGGCGTGGCCGAGGACCACGCGCTTGAGGCCGCCGAGCTCCGCCGCCGCGGCCCGCGCCTTCTTGCGCATCGCCTTCGTCCCGGCGTCGAACTGGACGACCCCGTCGCCGTCCTCGAGGAAGTAGATGTTCATCGCCCCGCGAAAATCCCCGCGCAGCAACCAGACCCCATCCGCGACCTTTTCCAATGCCATGGCCGCACCTTAACGCGGCTCCAACCGCCGCCTCGCTCTAGGGTCTGCCCCGTGCCCTTCGTCTGGAAAGCCTCGATCGTGATCCTTGTCGTCTGCCTGGCAGCGGCGATGGTGATCGGGATCGTCCGCCTCGCCACCACGCCGACCGAAATCCTCGGCGACGGCTTCCGCGGCCTGCCGGCGCAGCAGCACGACAGCGCGCCGAAGCAGCGTTAGTATCGAGCCCGTCCAGCGATCGAAGGAGGCGCCGTGTTCAAACGCATCGTGGTGGGGACCGATGGCTCGGAGACTGCCACCCAAGCGGTGAGCCAGGCGATCGAGCTGGCGAAGCTCACCGGCGCCAGCCTCAGCCTCGTCAGCGCCTACCAGCCCGCTCACGGCCGCCGCGTGCAGGCCGAGCAGGCGGGGGCGCCCGCCGACGTCCAGTACGAGATCGGCCCGCGCGAGGACGTCAACCTCGTCCTCGACGCCGCCGCCGCGGACGCCAAGCAGCAGGGGATCGAAGTGCAGACGCACCCGGTCGAGGGCGACCCCGCCGACGCGATCCTCAACGTCGCTGAAGAGACGCACGCCGACCTGATCGTGGTCGGCAACAAAGGAATGACCGGCGCCCGCCGCTACCTACTCGGCAGCGTCCCCAACAACGTCAGCCATCACGCTCCCTGTTCGGTCATCATCGTGCGCACCACCTAACGACGTCTGACGCGTCGCATCTCGGCGTCCTCGCTCGGTCAGGTGCAGAGCACACTCCCTCGCTGCGTCCTTGATCTGCTTGGTCAGACGCCGTTAGGAGGCGCGCGCTATTGGTTTGGTCGCTCGCCCGACATCGAGCAGGCCGCAGCCTTGCTGAGGTGAGGGAAGGCCGAGGTCCCTGGCGGTGGTGCAGAGCCGTCTGGCCACGGCGTCGACAAGAAGGCGCGGGGTCTCCTGCGGCTTGATTCCCTTGCTGGCTAGTAGCAAGGCGGCGGCGCCGGAGACGTGGGCGGCGGCCATCGAGGTGCCGACGTAGGTCGCGGGGATGGCGAATTCGCTGGTGCTGCCGGGGCGGAAGGTCACCTGGTAGATCGGGCGCGAGGAGACCGAGGGGCAGCCGCTGCGGGGGATCCCGCCGCCGGGAGCGACGAGGTCGATTGATCCTCCGGCCAGCGAGTAGGCGCCGAGGCAGGCGCCCTCGGTGGTGCCGCCGACGCCGATCACCCGGGGACCGGTCGCCGGCTCCGACACGCAACCCTCGGAGCCGAGGTTGCCGCCCGAGGCGACGGTGACGACGCCGGCCAGGTAGGCCGCCCGCAGCGCTTCGTCAACCATCGGCACCTGCTTGCCGCAGGGGAAGTTGAAGCTCATGTTGATCACCTCGGCGCCGTGGCTGACCGCGAAGCGGATGCCGCGGGAGATCGCCAGGGCGTTGCCGCGCCCCTGGCTGTCGAGCACCCGGACCGGCATCAGCTTCGCTCCGTAGGCGAGGCCGGTCAGCCCGAAAGCGTTGTCGGTCTTCTCGGCGATCGTGCCGGCGACGTGGGTGCCGTGGCCGTTCTGGTCGAGCGGCAGGCGGTCGTGGTTGACGAAGTCGTATCCCGGCACGAACTGGCCGGGCCCGAAGTCGGGGCTGCGCTGATACGAGCTCCCGTAGGAGCGGTAGGCGATGCCGCTGTCGAGCACGGCGACGACGACACCCGCACCGCCGGGGCGGCCGGCGTCGATCAGGTTGCGCCAGGCCCGCGGCGCATCGATCCCGCCAGGCGAGACGGGCAGCGCCGGCGTTTCCGCCCCTTCGGGGGCGAGGAAGTTCCACTGCTTGTAGGCCCACTTGCCGACTTCGCCGGCGCTCGCCAGCGCTTCGATCGAGCCCGAGTCGCTGGGGTCGTAGGGCGACGGTTCCAGGGCCGAGGCGGTGGCGATGTAGTTCGGCTCCGCGTAGGCGACGCGCGGGTTCTGCCGCAGTGCGGCGGCGGCACGGTGGACACCGGTGCCGGGCGGGAGCGAAACCGCGTGCCCGAGCCGCTGGCCCTCGAGCTTGACCAGGAGTTGCCGCGGGGCGAAGGCCCGCGCTGGCGCGATCGCTTCATTCGCGGCCGCACTCGCTGGCAGGACGCAGGCAAGCGCCAGCGGCAGGAGGATTCGCAGAAGTCGTTGTCTCATCTCGTCTTAGATCGCCCACCGCACCCCTGTGTCCGGCCGGCTCCCCTTTCAACACCGCGCTGCCGCGGAAGTTGTCGGCGGACATACTCCCTCATCGTGGAGCCCGGCAAATCGCCTGCACCAGATCCTGCTTTCCACGAGCAGGCAATGGCGGTCGCGCTGGAGGAGGCGCGCAAGGCTGAGGGTCACGGCGACGTCCCGATCGGAGCCGCGATCTACCGCGACGGCGAGTTGCTGGCGCGGGCCGGCAACGAGCGCGAGCTGCGCAAGGACCCAACGGCCCACGCCGAGGTCCTGGCGATCCGCGCCGCCTCGGAGCGCCTCGGCGGCTGGCGCCTGCCCGGCGCCACCCTCTACGTCACCCTCGAGCCCTGCGCGATGTGCGCCGGGACGATCGTCCTCGCCCGCATCCCCACTGTCGTCTTCGGCACCCCCGACCCCAAGGCCGGCGCCGCCGGCAGCGTCCTCGACGTCCTCGCCGAGCCCGCCCTCAACCACCGCCCTCAGGTGATTCAGGGGGTACGGGAAGAGGAGTGCGCCGCCACGCTGCGGTCGTTTTTTAATGCCAGGCGCTAGAGAAGCCGAGTGGGGGGTCGCTCGGGCTATTAACGGACATATGAGTCATTTATAATGGACACATGACTGAATTAGGAACGCTAGCCTCGCAGATTGGAGTGAGCGAGCGAACTCTGCGCCGGGCGTTCAACGAGGGAACGCTGCGAGCAGAGCGCCCGACCCCGCGAAAATTGACGCTGGGAAGCGAAGAGAAGCGGTATCTCCGCCGCTCTTGGAAACTTCTCGCGGCGTTGCGCCAGGTGCTGCGAACCGAGCCGAACGTGCGCTTCGCCCTCCTGTTCGGCTCAGTCGCCCGGGGAGATGACAGCAACGAAAGCGACGTGGATCTGATCGTCGAGATGCGGGACCCTTCGCCGGTCCGCGTCCTCGACTTGGAGCTGAAGCTCGAAGGGCTGCTTGGCCGGCGCGTCGACATCCTCACGCTGGAGGACGCCGCCGCCAATCCGGTGCTTCTAGCCGAGGCTGTGGCAGAGGGCCGCACCATCGTCGACCGTGAGGAACGCTGGGCCCAGCTCAGCTCGGAAGCGGAGGCGATGGATTCTCGCGCCCGAAGGTACTTGAACGCTCGTGGCCGCAAAGCCCTTGCCGGGATCGATCGTCTCTTCAGTGAGGCCTGAGTGTCAAAGCGGGTGCATAGCGAGATCGTCGAGCGGCTCGAGGGTCTTCCCGACGAGATCCTGGCACTCGAAAGTGCGATGGAGGAGTTCGGCGAGAGCTTCGATTTAGAGAGGTTCAAACCTGCCTTCGAAAAGAAGGACGGCATCAAGGCTTACAACAGAGTCCAGGCCGTCGAACGAGCCTTCAGTCGGGTGCAGAACTACGTGGTCGAGCTTGCGGAAAGGGGATGCCGTCTGGCGGAGCTGGAGCTCCCGGCACTCACGAGGCGAGCTCGGCCCGGGCCTTTGATGCGTTGAGAGAAGCCGGCGTGATCGACGCTTCGCTCTGCCGCAATCTGAAGCGGACGCAGAAAGCGCGCTCGGATGTTGAGCACGAATATCCGGGAATGAAAGCCGGTCGCCTGCACGCGGCGGTCGAGTTAGGGCTTCCCGCCGCCCGCGAGTTCACTCGGTCATACGCCTCCTGGATAGAGCCTCTTTTGGCGTAGGCACCTCCTGATCCGCTCGATCTAGCCCGGCGAAAACGGAGAGGGTGGGATTCGAACCCACGAGGCGGGTTAACCCCGCCCACGCGATTTCCAATCGCGCTCCTTAAGCCACTCGGACACCTCTCCAGGTGCCTTCACAGGGTAATTCGCCATGCGCCTACCTGCTGAGCGAGCCGCTCGTTGCGGCAGATACTTCCTAAGGGTGTTGCTAAGTACTTGAGGGTACCTCTATACTCAACGTTCGTAATGGAGTGTCTGAGTTGAGCTTCGTTACAAGCGGGAGGGCCGGCATTTCTTGGCCGATGATGCCGGTCCTCTCCTCCGCATGCTGCGGAGCCGCAGCAGTGGAAAAGGATATCGATCTAAGCCTGGCGCAGAGCCGGGATCGAGGGCCGTACCGGCACCGGCTCCGGCTCGCGGTAGTCGTCGAGCGAGACGACGATCGCCTCCCCCTCGGGGAGGGCGCCGGCGGGGCGGTGGCCACGCAGGCGCTCGTGGGTGCAGACGACGTAGCACCACTCCATCAACCGCAGGCGGGCGTCGGGATCGATCTCGAGGATCGTCGCCCCGATCAGGTGCTTGCCGTCCGCCTCGCGGCAGGTGCGAACTTCGACTTTCGCCGCCACCTCGTGCTTGGCGCCGCTCGCGTCGGAGAGCTGGAGGAGGACGGCCGGTTCGCTGCCGAGCTCCAGCGGCGCCTCGGCGACAAGGCCGACGCCGGCGGCCGAGGCATCGACCAGCCGGGCCGGGGTGTGGGCATCCGCGTCATAGACGTGGGCCTCGGCGTCGCCCTCGAAGCGGTAGACCAGGCGGCGTTGGCGCCGGCGCATCACCGCCGAGCTGGTTGCAAGCAGTCGCCGGAGCTCGTAGATGCCCAGCAGCGGGACCACCACGGCGGCGATCCCGGGCATGTCGTGAAGCGGCCCGACCCCGACCAGGTCGAGCAGCCGCATCACCGTGCCGGTCAGCAGCAGGACCGTGCAGAAGATGACCAGGTGAAGCTTGCGCAGCGAATCGAAGCCGCCGCCGTCGCGTCCCTGCTTCGGCGTCACTTTGAAGGCCGTCCTGCCCGGGCGGACGATGCAGCGCAACGCGCGCGTGTAGATCTCCATCGTCAGCAGCTCGTAGTGGGCGCTCTCGGGGATCCGCATGTAGCCGCGGGCGAGGGCGGCGCCGGCGCTGAAGTTGAGTGCGACCGAGGGCAACCAGAGCGCCGCCAGGGCGACGATGCTGATCTTCATCGGTAGCTCGCCGGTCCAGAGCACGGCGCCGAGGGTGAGCAGGAGCAGCAGCCGCATCGGCGGCGCCAGGTAGGCAAGGAGGCTGGCGAGGAAGGAGAGCCGCTGCTTCATGCTCATCGTTCGCGCCCGCAGCGGTGACTCCGGCAGGGTGAAGACGGCGAGGTTGCCGCGCGCCCAGCGGTCGCGCTGCAGCAGGTAGCCGTCGAGGTCGTGCGGTGCCAGGCCCTGGACCAGGACCTCGTCGTGGTAGCGGCTGCGCCAGCCGTGGCGGAGCAGCCGGATCGTCGTGTGGAAGTCCTCGGCGATCGTCTCGGTGGCGACGCCGCCGACGTCGAGCAGCGCCTGTCGGTTGATCAGGGCGGCTGAGCCGCACCAGTAGGCAGCGCCGTGGCGGTCCTTGCCGGGGCAGACGACGCGGTAGAAGAGAGACTGCTCGTGGCGGCCGACCCGGTAGTGCTGGACCGAGTCGTGGTTGAAGAAGTCGTGCGGGGTCTGCACGATCGCCATCCGCTCGTCGTCGAAGTAGCCGACCAGGGCATCGAGCGCGTCGGGCATCGGCACATGGTCGGCATCGAGGATGAAGACCAGCTCGCCCTCGGTCCGCGGTAGCGCCGCGTTGAGGTTGCCGGCCTTGGCGTGCGAGTTGTCCCCGCGGGTCAGGTAGCGGGCCCCCGCCAGCTCGGCCAGCTCCTTCATCTCCGGCCGGCGGCCGTCGTCGAGGAGGTAGGTGGTGTGCGGGTAGGTGAGGGCGCGACAGCCGGCGAGGGTTGCCATTACAACCTCGGCGGGCTCGTCGTAGGTGCAGACGTAGACGTCAACCTTGCGGCCGTGGGTGGTTGCGGGACGCTGCGCGGGGGGCCTCGACCAGGACATCCAGGTGAGGATCCCGAGCGCGTAGATGCCATAGATCTCCGTCGCCAGCAACATCGCGAAGAGGACCGGGTTGGCGCCTTCGCCGCTCCAGCCGATGCGCCAGGTGAGATAGCCGACGCCCCAGATCAGGGCGACCAGCGCCAGCGTCCGCAGTAGTCGCGGCCGTCGGTCGAAGAACTGCCCGAGCTTGGTCTGCTCGTCGGAGGGCACACGGCTTCTTCGGCGCCGACGGCCATTTCCTTAAACCGTAGAATCTGCTGCCCACGGAGGGGTGCCGGAGTGGTTGAACGGGGCGGTCTCGAAAACCGTTGGCCGTCGTAAGGCGGCTCGTGGGTTCGAATCCCACCCCCTCCGCTCGGGCCCCGCGAGCGGTATTTGTCACTCGGGCTTGCGCCTGTCCAGATTGCTGCAATCGATTGCAGTTTGGAGTTGCAGGGGTTTCGGGTACGAGAGGTGGCCAACTGGACTGTCTGGCTACCTGACGAGACGTTTATCCGGGATTTACAGGGGAGAACACCAGTCTTTACAGCCTGAAATATGGCTGTACTTTGTGTCCAATTTTAGTAATCTGGATCTAGTTGACCGCGAACGCCTCACCAGCCGCCTCATGACCCTCATACGGAAGAACGACGAAGTACATAAGCGATGGGAGGAGGGTCTCGAGCTGGTCGTGTTCCCGCTTGCAGAGGCGCGAGTAGAGGAGGGATTCGACCCCACCGACGATGCCCGCCGCGGTGACGGCGGTCTCCGGCGGGGGGGCGGGGAGAAGTTCGCGAGCCGCGCTGTCGAGGCAGCGAGCGAAGTCGTCGAGAAGTTCGACCCGGCGCCTGACCGCGGTTTCGCTGGCAGCCCGAGCCTCAACCACGAGGGTGCGGGCGGTGTCTGGTTCGCGGCTGACGAAGCGCAGGAGCGCTTCGAGGCCGAAGCGAACGCGGTCGCGCCAGACGTCGCCCCCCTTGCGGACGGCGGCCTCGACTTTCTCACGCAGCCGTTCGGCGCTGGTATCGAAGGCGGCGAGGAAGCAATCCTCTTTGTTGGAAAAGTGTTCGTAGAAGGTGGGGCGGGAGACGCCGGCGCGGTCGATCACGTCCTGGACGTTGGTTTCCAGGTAGCCGAGCTCTGCGGCAGCATTGAGCATCGCTACGATCAGGCGCTCTCGCTGGACCGCCTTGATCAGGTCAGGGGGAAGTTTTCGGACCCCCGAAGGAAATTTGCCACTGCTGTTTGCGAGCAGCTCGAGTGCCGCCTCGACCTGCTCGGGGGGCCAATCATCACCGATCGCAGCGAGGAGGGTCTCTTGGCTCAGCTGGATTCGATCGACGGGCACCGAGAAACTCACAAGTTTCCATTAAAAACAATGCAAGTTTTCTCACGGTACCAGAACAAAGGTGCGCAGGGCGGCCCATTGGGCACCGCTCGGATTTCTAGAGGAGCCGGAATGGAGCTCGAGGGGGAGGCGCGATGACCGCAATGCGACCGGAGCTGCCACGCGAGTTCGTCACCAGCCATAAGCGGCGACGGATGATGGACGCGATCGCCGAGCTGACCGCAGGGCAGGGTTACGAGGCGACCAAGATCGCCGACATCGTCAGGCGGGCGGCGGTGGCCCGGAAGACCCTCTACGACAACTTCGACGGCAAGGAGGACCTCTTCCTCTCCGCGGTCGACGCGACCATGAGCGAAATGCGGATCACCGTCGAAGAGGGGTGCGAACGAAACGACTCGCCGGAGGATCAGGTCGTCGGCGGGCTCGAGGCGCTACTCGAGTTCATCGCCGAGCACCCCGCCGCCACCCGCATGTGCATGGTCGAGTCGATCTCCGCGACCCGCAGCTCGGCCCGCCTCTACGACGCCGGGATGCGGGACTTCGTCGATCTTCTCCGCAACAGCGCTCTTGACGGCGCCGATTTGCCGCAGACGATCGAGGAGTCCCTGGTCGGCGGCGTCGCCTGGATTCTTCAGCAGCAGATCCGGCGGGGCGAGGCCGAGCGGGTCGGCGAGCTGCTGCCCGAACTGTCCCGATTCGTCCTTTCACCGTACCTCGGTGTAGGAAAAGTAGGAGAGACCGCAAGGCGAAAGTAACAGTACGGTGGCAGACTCCATTGGGTAATGGATCGACTACCGAGGGGACGCCACGGGCTTTCGCCCGAGTTCGTTGCGCGTAATCAGCGTGAGCGACTGATCGCTGGCTTGATCCAGGCCCTCTACGAGGTCGGGTATCAAAAAACCACTGTGTCACTGATCGGGCAGCGCGCCGCTGTCTCCAAGAGTGACTTCTACAAACACTTCGAGAGTAAGGATGACTGTTTCATCGCTGCTTACGACCAGGCGGTGGCGCGGATCCGCGAGCGGGTGCGCGAGTCCTGCGAGGGCAGCGAGGCAGAGGCCTGGCCGCGGCGGGTTAGCGCTGCGGTCGACGCCCTGCTGAAGCTGCTCGCCGCCGAACCGGCGCTGGCCAGCATCGTCCTGGTCGAAGGGCTGCGGGCGGGACGAGGTGTCTACGACCGCTACCAGGAGGCGATCGATTCCTTCGTCGGCGCCTTACGGGAGGGTGCACCGGAGGCCCCCGGAACCGGGGAGGTGCCCGAGGCCACCGACGAAGCGGTGGTCGGCGGAGTCGCCTCGATGCTCGGCCGTCGCGTTCTCGCCGGCGAAGCGGAGCAGTTGGGTCAGCTATTTCCGGAGATTCTCGAGTTCGTGCTCTCCGCCTACCTCGATGTCGAGGAGGCGCGGCGAATAGTCTCCGCGGGATGAGCGAGGCGACGAGCGGCGTTCTCCCTTCGCAGGCGCTGAACCAGGCGATCGAGTCCGAGTGGGTGAGCTCCGGGGACTACCGGATCCGCCCCGAGGCGGTGCAGCCGGCGAGCATCGACCTGCGCCTCGGCGACTTCGCCTGGGCCCTGCGCTGCTCCTTCCTTCCCGACGTCGAATCGACGGTCGAGGAAAAGATCGACGGCCTCGCCTTCCAGCGGGTCGACCTGCGCGACGGGGCGGTGCTGGAGCGCGACCGGCCTTACCTGGTGCCGCTGCTGGAGGAGCTCGACCTGCCTGAGGACATGCGCGGCAAGGCGAACCCGAAGAGCTCGACCGGCCGTCTCGACGTCTTCACCCGGGTGATTACCGACCGCCACCACCGCTTCGACGACATCCGCGCCGGCTACAAGGGAAAGCTCTACCTGGAGATCGTCCCGCGCTCCTTCGCCATCCAGGTAAAGGCCGGGCTGTCGCTGAACCAGCTGCGGCTCTCCCGCGGTGACGTTCGCCTCTCCGACGGCGACATCCGCGACCTCCAGGACGAGTTCCCGTTGCTCTACCTCGACTCGCACGCGCTGCGCCAGTCGGAGATGGCGGTCGCCGACGGCCTCTTCCTCAGCCTCGATCTTTCTGGGCCGACCGACCGGGTGGTCGGCTACCGGGCGAAGAAGAACAGCCTCCCGGTCGACCTCTCGCGTATTCGCGCCTACCGCTGGACCGACTATTGGGACCCGGTTTATCCGGAGCCGGGCGGCCGGGTGGTGCTGGAGCCGGAGATCTTCTACCTGCTGCTCTCAGCCGAGGGGGTCTGCATCCCGCCGCAGATCGCCGCCGAGATGATGGCGTACGACCCGACCGCGGGTGAGCTGCGCACCCACTACGCCGGCTTCTTCGATCCCGGCTTCGGTTATGACCCCGAGGGCGGGCGGCATGGCAGCCGCGCGGCGCTCGAGGTGCGTGCTCGCGACGTCTCCTTCATGGTCGAGCACCGCCAGCCGGTCTGCAAGCTCGGGCTGGAGCGGATGGCAGCCCCGGCGGAACGGCTCTACGGAGCCGGCCTCGGCTCCAATTACCAGGGCCAGGTGACGATGCTGAGCAAGCACTTCGAGGAGCAGACCGCTTCGGTTGAGGGGGCGGACACCCCTCTCAAAACGCGCGCCTAACGGCGCGCTTGGGGAGTGTTTTGAGAGGGGTGTCCGCCCCCTCTGACCTCGCGTAAAAGAGATTTCACCCGCCGCCGGCGTTGCAGTAGCTCGTCTTCCAGCTTCGCGATCTCGTCGCGGCGGCGGCGCACCAGCTCGAGCTGGCGGGCGGTGTAAGTAAGCGACTGATCGAGGATCTGGCGCCGGCGTATCGGATCCTCGACGCCGCCGTGCCACTCGCGCCGCAACTCCGCCCGCGCTCCCTCGGCCTCGACCAGCTCCTTCAGCTCCTCGAGCGTGAGGCCGAGCAGGTCCTTCAGCCGCAGCAGCTCGGTTAGCCGCTCGACGTCGGCCTCGGCGTAGAGCCGGTGCGCGCCGGGCTCGCGACCGCCGGCGGCCGGGAGCAGCCCGATCTCCTCGTAGTAGCGAATCGTCCGCGGGGTGGTGCCGGCGAGCTTGGCGACCTCGCCGATCCGCATCTCGGCCGAGCCAGTCATGGGGCCGTCCGCACCTCGGCCGCGATCGCCTCATGCGGAGCGTGCTTCGGCCGCAGCAGCGAGACGCCGGCGCCGACCACCGAGGTCGCGGCGAGGACCCAGAGCGCCACGTGCATGTTGTGGATGAACGGGTCGAGCTGGGCGCTGGAGAGGCCGCTGGCGAGGCCGGAGAAGATCGCGAAGAGGACCTCTTTCGGGATCGAGTTGGTAACGATCGCGAGGACGAAGGCGATCGAGATCACGGCGCCGGTGTTCTGCAGCATCGTCCGCGCCCCGGCGGCGACCCCGCGTCGCTCGGTCGGCACGGTGCCCATCATCGCCGCCGTGTTCGGCGAGTTGAACATCCCCGAGCCGATCCCGACCAGGCCCAGCCAGACGCCGCTCTCCCAGTAGGGCGACCCGGCCTGCAGGGTGGTCATCAGCCCGAGGCCGAGGGCGGTGACCAGCATGCCGGCGGCGGCGAGCGCGCGGGAGCCGTGGCGGTCGGACCAGATCCCGGCAAGCGGAGAGGAGATCAGCATCCCGATCGCCATCGGCGCCAGCTTGATCCCGGCGGTGATCGGGTCGTCGCCCTGGGCGCCCTGGTAGTAGAAGACGAAGATGAACATCAGCGCGAAGCGGGAGAGGCCGTTGATGAAGGCCGCCCCCGTGGCGGCGGCGAAGAGGCGGTTGCGGAAGATCGAGAGGTCGAGCATCGGCGCCCTGCCGCGGTGCTCGACGAAGACGAAGAGCGGCAGGAGGACGGCGGCGAGGGCGAGGCTGCCGATCACCAGCCCGTCGTTCCAGCCGGAGATGCCGCCGCGGGAGATCCCGTAGACGAGGCCGGTGAGGCCGAGACGAAGGTGAGGGTGCCGGCGAGGTCGAGGCCGCGCTGGGTGTCGGGGCGGGAGAGCTCGTGCAGGACCAGGGCGGCCCAGAGCCCGCCGGCGAGGGCGAGCGGCACGTTGAACCAGAAGACCCAGTGCCAGGAGATCGCGACCAGGGCGCCGCCGAGGACCGGGCCGATCACGAGGCCGATCGCCGCGACCATCGTGTTGGTCCCCATCGCCAGGCCGAGCTGGTCGCGGGGGAAGGCGTCGGTCACCAGGGCGGGGCCGTTGGCGAAGATGAAGGCGCCGCCGACCCCCTGCACGATCCGCCAGAGGATCAGCTGGGTGCCGTCGGCGGCGAAGCCGGCGCCGAGCGAGGCGAGGGCGAAGATGACGAAGGCGCCGACGAAGGCGGTCTTGCGGCCGAAGAGGTCCGACAACCGCCCCGCCGTCAGCACCAGCACGGTCGAGGAGATCATGTAGGCGAGGATCACCCAGACCAGTTCCAGCAAGCTCGTCCCCAGCGCCCGCTCCAAATCCGGCAGGGCGATGATCAACGTCCCCGAGTTGGTGGCAACCAGCAGCATCCCGAGTGAGGTGCAGGAGAGGGCCCACCACTTGTAGTGCTCGTGCGAGGCATCGACCCCAGCCCGGTTGTTGAACCTCTTTCTTACGTTCACGTCAGGAACGTTAGCAAGGCTAGGATGCCCTCGGCAAGCCGATCATCACCCTCCACGACCCTGAGCTCGACCACGCCCTCAAGGAGGTCGACCGTGCCGCCCAAGCCACCGCCCGCACCGCCGAGCAAGTAGTCGACGTCCTCCGCTACGTGATTCGCGGCCAGCTTCCGGCGGCCTGACCTCACGAAACCGCAAAAACCCTTTCTCAGGACGGGTTTTTGCGGTTTCGTGTGTCTACGAGCGACCCATGAGGTAAATCAGCGCAGACTGCAATCATCTCGAAGTTGCCCTTTGCCTTCGGGTGTTGAGCAGCTGGGGTCGGTGCCCTGGGAGCTGCAGCTCCCAGGGTCACCTGTGAGGGCGGGTGGATCACCGGTTTGGACCCGGTGGCCGCCCTCAGTACCGCATCTCCGTCAATGGAAATGAGAAGCTCATTTGGCGCTCCCGAATAAAGCGGCCAGTGCGCCGACGCCGAGTCCGGCCATCGCTACGTCAGCAGCACTCAGGCCCTCTTTGAAATTCACGGGGGCGTAATAGCCCCGGCCCACTCGCTTTATCGGACTGGGATCAGTCTTCTCCGCGACGTACCAGAGGCAATTCGAGACGCTGTCGTTGGAGATGTCGACACCCTCTGAATTAAGGATCTCCGTCACTTCCGGAGCGCGAATTTTTCGCAATTCTCGATTGACGACTCCGACTACCTGAGCCTGCATTTTGGTGAGATTCAGAGCTGCTCCGAAGGCGGCAGACGAAGCTCCTTCTCCGTTCGGAGGATTCGAAAGCGCCTGAAGCACAGCCACGAGTTGACGCCACCGCGCGACGACGACTTCCTTCTCCTCGAGTTCAGTTTCGACCCGCTGAAGATTCTCTTCTGCCTCTGGGAGCTTCTCTAGAAGAGTCTTAGGATTCGCGAGATCAACATTGAAACTTTCTGAAGAATTCATGATCCGATTATAGAGCTTCAAGGATCGTTAAGAAAGCTGCATTCGACATCTAGGGATAGTTATGCGAACATGTGTTCGTATGCGTTGGGATGAGCAGCGAGTCGAGAACGACCTGCGGTTGCCGGGGGTGGGCGACGGGACCGTCGTCCGCACCTTCGACGCGCCGCAGGCGATGGGGATCAACTTCCACGAGGTCCGCGCCCGCTCTGCCTTGAACCACGTCCCCGGCGACCGCTTCGGCTTCCGCTGGACCGTCAACCCCTTCAGAGGCTGCACCCATGCCTGCACTTTTTGTTTTGCTCGCAGGACCCACAACTACCTCGATTTCGGCCCCGGCGAGGACTTCGAGCGGGAGATCGTGGTCAAGGTGAACGTGCCGGAGCTGCTGCGGGCGGAGCTGCGGCGGCCGAGCTGGAAGCGGGAGCTGGTGGCGCTGGGGACGAACACCGATCCCTATCAGTGGGTGGAGAGTCGCTACCGGTTCATGCCCGAGATCCTCGAGGCGCTGGAGGCGGCGCAGACGCCGGTCACGGTGCTGACGAAGTCGCCGCTGGTCCTGCGGGATCTGGAGATCTTCGAGCGGATGGCGAAGAAGGTGCCGGTCTCGGTCAACCTCTCCGTGCCGACCCTGGACGAGGCCGCCTGGAGGGCGACCGAGCCGCACACGCCGAGCCCCGTCGCGCGTCTCGACGCAGTCGAAGAGCTGCGCTCCCGCGGCATCGAATCCGGCGTCCTCGTTGCCCCGCTGATGCCCGGCATCAACGACGAGCCCGAGCAGGTGCAACCAATCCTCGAACGAGCCAAAGAAGCCGACGCCAGCTTCCTCACCGGCATCGCCCTCCACCTCCGTGGCGAGGTAAAGGACGTCTTCTTCGGCTGGCTCGAAGCCAAACGCCCCGACCTCCTGCCCAAATACGAACAGCTGTATCGCGGGAGGGCCTATATGCAGCCAGAGCAGCGTCGCCGCACCACCCGAGCTCTAAAAGGCTGGGGGCGCTCCCGAAGAACGGCGTCCCGGCAAGACAGTCCTCGGACGGGTGGCGCGGATTTGGGGGACCACCCCCTGCCAGTTGCAGGGGGTGGTGGAACCAAATCGGCGACAGGACCCGTCCGCCAGAACGCCCCCGTCCAGCAGGCCTTCTTCTAGCCCCCTTCATCCAGCTGCTCGAACCGGCACTCCTTCGGCTTTTTGTCGTCTCGAAAGCGATGGAACCGCGCCCCGTGCCGGATCCGCCCCGAGGCAGCGTGGTCGTACCCGACCTCGATCACCAGCTCCGGCCGCAACTCCACCCACTCGAGCTCGCGCCCGCCGGTCCAACGGCTCGGCTCCGCCGACCCGCTCTTTCCGGTCTCCAGCGGCGCCAGCATCGCCCGCATGCTCTGTTTCGCCGCTTTCGAGAAGCCGGAAATGTGGCCGACCGTCCGCAGCTCGCCGCCGTCGTAGAGGCCGAGGATCAGCGAGCCGACGGTGCCCTCTTCTTTGCCAGGCCGCCAGCCCATCACCACGCAGTCGATCGTCCGCTCGCGCTTGACCTTGGCCATCCCCTTGCGCTTGCCCTGGACGTAGGGCGCGCTCAGGTCCTTCGCCATCACCCCCTCGATGCTGGCCAGCCACTTCTCGGCCTGGGCAGCGTCGGGGGTCAGCGGCGTCAGCTCCAGCCCGGCCCCATCGGCGATCGCCTCCAGCCGCTGGCGCCGCTCTCGCAGCGGCCGCTCGCACAACACCTCATCGCCCTCGGCCAGTAGGTCGAACACCACAAACCCAGCCGGGATCTCTTTCGAGAGCATCTCGATCCGCGACTGCGCCGGGTGGATCCGTTCCTGCAAGGAATCGAATTCAAGATTCCCGTCCTTGTCGCGTATCACCAACTCCCCATCGAGCACCCACCGCCCCGGCGCAAACTCCAACTCCGGGAAATACCGATTCAGGTCTTTGCCGCCCCGCGATTGGATGTAGGCCTCGCCCCCATCAACAAAAACGATCGCCCTGAACCCATCCAGCTTGGGCTCGTAGGCCCAGTCCTCCCCTTCGGGCAGCTGTCTGCGGCTAAGCGCAAGCTGCGGTTTGATCGGCGGCGAGAGCGGGAGCGGCACCTAGCTGACGCTACTGTGTTCCCGCCTTTCCCGGCTCTCTTTCGGGTCCGGGATCGGCACCGCCGCGAGCAGTTTCTTCGTGTAGTCGTCCTTCGGCTGCTCGCAGACCTGATCCGCTGTTCCCTGCTCGACGATCTTGCCGTCGTGCATGACCGCGATCCGGTCGGAGATGTGGCGGACGACGCCGATGTCGTGGGCGACGAAGAGGTAGGCGAGGCCGAGCTCGTCCTGGAGGTCGTCGAGCAGGTTGACGATCTGCGCCTGGATCGAGACGTCGAGGGCGGAGACCGGCTCGTCGCAGATCACCAGCTTCGGTTTCAGGGCCAGCGCCCGGGCGATCCCGATCCGCTGCCGCTGGCCGCCGGAGAACTCGTGCGGGAACCGGTTGTAGTGCTCGGCGGCGAGCCCGACTCTCTCCAAGAGCTCCTGTACCTGGCGGCGCAGGTCCGAGCCTCTCGACACCCCCTGCAGTTTCAGCGGGTCGCCGACGATCTGGCCGATCCGTTTGCGCGGGTTCAGCGAGGCGTAGGGGTCCTGGAAGATCATCTGCATCTCCCGCCGCAGCGGCCGCATCTGGCGGCGGCCGAGGCCGGCGATCTCACGGCCCTCGAACTTGACCGAGCCCGAGGTCGGCTTGATCAGCTGCAGCACCGCCCGGCAGGCGGTCGACTTGCCGCTGCCGGACTCGCCGACCAGGCCCAGCGTCTTGCCCCGTTCGACCTCGAAGCTGATCCCGTCGACCGCCCGCACCTGGTCGACCTCGCGGTCGATCAGGATGCCGCGCTTGACCGGGAAGTGCTTGACGAGGTCCGTGACCTCGAGCAGCGGCCCGTTCGCTTTCGCGCCGTCGCTCATCCGCGCGAGACCTCCTCCGGCGCCTCCAGCCCGATCTGCCCCTCGACCTGGCGCTTCTCGCGCTTTTGCTCCGGGGTCAGCCAGCAGCGATCGCGATGGTCGGGCGCCTCCGGCAGCCGCGCCTCCAGGCCCGGGTACTCCGGGCATTTCGAGAACTCGTGAGGGCAGCGGGGCCGGAACGGGCAGCCCTTCGGCAGCTCGAGCAGCGAGGGCGGCGAGCCGGCGATCTGCGGTAGCCGATGCGGCCGCGGCCGGTCGAGCCGGGTCAGGGACCCCATCAGGCCCCAGGTGTAGGGGTGCTGGGGGTCGTAGAAGATCTCGTCGAGCGTCCCCTCCTCGACCACCCGCCCCGCGTACATCACCAGCACCCGGTCGGCGACCTCGGCGACGACCCCGAGGTCGTGGGTGATCAGGATCGTCGCCAGGCCGCGTTCGCGGTTGAGGTCCTCGAGCAGGCGCAGGATCTGGGCCTGGATCGTCACGTCGAGCGCGGTAGTCGGCTCGTCGGCGATCAGCACCTCCGGCTCAAGGGCCAGCGCCATCGCGATCATCGCCCGCTGTCGCATCCCGCCGGAGAACTCGTGCGGGTAGTTGTCGATTCGCCGCTCCGCGCTCGGGATCCCGACCGAGTCGAAGAGCTCGACCACCCGCTGCCGAGCCTGCTCCTTGCTGACGTCTTCCTGGTGGGCGCGGATCGCCTCGACGATCTGGGCGCCGAGCCGGTAAACCGGGTTGAAGGAGGTCATCGGGTCCTGGAAGACCATCCCTATCTTCTCCCCCCGCAGCCGCCGCATCGTCGCGTCGGGGGCGTCCAGCAACTCCTCGCCGTCGAGCTTGACCGAGCCCTCGATCCGCGAGTTTTTCGAGCGGGTGAGGCCGATCATCGTCTGCGCGGTGACGCTCTTGCCGGAGCCGGACTCGCCGACGATCGCCAGCACTTCCCCCGGCGAGAGGTCGAAGCTGACGCTGTCGACGGCCTGCAGCAGCCCGCCTTCGGTGGCGAAGCCGACCCGGAGGTCGCGGACCGAGAGGATCGGCTGCGCGCTCATCGCGCCGTGCTCCCGAGCCGAACGCGCGGGTCGAGGTAGGCGTAGGCGATGTCGACCAGGGCGTTGACCAAGACGACGAAGAAGGCGCCGTAGAGGGTGATGCCCATGATCGGCGGCAGTTCGAGTCTGCCGATCGATTCCGCCGCGTAGTTGCCGATCCCGTCGATGTTGAACAGGACTTCGGTGATGATCGCGGTGCCGGCGATGGTTGCACCGAAGTCGAGCCCGAACAGGGTGGTGATCGGGATCAGCGAGTTGCGGAGGACGTGGCGGGTCATCACCTGGCGTTCGCTCAGCCCCTTCGCTTTGGCGGTGCGGACGTAGTCCTCGTTCATCGCGTCGAGCATGTTGGAGCGCAGGACCCGGCTGTAGAAGCCGATCGAGAGGACGGCGAGCGTGAACCAAGGGAGGATCAGGTGCTTGAACCACTCCCAAGGGTCTTCCGTCCAGGGGACGTAGCCGCCGTTGGGAAAGATTTCCAGCTTGTAGGTGAGGAAGTAGATGAGCACGGGGGCCAGCAGGAAGACCGGGATCGAGATCCCCGCCACCGCCAGGCCGGTCAGCCCGCGGTCGAGCCAGCCGCCGGCGTTGGTCGCCGCCAGGTAGCCGAGCAGGAGCCCGAAGGCGAGCCAGATGATCCCGGCGCCGATGCTGAGCGAGAACGTCGCCGGGATGCCTTCCTTGATCCGGTCGTCGACCGGGACGCGCGGCGAGTACTGGATCAGGTCGCCGGTGAAGACCTTCTTCATCATCGTCACGTACTGCTTGGGCAGCGATTCGTCGAAGCCCCATTCTTCTTCGATGCTCTTGACCAGGGTCGGCGTCGCGTTCTTGCCCGCCAGCCGCTGCGCCGGCGGCGAGTTCGGGATCAGGTTGAAGATCGCGAATACAAGGATCGAGACGGCGAAGAGGACAAACACCATCCCGGCCAGGCGCCTGACGATGAAGCGGAGCATCAGACCGCCGCCCCCTCGGGCTCGGCGATCCCGGTTTTCGCCTCGAAGCGGACTTTCGAGCGCGGGTCGAGCGCGTCGCGAAGGCCGTCGCCGACCATGTTCAGCGAGAGCACGGTCAGCATGATCATCACCCCGGGGATAATCGCCAGCAGCGGCTGCGTGGTCAGCAGCTCCTCGCCGATCGAGATCATCGTCCCCCAGGAGGAGTTCGGCGGCTGCACGCCGGCGCCGAGGAAGGAGAGCGCCGACTCGAAGAGCAGGTTGTTGGCGATGTTGAGGGCGAAGAAGACGACGATCGTCGAGGCGAGGTTGGGGAGGAGCTCGCCGAACATCACCCGCAGCGGACCGGCGCCCTGGGCGATCGCCGATTCGACGAACTCTTTTTCGGCCAGCGAGAGGACCTCGCCGCGGATCGGCCGCGCCACGTAGGGCGTGTAGAAGATGCTGATGATCAGGATCGGGATCCAGATCGAACCGCCTTCGAGATGGAGCGGTCCGATGCCGATGCCTCCCAGCGCGGACGCCGTCCCGATCGCGATCCCGATCAGCAGCACCGGCAACGACCAGAGCACGTCGAGGGTGCGGGCGATCACCGCGTCGACCCAGCCCCGGTAGTAGCCGGCGAGGAGGCCGAGGACGACGGCGAGGAAGGTGGTGATCAGGCCGGAGACGAAGGCGATCAGCAGCGAAGTTCTGCCGCCGTACATCAGCCGCACCATCTCGTCGCGGCCGAGGCGGCTGTCGGCACCGAGGAAGAACCTGCCGTCGGCTTCGAACCACTGCGGGCCGATCGGCTTGCCTTCGGGGGTGACGACTTCGCGGACTTCGCCGCCGACGTGGAGTTTCTGCAGCGTGTGGGTCTCGTTCGGCCCCGTGTGGGCGACGTGGTCGGCCCACAGCGGCGCCGCCAGGACGAAGGCGACGATCAGGAAGAAAAGGACGAGAAAGGCGACTGCGACGCGGTTGCGCAGGAAGCGCCGCAGCGCCAGCCGCCAGGGGCCGTATCCGGCGGAGCCGCTTTCGGGCTCCGCCGGCTCAGCGGCTCTATTCGTTGAATTCAAAACTCGACAGGTAAGCGCCGAAGGTCGGGCTGTAGATGACGCTTTCCAGGTTGATCGCGCTGGAGACGAACGTGGACAGGGTCCGGGTTCCGTAGGGAGCCCACGGAGCCAGTTCCATGTATTTCTTGTCCAGTTCTTTGTATCCGTCTTCCTGTTCGGAGCCGAGCTGTTCTTCGCCGAGTTCGGTGATCTCCTTGTTCAACTGCGGGTCGCTGATGTTGGCGAAGTTCCCGTTGTTGGTCTGGAGGATGCTTTCGCCCGAGAGCAGCGGTTGGAAGAAGTCGTTCGGGTGCGGGTAGTCCTGGTACCAGTCCGACCAGCCGGTGTCGAGGTCGGGGGTCGACTGGTTGCCGATCACCGTGAAGTAGTTGTCGGCGTTGAGGATTTTCAGCTTCGTGTCGAAGCCGAGTTCTTTTAGGACGCCCTCGTAGTATTCGCCCGCTTCGTTGTTCGGGCTTTCGGTGTCCGTCCAGACCGTGATGTCCATGTCGGACGGGTGGGCTTCTTTCAGCAGTTCTTTCGCTTTTTCCATGTCGTGCGGGTAGAGCTCGAATTTTTCGTAGCCCGGCATCCCCGGCGGCAGGATCTGCTGCGTGCCTTTGATCTGGCCCGAGTAGACGCGTTCGAGGGCGGCCGGATCGACCGCGTAGTTGACCGCCTGCCGCACTTTCGGATCGTCGAACGGCGCCTTTTTCGTGTTCATCCAGAAGTAGTAGGTGCTTATCGTTGGCTCGATGCGGAACTGGGTGCCTTCGAATTTTTCTTTGACGTCGGTGTAGCGGTCCGCCGGCGGCGGGTTCTCCATGTAGTCGTATTTGCCCTGTTCGATGTCGTTGACCTGGGTTTGCGGGTTGCGGACGACGGTGACCTTGGCGCCGTCGATGGTGCCCGACTCCAGATCTGGCATCGCTTTCGAGTTGGCTTTGTCCCAGTAGGGGTTGCGCTCGACTTCCCAGCCCCGGCCGGGCTGCGATTTGGTGATCGTGTAGGGACCGGTGCTGGGCGGCGGGCTGGCCGAGAGGTCTTCGTTCGGGGTGCCCTGGGGCACCGGGGCGACGAACATCAGGCCGAGCTCGTTGCTAAAGGTGCCTCGCGGCTTTTCCAGTTCGATCTGGATTTCGCCGGTCTTGTCGTTCGTTTTGATCCCCGGGATGCCGCCCTGCTTGGTTTCGGCGAACTTTTCCGCGCCGACGATGCTGGTGTAGAAGGGCGAGCCGCCTGAATTGACCTTGAAGAGGCGTTCGACCGCGTAGGGGAAGTCGGAAGCTTTGACAGGCTTGCCGTTGGAGTATTTGAGACCGGGGCGGAGGAAGAGCGTGTAGGTCTTGCCGCCGTTGCTGATCTTCGGCATTTCCTTGGCCAGGCCGGGAATGACTTCGGCGCCTTCCGCCCCTTCGGCGCGTTTGTAGGTGAGGAGGGGGATGTAGACCTCGCCCATCGCCGACCAGCCTTCCTGCGTGTAGGAGAGCTGGGGGTCCATGTAGTCGGGGAAGGAGGCGTAGGTGATGTTGAGGGTGCCGCCCTGTTTGCCTTCGCCGCCACCGCCACCACTGGTGCTGTCGCCGCCGCCTCCGCATGAAGCCAGTGCGAGTGCCGTGACCGCTGCAAATGCCAGAACCGCGATGGCTGCCCTTACCTTCTTCAAGTTCCCTCCTCGGTAGACGGCTTCCCGGTGAACGCCCCCGGGATCAACTCCACCACAACCTCGTCATGGGCGTCAAGCGCAGATGCCTCAGAGCCATTGCCGCGCTCCAGCCAATCCGCTCCAAGGATCGGCGCCATGACGACAACGATGGCGATTACCCCGGAACCCGCTGCTAAAAACGTCATTCGAGGGCTGGCAACGGCGGCGATCACCCCGCCGAGGGCGAAGCCGATGCCGGGCATTGCGGCGCCGATCGACTCGAGCACGCTCATCACCCGGGCTTGCATGTTTTCCGCGGTCAGTTCCTGCACGGCGGAGATCGCCGCCACCCACTGAATCCCGTTGCCAGCACCGCCGACCACCGAGGCCGCGCAGGCGAAGGCGAGCGTGGGGGCGGCAGCGAGGCCGAGGTAGCCGATGCCGATCGCCAGGGTGCTGAAGAAGAGCTGGGCGCCGAGGGAGGTCTCGCGGATGCGGGCGAAGATCAGGCTGCCGAGGACCATGCCGACCCCCCAGGCGGCCAGCATCAGGCCGTAGCCGGTGTCGTCGGAGGCCAGCGACTCCTTCACGTAGACGACCTCGACCGGGAGCACAGCGGCAAAGAAGACGAAGGCGATTCCCTGGGCGAAGAGGATCCGGCCGAGGACGGTCTCTTCGCGGATGTAGGCGAGGCCGGCGCGGACCCGGTCCCGCATCCGCCCTTCTTCGGGCTCGGCGTGGGGCATCGAGCCGGCGGTGAAGAGGATCCAGGCGACGATGTAAAAAGACACCGCGTCCAATAAGAGGGCCGATTGGACCCCGAAACCAGCGACGACGAGGCCGGCCAGCGCCGGCCCGACAGCGGCGCCGCCGGTGAATGCGATGTTGAGCACGGCGTTGCCGGCGCGCAGCTCCCCGGTCGGCTCGAGCGCGGTGGCGACCACGGCTCGGGTTAGCGCCCTTCCCGCCAGGGCCAGGGCGCCGTCGACGGCTGCGAGGGCAACCACGGGAGCAAGGGAGAAGTTGCCGGCGAGAAGCGCCAGCGCGCCGAAGACCGCGGCCTCGCCGCAGTAGATCACCGGCAGGGCAAAGCGCGGCGGAGGCCGCTCTGCATGCGCAACCAGCACGGGAGCGAAGAGCGCTGGGAGGAAGCGGGTGCCGAGAAACAGCGCCGCGGTCGCGAGGGCGCTGTCGGTGCGATCGAAGACCAAAACCGAGAGGGCGATGATCCCCATCCAGTCGCCCAGCTCGTTGAGCGTGTACGAAGCGGCCAGCCGCCGGAAGAGCGGCCTGCGGAGGGGGTCGGTGAGGCGGGGCTCAGGCATATCTGGCCAAGCGTCTTACTTCATTTCTGCACAACTTTTCCTGCAGATGCACAACTTTCCGCCAATCTGTGCTACAAACTGCCCAGATATTGATCGTCTCCACGATGCAACGCACAACGTTGCGGGCTTCAACGACTACGGAAGGGGCAAGGAACATGGGCTACCGTCACTAAGCTTTCTCAAGCAGACCACCAGACACCAGGTCTGCACCAGACTTCGAAAGGGCGCCCCCCAGGGGCGCCCTTTCTGTTTTTCGGGGCCGGGGCGCTCCGCCCTGCGCGCGGCTTCGCACCGTGGTCGCAGCAACTCCCCCTTTTGGGCGAATTTGGCCATGCGGCTAGTCGTCTTGCTCTTCCCCCGCCAACCGGTCTAACGTTGAAGTTCGCAAATAGCGGAAACGTCAAACCGCATCCCAGGCGCAGGGAATTGGTAAGCGCTCGGGAAACTGGTTGACGATCCCTGTCAAGACTCGTTCCCCTTTAGCCGATTCCAAACCAAGAGATGTCTCAGCCCCGCCCTACCCGCCTGGCGATAGCGACGATGGTCGCCGGCCTCGTGCTGGTGACCGGCGCGGCGATCTGGCGTGCCCAGAGCGCCACCTGGGACCTGCCTCTGTTCTTCATTTTGCTCGGCTTCTCGGTCTTCAGTGACCTCACCGCGATCAGCACCACGTCGAAGGTAAAAATCTCCGGCAGCTTCCTCGCCCTGGTCCTGGCGATGGTCTTCCTTGGCGGTACGCCGGCGGCGGTGATCGGCGTGCTGACGATCCTTGCCGGCTGGCTGCGCTGGCGCGATGCGGGCCACTACCTGCTGAACAATGTGCTCACCTACGCGACCTTCCCCCTGGTCAGCGGGATCGTCTTCCACGAGATCGTCGACAACGGCAACGTGGCCCAGACCGACGTCGGCTTCTACGCGCTGATCTTCGCCGTCTTCCTGCTCGCGCTGGCGATCAACTTCACGATGATCGCCTCCTACTCCTGTTACCTGGACCGCAGCTCCTTCTTCGTCAAGGTCCGCACGGCGCTGTTCCCGCTGCTCCCCTCGGAGCTGGCGGCGGCACTGATGGCCTGCGGCGTCGCCTACCTCTACGTGCAGCTGGGGCTGGCGGGGGTGGCGATGTTCGGCGTCGTCCTGGTCACCTTCCAGTACCTGCTCGGCGCGCTGCTCGTCTCCCAGCAGCGGGCGGAGGAGCTGGAGCTGCGCTCGAAGCAGCTGGCGAGCTTCCAGGTCGGGATGTTGAGCGCGATGCTGCGCACGCTCGACCTGCGGGACCAGATGACCGCCCGCCACAGCGCCGCCGTCGCCCGCTACTCGCGGGCGATCGCCCAGCGCGCCGGCTACTCGCGCCGTGAGGAGGAGCTCGTCCACATCGCCGCGCTGCTGCACGACATCGGCAAGTTCATCCTCCCCGACCGCATCCTCAAGGCCAACGTGCCGCTCACCGACGAGGACTGGATGCTGATCAAGCGCCACCCCCAGCAGGGCGCCCGCGTCGTCTCCTCGCTCGACGGCTACGGCCCAGTTGCGGAGATCATCCTCGCCCACCACGAGCGGATCGACGGCAAAGGCTATCCGCGCGGTCTGGCCGGGGATGAAATCCCCGAGCTGGCCCGGATCATCTCCGTCGCCGACACCTATGACGTGATGACCGCGCGCGACTCCTACCGGACGCCGATGTCGAGCCACGACGCGATCGTCGAGCTTCGCCGCGTCGCCGGCAAACAGCTCGACGCCCGCTTCGTCGAGATCTTCATCGAGCTGCTCGAGGGCCAGGACGTCTCCTTCCAGCACGGCGAGGCGGCCGACTTCGAGAAAGAGCTGGCGCTCGAGGCGCGGATCGAGGAGACCGCCAGCGTCGGCGGCGAAAAAAGCCGCTTCCAGGTCGCCGGCGTCAACTAGCCCCGGCCGGTAGCGTTCGGCGCCTTCTATGCGCGCCGTTACCTTCCAAGCGCCCGAGCAGGTGCGGGTCGAGGAGAAGCCCGATCCCGAAATCTCCGCCGCCGACGAGGCGCTCGTCCGGGTCGAGGCAAGCGGCATCTGCGGCTCGGACCTCCACATCTACCACGGGCGGGTGCCGGTCGAGCAGGGCTTCACGATCGGCCACGAGTTCGTCGGCACGGTCCTCGCAGCGGGGGACGACGTCGAGCGGGTCGCGGTCGGCGACCGCGTCCTCGGCACCTTCCACACCGCCTGCGCAACCTGCACCTCATGCCTGCGCGGCGACTACCACCGCTGCCGCAACCAGCGGACCTTCGGCCACGGCTCCCACCTCGGTGACCTGCAGGGGGCGCAGGCCGAGCTGCTTCTGGTCCCGCGGGCAAACCTGACCCTGCGCCGAGTGCCGGAGGGGATGTCGGCCGACGTCGCCCTCTTCGCCGGCGACGTGATGGGGACCGGCTACCACGCGATTGCCCACGCGGAGATGAAAGCCGGCGACACCGTCGCCGTGCTCGGCCTCGGCCCGGTCGGCCTCTGCGCGGTGCAGGCGGCGATCGCCGGCGGCGCGGTCAAGGTCTTCGCGGTCGACACCGTCGCCGAAAGGCTGGAGATGGCCGGGCGCTTCGGGGCCACCCCCCTGCACCTCCACGAGGACGACCCGAAGAAGGCGGTGCGGGCGGCAACCGAAGGGCTGGGGGTGGACGTGGTCGTCGACGCGGTCGGGGATCCCGGGCCTCTGGCCCTTGCCGTCAGCCTCGCCCGCGACGCCGGCACCGTCTCCGGGATCGGCGCCTACGCCGGCAAGGGCGAAGTCCCGCTCGGTCTCGCGTGGCTGAAGGGCCTACAGCTGCGCCTCGGTCTCGCCAACGTGATCGCCCACGTCGACCGCGTCCTCGCCTTGATGGAGGCCGGCAAGCTCGACCCGAGCCCCCTGGTTACCCACCACATGCCGCTCGACCAGGCCGCCGAGGCCTACGAGATCTACGACGGCCGCGAAGCGCTGAAGATCGTCCTCACGCCTTAGGGCGACTGTTCTAGTTGACTCGCACAGTGCCTGTAGCTACTGTGCGATTTGATGGTACAGCTAGAGGCGAACCCCTTTGCGATCGATCCGGGCGACGAGCTGCCTGTCGGCCTGCAGTTGGGCTGGCGGCTGCGGGCGCTGATCCGCACCGGTGAGCTGAGGGCGGGCGAGCGGCTGCCGAGCTTCCGCCAGCTGGCCGAGTGGGCGGGGGTCAACGTTGGCACCGTGCGAGCGGTCTACGAGTCGCTCGAGGCCGACGGCCTGGTAACCACTCGCCAGGGGCAGGGGACGTTCGTCGCCGAGGGGGTCGAGGCGGCTCCCCAGCTGGAGGAGATCGCCGCCGAGGCGCTGCGCCGGGCGCACGAAGCGGGGCTTGGCCCACGCGACCTAGCGATCGTGGCGATGACTTGCGCCAGCCTGCCCGACGAGAGCGAAACGCTGGAGGTGCGCCAGGAGCTGCGGCGGCAGATCGCCCGGCTCGAGTCCGAGCTCGCCTCCTACACCGCCCACCTCCAGGCCGACCTTCACACGGCGCCGCACCGGGCGGTCGCTCATGTCGCCGGGGTCGAGGAGCTGGAGCAGACGCGCGACACCCTGATCGCGCAGCTGGCCGAGGCGCAGCGGGAGACTCAACAAGAGGTGCGGCGGCGCGCAAGTGACCGCGGTCCCCTCGGCAGGGCGATGAGTAGGTGGCGGGCCAAGCGATAGGGCGGGGGTTGTTCCCCGTCAGGGCGGCGTTCGAGCAGGTGGGGATGATGATGATCCTCACCGTGAGGACGTTGATCTCCGCCGTGAGATCTCCGTATCCCTATGGGGAGGAGCTCGTCTGGCAGTTCCTCTTCGTGCTGAAGCTCTCCTGGTTCCCGCTCCTGATCTCGACCTTTGCCCTCAATCTCGGAGCCCCTGGACTGCAGGCAGCCGGGATCCTCTCGCTGTTCGGGGCGCTCGATCGCCTCGGCGGTTTCTTCGTCGTGATCGCGATTCGCTGGATCGGGCCGCTCGTCACCGCGGTGGTGGTGGCCGGAGTCGCCGGCACCGCGATAACCGCCGATCTCGGCGCCCGCAAGATCCGCGAGGAGCTGGATGCCCTGCAGGTGCTCGGTGTCGATCCCGTCAAGAACTTGGTGGTGCCGCGCTTCCTGGCCCTGATGTTCGTGACGGCGCTGCTAGACATCTTCGCGATCGTCATGGGCCTGAGCGCCGGAATAGTCGCCGAGCTGCTCTATCACCAGCCACTCGGCGGTTTCTTCGCCACGCTGTTCAGCAACGCGACGATCACCGACCTCTGGAGCTCGGTCCTGATGTGCACGATGTTCGGTGCGATCGTCGCCGTCGTCTGCTCCTATAAGGGGATGTCGGCGTCCGGCGGTGCCGCCGGTGTCGGCCGGGCCGTCAACCAGGCAGTGGTGATCGCCCTGATGGCGGTCTTCTTCTTCCAGTTCGTCGTCAGCTCGGTCATCCTCGCCACCAACCCGGAACTGCAGGCAGTGAGGTGAGCGCCCGGTGAACGCATGGCTGGACGTGCCGCGCGGGTGGCTCGACTCCTTCGGGGAGATCGGCCGTTTCGGTGTTCAGGTGGCGGGCCAGGTCTATTCGGGCCGGGTGTTCAAGTTCTTCGGCGAGAGCCTGCGCCAGGCGGGCATCCTCATCTTCGGCTCGGCCCTCATCATCTGGGCCTTCGTCTTCATCCTCGGCCTCCAGTGCGGCCTCCAAGGCGCCTACTTCAACCGCTCGATCGGCGCTCCGTCTCTGGCCGGGCTGTTCTCGGCCTATTGCGATCTGCGCGAGGGGCTCCCCTATGCCTTCGGCTACATCCTCTCGGCGAAGGTGGGGACCGGGATCGTCGCCGAGCTCGGGGCGATGCGGATCTCCGACGAGATCGATGCGCTCGAAGTGATGGGGATCCAGCCGATCACGTTTCTGTGCGCGACCCGCCTGCTGGGGGCCTGGATCGCGATCCCCTTCCTCTACCTGGTCGGGATCGTGCTGATCTACGCAGCCAGCTATCTCTCGGTGGTGAACCAGGTCGGAGATGTTTCCTCCGGGGGCTACCTGCTCATCTTCTGGATGTACCAGAGCCCGCCCGACCTGGTGTTCAGCCTGATCAAGGGAATGGTGATGGCGACCGTGATCGTGCTGGTCGGCTGCTATTACGGCTACACGGCTTCCGGCGGCCCGGTTGGCGTCGGCACCGCCACCGCGAAATCGATGGTCTTCAACATCGTCGCCGTCCACATCATCGGCATGCTCGGCACCGTGGTCTTCTGGGGCGCCAACCCACGGGCGCCGATCGGGGGCTGAATCAGCCTCTGGCGAGGATCGTCACCATCAGGATCACCCAACTGGTGGCAGCGCCCAAAACGAAGCGGTTGAGGGTCGCTTGGACGGCGAAGAGGCCCTGTTTCATTTCGCGAATATCCCCTTCGACTCGGTCAAACCGCTTATCGATTTGCTCGAACTGACGATTCACATCGTCGAAGCGTTCGTCGATTCGCTTGAACTGCGCGTCATGGAGTTCCATCGGCATCTCCCTCTCTTCCATCACCGCCTGCATGCCCGCAGACTAACAGCTTCAGAAACGTTTTGTCGCTGATTAGCGGTGGCGTCGAAAGGTCTCTTCGACCCAGCGGTAGCCGGGGCGGTCGCTGAGGCTCTGGCGGAACTTGTCCAGGGCAGGCGGGCGCGGGAGGTCCGGTGAGAGCGGCCCCTCGGGCGGGACGACGATCGGGTAGAAGAGCGAGGCGGCGGTGATGTCGGCGACGCTGAGGCTGTCGCCGACCAGGAACTCGCCATCGCCTGTTTCAAGCTCGGCCTCGAGCTTGTCGAAGGCGGCGACGATCGCCTTGCGCGCCCGCTCGGCGTCCTCATCCTTGTTGGCGCCCCAGCGGATGCTGGTGTAGGCGCGGGCGTAGGCGCCGACCGCCGGCTTCACCTTCCCCAGCGGGCCCGGCACACTTTCGGCGGCCACCTCGGCGAAGAGATCCGGCTCCTGGATCAGCTCGTAGAAGGGCAGCAGGCGGGCGTGGGGGCCGAGGTTCTCGTCGAACCAGTCCTCCAAGTCCAATGCCCGCTCGCGATCGTGGGGAGTAGACGGGTAGAGCGGCCGGTCGAGGTATTTGGCATCGAGGGCGGCGATGATCGCGGTCGAGTCTCCGATCGCCCGCCCGTCCATCTGCAGCACCGGGATCGTCGGCTGCGCTCCCCGGGTGAGGAAGAGGGCGATCGGGATGTGGGTGCCCGGCAGCAGCGCGCGGCGGACGTGGGGGACTTCCTTGTGATCGAGGGCCCAGCGGGCCTTTTCGGCGTAGTGGGAGATGTCGATTTCCCAGAGGACCGGCTTATCGGCTGATTGCGCGCTCATCGCTCGGCTGCCAGCATAAGCGCGTGGCCCAACTCGGCGACTTGGAGGTGGAGAAGAGGCTGGCGGCTCTCGATGGCTGGGAGCGCGCGGGCGACGCGATCGAGAAGAGCTTCAAGCGCGGCGACTTCCTCGGCGCGGTCGAGTTCGTCCAGAGCTTGGTCGGGCCGGCCGAGGAGATGAACCACCATCCCGACCTCGCGATCTCCTGGGAGACCGTCACCATCACCCTTTCGACCCACTCGGAGGGCGGCCTCACCGCCGCCGACTTCGAGCTCGCCGCGAAGATCGACGCGCTGGCCTAGCGGTGGCGAAGCGGAAGAAGCAACGGCGGCCGCGGGAGAAGACGCCGACCGTCGAGTACACCGATCTGGAGGGCAACGTCCTCACCCTGCGCGAAACGCTGAGCGCCGGCACGATCGCCAAGGTGGGGGAGCCGCCGGCGGGGGCGGCGGCCTCTCAGGACGACGCTTGGCACCGGCGCTCGGAGGCCCTGTTCGAGCGGCTCGCTGTCCGCTGGGAGATCGCCGGCCTGCCGCTCGACGACCAGAAGATGCTGCTCGGCCGCTACCGGATGGCCGATGCCGAGACCCAGCGCTGGGTGCGACAGACGATCGCCGAGCACCTGCAGCGCCACATCCCCGAGCTTGCGGATTAGCGGTGGCCGAGGAGCTGCGGATCGACGACCGGCTGGCGTTGCCGCTGGCCGAGATCGAGCTGCGGGCGAGCCGCTCCTCCGGTCCCGGCGGCCAGCACGCCAACGTCACCGCCTCGCGGGTCGAAGCCGTTTTCGACGTCGAAGGCTCACACGCCCTCGACGAGGCGCAGCGCGCCCGCCTGCTGGAGCGGCTGGGGCCTGTTGTCACCGCGGTCGCCCAGGATGCGCGCGGGCAGTCGCGCAACCGCGAGCTGGCGCTGCAGCGGCTGGCCGAGAAGATCGCCGCCGGGCTGCGGGTCCAGCGCAAGCGCCGGCCGACCCGCCCCAGCCGCGCCTCCAAGCAGCGCCGGCTCGAGCAGAAGCGTCGCACCGCAGAAAAAAAGCGCGGGCGCGGCCGACCGCCGTTAGAGTGAGGAAGATGCTTGGGGAGAGCAAGGCAACCAGCGGCTTCGCCGTCAACGACCTCAACAGGGCGAGGGAGTTCTACGAGGGCACCCTCGGCCTCGAAGTCGAAGTGCTCGACGCCGAGCACGGGCTGACGAAACTGAAGCTGGCGGACGAATGCGACGTGCTGATGTACCTGAGCGCCGACATGAGGCCGGCCAGCTACACGATGCTCAACTTCGAAGTCGACGACATCGACGCCACCGTCGATGACCTCGTCAGCCGCGGCGTCAACATCGAGCGCTACGAGGGCTTCGAGCACGACGCCAAGGGCATCGTCCGCGGCCCGGGCCCGCAGATCGCCTGGTTCGAGGACCCCTCGGGGAACGTCCTTTCGGTCCTGCAGCAACCGTAGCTGGCAGCGGCTCGAATCAGCCGGTGCCGAGCTCCCGCGCGACCGCGTCGCGGCGGTAGTCGAAGATCTGCTTCAGGTCCCGCCGCACCAGCAGCCGGTCCGCCAGATCGCCCAGCGGCCCGAACGGGATCGAGTAGCGGACCCGGTCGCGGATGATCGTCGCCCCCGGCCCGTCCTCCTCGAAGGTGTGCGTGTGCTCCCAGAGCGAGTAGGGCCCCTTGATCTGCGCATCTACGAACCGATGCGGCGGTTCCCAGGCCTCGATCCGAGTCCGCCACCGCACCGGCACCCGATGCAGCTTCAGCCGATACTCGATCAAAGTCCCCACCCCCATCTCGATCGGCCGCGGCGTCGTCACCTCGAACCCCAGCCAGGGCGGCGTAATCCGCTCGAGGTTGAGCGCGTCGCCGTAGAAGTCAAAGGTCTCGGCGATCGGGAGCTCGACGCGCTGCTCGCGCTCGAGGATGTAGACGTCAGGCATTTAGAGAGCCTACGGAGAGGCATCTGCGCCAGGATCAATTCATGTCGATAGATGAGCTGCGAATTCTCGCCCCAACCGGCTTCTCGGGCCAGGGGCACGGCTGGCTTCGAACCAGCGTTGTAGACCAGATCGCGAACCGAAAGACGCAGGGCCGCTTACGGACGACATTTTACCGGCCACCGGAGCGGCAACGGCGGCATCGCGGCTACAGCTCGATGCCTCGTCTGATGGAGTGCTCTAGGTGTCGCTCACGTGCCCGTTTCAGGTTCAGCTGCCGCTGACTCTGCTGGACCCGGCGCTGATGCTCTCGCGGCCGATCGAGAGCATCAGCGCCGGGTCCGTTGGCCGTCGAGATCCCGGCAAACCCGAAACTGACGCGCGGCCGCTCTTCCGACGGAATTGAGCGCCGAGGAGACCATGCCTCCGGGCGGCGGGGCCCCCGCCCATCACTAGACAGTCGCTCCTATGTCAAGAACACCTCTGAGAATCAACGGGTTGCTGGGATATAGATCTAGAAAAGAGGAAAAACAGCAACTGCAGATCTGCCGTCTGCCCTCGGGTGGAGGACTATGATCGGCGGGGTGAGCAAGCGATCCGCCCTCATCACCGCGCTGCTTCTCGCCATCGCTGGCTGCACGATCGCGGTTGTCCTTCAGGGCGAAGGTGACTACCTTGTCGGGGTGCTGGTCGCGGTCGGTGTCTGGTCACTCCTTGGGCTGGCCTTGATGATGCGCTGGACGATCAGCCTGCAGTTCTGGGGAGCCGTCGGCAACTGGCTCCGCGGTCTCTGGCGCTAGCCGACGGCCGGCGAGGGCTGCTCCTGCAGCGCCCTGAAGACGACCCGCACCAGGTGTCGTTTCAGGCAGCGGAACGCCTCCTTGTTGGACTTGCCCTCGGCCCGCTTCTTCGCCAGGTACGCGCGTGCCGGCGGATGCACGCGGGCCTGGGTCAAGACGACGACGTGCAGGGTGGCGTTCAGCTTGCGATTGCCCAGGCGAGAGAGCCGATGCCGGCGGGTGCGCCCGGAGGAGACCTCGATCGGCGCGCAGCCGGCGTGGCGGGCAAGCGCCGCGTCTGAGGTGAAGCGGCCGGGGCCGCCGGCCTCGACCAGGATCCGCGCCGCGACCAACTCGCCGACGCCGGAGATCGCCAGCAGCGCCGGCGCCATCGGGCGCACCAGGGCCGCAATCTCTTTGCGCAGCGCGTCGATCGATCGGGTCAGCTCGCCGATGCGGACCAGCAGCTCGCGGCAGATCCGCACCTGCACGCCCTCCCCGTAGCGCCCCAGCCGCTGGGAGAGGCCGCGGCGGACCTTCTCTTCGCCGAGGGTGTGGGCGACGGGCTCCAACCCCGCGTCGAGGTCGTGCAGGAGCCAGCGCAGCCGCATCGAGTGGGCAGTGCGCTCGCCGACGAGGTCCTCGCGGTGGTCGACCAGGAGCTTCAGCTCGCGCAGCTGCGGGTCGTCGGTGGCCTGCGGCAGGCCGGGCTCACGCAGGGCCGCACGGGCGACTGCCAGAGCGTCGATCGAGTCCGACTTGCCGTAGGTGCGGGCGGTGTTCCGCTCCCTCGCCGTCAATCGGGTGCCGACCCGCAGCACCAGCTCCTCGGCGCCCAGCAGGAAGCGCTCCAGGCGGCCGTTGACGTGACGGCAGTCCTCAAGGGCGAAGCGCAGCTCGCCGTCCTCGCCGGCGAGCTCGTGGGCCCAGCCGAGCAGGCGACGGTGGCCTTCCTCTGTGCCGGACACGGTCAGCTCGCCGAGCAGCTGCCCGGTTGCGTCCTCGACCGCTGCGGCGGTGTGGGTGTCTTTGTGGGGGTCGATCCCGATCGTGATCACTTCTGGCTGCCTCCCTAACCTTCGTCGTGTCCTCGATTGCGGATCGGCGGCGGACAGAACCGGGTAGGGCTCTTGGCACGCTCCTATTAGGTCACGCCGTCGGTCCTCAGAACGCGGCGGGCGACACGACTCTCCTGGTCAGCCTCCCGGGCGACGAGATAGTGCGGAGTCAGCCCGCCGCGCTGAGGACGCTAGGCCGGAGGTTGGACGTGATGCCGCCGCTCCGTGGAGGTATCGAACCACCCGGTGATAAGGCGTGAGGGGGTTGCTGTTGGCTGTTCGAGGTTGCTGCGCGACTGGGAAAAGAAGCTAGGTCAGGAGCAGATGAGAGCTTCGGTTCAGAGGCTCGACTTTCATTGTGAGCCGTGAGGAGATGCAGTCGCTGTGCTGAAGGCTGCTGCAGGGAGGCTGAGAAGTTGATGGAAGACGCGCCTTCACTGCCGAGCCCAACGGATCGATTTCGGCAGGGCGGCACCGAAGCAGGTAGGAGACCGCCCCGGCCAGTGAGAAGCCGAAGACGGTCCCCGACGAGGCGGATGCTTAAGCCGCCTTCCCCAGCGAGATCGCTGGCACACCTGCCGTCTTGCTGATCGTCATGTCCTCACCCCCCTTCTGGTCTTGCCTCGGGGCAAAGCGCTAAGGAGGAAGAGGACAATGCTAAAGAAGTCTTGAGTTTACACGGTTTCGTTACCTAGAAATCTAGTGGTTATCTCTATGGTTCGATTTCGCCTGAGCGCGGCAGGAAAATCCAATAAGGAGGGGTCATACATGCAGGCTGGCTCGATAGCCAAGCGGAAGAAGCGGATCGGAGAAGTCATCGCCTACGCTCTCAGCCACCGGACCCGCGTGTTGATCCTGATCGTCCTGAACGAAGGGACCTACACGCCGGGCCAGGTCGCAGGGATGATCGACGAGCCTGTGCAATCAGTCTCGAACCACATACGCGACATGGTCGCCATTGGCTCTATCGAACTGGTCAAGACGGTCAAGCGCCGGAACATGGAGCAGCACCACTACCGCGCAATCGAGATGCCGTGCTACACGGAGGAGGACTTCGCAGCCATGACTCCCGAGCAGCGCGATGTGACCTGGGGCCTGATCATCCAGTCGATGGCGGCGGAGATGATGGCCGCACTCTGGCAGGGGACGTTGAGGGAGAACAACAAGACGATTTTGTCCTGGCGCTGGCACAACGTCGATGCCGAGGGGGAGCTGGAAATCTATGCCGTACTGGAAGAGGCATGGGAACGAGTCTGGAAGATCGAGTGCGATTCGATGACCCGGGTTGCGAAGACCAAGGCGAAAACCCGCTCGATCCTCGTCGCGCTCGGTGCGTTCAAGCGGGCGAAGAAGGGGCCGACCCGTCACGTTACATGCGAGGTCACGGATTCGTGACTAGTAACCGTTTCCGCATTGACTAGCTGGGAACACGGTCCTTAGAGTCGTCCACTCAAGGCACGCCGACCACTGCCCTTAGCGGAAGGCGGTCCTTCCTCCGGCCGGGGGCGGGCATCGTGGAAAAAACATGACCCCCGCCCTCGGCCGCCCTTTGCATAGACCATGATGACTTCCTCCCACAGACACGCCACCGCCGAGGCGTCCGTCGCCGCCTTCCTCGTCAACTTGGCGGTTCCCTGCGCCAAGCAGAGGCCCTCGATGGACCTGACCGACGGCGCGGCGACTTCGGGCGGGGCGGTCGTCGCATGCCCGTCAGCCCACTAGGAGGAACCGATGCGACTCTTCGGCAGCCGCGATCCGCGCAGGCTCGACCCACCACAGACACAGGCGCTGACCCACTCGCTCAGGGTCCGCATCCTGGAGATGCACATTCGGGTGAGGAGCCGGCCTCTGTCGATCCAGACAATCACGGAAGTCCTTGCCGAAACCCGCGAGTACGGGGATGTCAAGGCAGCCGAAGTGAAGTACCACCGCGATCGCCTGGCTGACGCTGACCTCCTGTCGGTCTGAGCCTTGCCACCGAGGACGGCCCCCATAGATGACCGTGGGTTCCGAGCGCTCGTCCAGACTATCGTCCAGCTGCGCGAGGAGCGGGACTGGTCTGTCAACGACCTCGCCCGAGAAGCCGACGAGGACCCCGCCAGCCTCATCAGCCTGGAGGACAGGACCAACGAGCCGCGCTGGGGAACGCTGCGGAGGATCGCGCGCGCCTTGGACACGGAGTTGGAGGACCTACTGGGTCAGGCCGAAGAACTCGAGAGGGACATGAAGCAGAAGAACAGGCAGCCATGACGGGCTCCGGATTCGGAGGCGGACACTCGGATGAGATTGAAATGAAAGAGGCGTTGGGCATCATCGCCGATTCGCAGAACGTGGCGCGGGGATTCCGGCTCCTGGACGCGACAGGGGGGGAGATCGCGAGCTTGACGGGGATGCTCGCCGGTCCCGCCTGGGTGGCGGCGAGAGGCGAGCAGGTCGCCGAGCTTCACATCAGCAGCGGCGGGCTGTCGGCAATGGTGAAGATTCCGCTCGACAGGGAGATCCACTGCACCGCCGAGGAGGACGGGACCTTAACCGGGACCCTCCCGAGCGGGGCGAAATGGATCACGACGCCGCTGCGGACTGAAAAGAAAGAGGCGTGACGGTCATTGACGCCCTTGCCGGATACGTGAAGGGCGTCGTAGTCGCTGACTGGTCGTCTGCGGCGCCCTTCACGTATCCGGCCTGGCTCCGAGATGCCGGAATCAACGGCGCAAAGTCCACGGTCGCCTGCCCCTCTTCGGCTTGGGAGCCATTCGTTCCACACTTATTTTGGGTGTGGGCCCCGGGACGCAAGCGGAAAATTGGCTGAAGCTAGCCTCAGCCTCGCCTCGGTCCCAACTGAGCGTCCTGTTATTGGTGCCGAGAGGCGTGCAGTCAGGGGGTTTTGCTGGGACTCACTGGTCGCAGCCACCGTTCATCCCGTCAAGGTGGCGATCGTAGAAGCATTGCTCTGGGTCAACGAGCCTCTATCAGCAACCGAGCTGGCCGAAATATTTGACAACGCCGGATACAACCTCGACATGGTGCTGTACCACTTGAGCGGATTAGTCCGCTTGGAAGTCATCGAGCTCACCAACACGCGCCACGTCCGCGGAGCGCGCGAGAAATTCTTTTTCCTCCGGTGAAAGTTCCGTTACCGGAGGAACCAAGATGGTCACACTGTCAAGTTTCGTTGGGGTGCCTGATGACCACCGGGAAAATTTAAGTCATAAAAATGAGTAGGCCTAATAGGTCTGAGTCGTGTACGGTGCGGCCGTCAACCACTGGGTACGCAATCGGTATCGCGGGTCCGGTCTGATCGAAGCTCAGAAAGGAAGTCCGTTGAGATCTCGCGTGCCGTCACCCCGACCGCCTCGCCATGCAGTGAATGTCGCCTTTCGAGGCCGGGGCGCGATTGCCTTGGCACTCGTGTCGCTCTTCTTGGTGCTCACTACCTCCCTCGCCATCGCCGCTGGAGCTGAAACTTCACCAGCCTCGGGGGCCCTGGGCTCCACGATCGACCCTGTTACCGACCCACTTGCCGCCGAATCACTTCCGAAGACCGGCCTTGATCGGGAACAGGCAGAAGAACTCCTACAAGAGGTCTTTGGCGCCGAACTGGAAGCGCCCGCTGAATTCTTTGACGATCTAGAGGTCGAAGCTTTCCGTTCAGACGAGGTTGCTGTGGTAGACCCCCCGGGTCCGGGGGCTCCCCCCGGCCTTCTTTCCTCGACGCTCCCACTGCGAGCGGAAAACGAGGCCGGTGAGAAGGAAGTCGTTGACCTCGATCTCGAGCAGGACGGCGATCGGCTGTCGCCGGAAAACCCGCTTGTCGATGTTGGGATTCCCGCAGAAATCGAGGAAGGTATCTCGTTCCCGGAAATCGGCATCCACATCGATCTCGGATCGGGAAACCTCGAAAGGGGCGCAAGTGAAGTAGGTGAGGCAACTGCCTTCTACCCCAACGTCCGGGCGCAGACCGACGTGGCCGTCACCGCCGTGCCGACCGGCGTCGAGACCTACACGCAATTGCGCTCGCCTGAAGCGCCTCGCCAAGAGGTGTTCGAGCTGACGCTTCCGGAGGACAGTTCCCTGGTGTCGACTGACTCGGGCGGCGCAAAGGTGGTCGCAGCTGACGGGAAAACTCTGCTGTCGGTCCCCACTCCTTGGGCGATTGACGCTCAGGGCGATCAGGTGCCGACCGAGCTGGCCACGGACGGCACCTCGATCACCATCACGGCTGAACCACCCGCCGACGCTGCCTTCCCGATCCTCGTGGATCCTGTGTTCGAGGTCTACACCATCTCCTCGGCGACGTCACGCGGAGCGCAGGATTGGAGGCCCTGGATTCAGCAGGGCTTCAATGCCACGTGGGGGAGCCCCAGCTCCGGGATGGACGTGATCGCTTTTGGCGGTGCTGCGACGTCAGTCGGATACCAGGGCATGTTCAACTACTACGTCCCGCGCTACTGGACCGATCTCAATGCGGGTCTCACCAAGCCAACCAGCTACATCAGGGACATGAAGCTCTTCGACCTCAACTTCATGGAGCCCGACGAGACCAGTGTCCCAGCAAACAACCGCCCCGCCTATCCCTTCATGCAGCTGAGCCTCTGGGACGAGAACAATGAAGCCTGGGTGTGGAATAACCATCGGTACGGCTTCGAAGGCCAGTGGACCGACAACAGCTATGTCTTCGATATGACCAACCCGAATGACAATCCCGATGTCAAGCACGGTGGCTTTGCGATCGCAACGTTCGAAAACCGCAACGCGGCATATCGCTACGTAAACGTCAAGCAAGCCACGGTCGAAGTAACTGACAAAGATCTGCCGAGCTGGGCTTACATGCTGAACCCTTCAGGCTGGATGAACCAGACGTCGAAACCGATCGAATATTCGGTCGGCGACCTTGGCCTCGGTATCTACTCCCTGCGATTGAACCAGCCGGAGACGAGCGGAGGCACGAAGACCATCACGACCGGCGCCAATTGCGCTGGATCGGCTTCTTGCACCAATTGTGTCGGGTCGGTTTCCTATCCCTGCCCTCGCAATCTCACCGACGCCAGCCGCGCCCTCTCCTATGAACCAGCGACCATGGCTCAGGGCGAAAACACGCTCTCTGTCTATGGGGTCGATCCGATTTCCAACGTCTCCGCGGCGAAGCTCGTCAAAATCAAGGTCGATCACACTGCCCCACAGCTGGCCTTATCAGGCAACCTCACTGAACAAACGAGCGTCGGCACCAAACTTCCTGAATACACCCTCAACTACAGCGCCACCGATGGCGATGATGCGACCGCGACCGCCCAGGCCCCGTTCGGCACCGTCGGATCGGCTACCGGCCAAGTGCAGCGTCCCTTGGGTGCTGCCGTGGATGCCAGCGGCAACGTCTGGATCACCGATATCACCAACAACCGGGTCCTCGAGTACGACAAGAACGGGACGTTCATCCGCCAGATCGGTTCCTCGGATGGCAGCTCGGGCAGCGCGGCCGGGCAGTTCAACAGCCCCCGAGGCATCGCGATCGCTCCGAACGGAACGGTCTGGGTTGCCGACTACGGCAACAAACGTCTGCAGGCGTTCAGCGCGCAGGGCGCCTTCATCAGACAGGTGGTCCGTCCCGAAGGCATCATCCTGGAAGCCCCCTACGGGATAGCGGTCGCCAAAGATGGCTCGGTCTGGGTGAGCGACATCATGGCTCGCAAGATCAGGCACTACTCGGAAACCGGCAGCTACCTCGGAACCGCCGCCGGCTCCCCCACCGGGAGCACCCAGAGCCTGGCGATCGACGCCTTCGGCAACATCTGGGCCAACGAGTACGAGACGAACAAGATTTACGAGCTCAGCTCCACCGGGGCGGCTAAGTTCAGCTTCGGCGGCACCGAAGGCACCGGGAACGGTGCATTTAAAGGCCCGGTGGGCATCGCCATTGCCCCTTCCGGAAATATCTTCGTTGTCGACGACCTGAACAACAGGATCCAGGAGTTCAAGCCCGACGGAACCTTCCTGCGAACGTTCGGCGCCGAAGGCAGTGCAAGCAATCAGTTCAAAGAACCGCGCTTGCTGGCAGTCGGACCGGAAAATACGCTCTACGTGGCCGATGCCACCAACCACCGCATCGCGAGGTGGACTCATGCCGATCAGGATCCGCAGTCCGGCGCCGCCAAACTGGAGATAAAGGTCGATGGCTCGGTAGCCAAAACGACTTCGCCGGGCTGCGGTACGAAGAACTGCGCGATCAGTGGTTCCTGGACCCTAAATGCCAGCGACTACAGCGTTGGCACCCATAAAGTCGAAGTTGTCGCCACTGACGGCGTCGGTCTGCCGACGACCAAGACGCTCAACATCGAAACCCATGGCGACCTCGCGGCGCCCGGCCTCGTTCTTTCGGGAACGATGACCGAACAAGCGACCACGAGCACTACCAGGAACAAATACATCCTCAAAGCGAGCGCCACTGACACGGGGACGGCGGCCGAATGGAAATCAGGTGTGGTGGCCACCACGATCAAAGTCGACGGCAAACTGGTCGATTCCTACAATGCTCCCTGCGCTAGCGAAGGGTGCTCGGTGACTCGCGAATGGACGATGCAGTCAAGCGAATACCTGGGACCTCACAAAGTCCAGGTGACCGCCACCGATGGGGCCGGGCGCGTCACGACCAAAGAACTTTCCATCACGATCGATAAAGACGTGACGCCCCCGAAAATCAGCACCGGAGGGGAAGCATTCTTTACGCAGCCTCAGAACTGGCTCGAACAGAAAACGTATGTCTATAGCGCCACGGCGACCGATGAATGGGCATCGGGCGTCGTCAAGTTTGTCTTCAAGATCGATGGCGCTGTGGTCAAGCAGGCTGAAAACGCTTGCTCAGGAGGTAGTTGCAGCAGGACGCTTGCCGGTGAAGTCAACGTTCTCACCTATGCAGGGGGCGCACACAGCGCAGAACTTGCCGCGACCGATGCGGCCGGGAACGTGGCGAAACGGAACTGGACGATCAACGTCGATCCGGAAGGGCACATTTCGGCTGGGGAGGCGACCGATACCTTAGAAGCGGTGGAAGCAACGGCTCCTCAGGCCATTGAAGGATTGCCCGTCGACGCCCTAGTTAACGGGGCAGTGGGAGAAGAAGGGTCTAATCCAAGGCTTGTCAAAGATCCAGGCGAATTTGTCAGCTCTGGGACGCCCACCCCGACCTCCATCAGCCTCAATCCGACTAAAGGATTCTCCGTCGAAACCGTCGGAAGCAACGAGCAGGGAGCGACGGCCAGCACCTCCATCGAAGTCCTGCCAGTCGGCCTTAGCGCAGGTGCCGGCGAACCGCAGGTAACGGACGGCTCGGCTGCCGTCATTGCGAACTCTAGTCCCACTGTTGACACCGTGTTGCGCCCTGCATATGACGGTCTGATGGCGTTCCAGGCAATCCGGGACGCCTCGGGATCAGAAACCTATACTTGGGAAGTTCGCCTAGGGGACGGTGAAACGTTGAAACTGATCGATGAAAAGCATGCGGGGGTGTTCTGGGAAGACGGCACCCAAGCAATGCTGATCACGGCTCAGAGCGCCCACGACGCCGACGGAAAAGCGATCACTACCTCCGTCTCCGTATCCAACGGCAGGCTCGTCACCCTTACTGTGCAGCACAGAGTCTCCGGTGTCACCTACCCGGTCGTGGCCGGCGTAGGATATGAGGGGGGCTTCCAGACCATCTATGGCGATGGTCCGCCGCCGACTGAACAAGTTACGCCAGCCATGCTCGAGGAAGGGGTCGCCTACGAGCTCACGGTCGGGGCCCCCGAAGTAGTGCCCGCGTCGGAAGTTGATGGCGAAGGAGCCACGGCATCGTCGTCACAACAAGAGAGAAGGCGAAAATTCGTTCGCTCGGCTTGCGGTCACAGTTTCGAGTGGTGGGAAAGTAATGCAGGTGGTGAAGCGATAGCCAAAGGCGAACTCGAAGGGGATAACTGCGGCAATGCGTTTGACTTCGTTAACCATCCAGGGCCAGCCGTTCTATGGGTGGGAAGCATGCGAGGGGCCTTCTTCTACACGCCTGCCGTGAAGGTAAGACACAACTACGCCATCGCCTGTGCCAAGGCTATTCCCTATCCATCCAAAATAAAATTTTATACCATGAAAGAAGCGTACGAGTGCCATTACGGCGCGAAGACTTCTGATGGAAATGGCGGGGTTCATGCCGATGTAGGCCACTATCTGCGAGCCCAGGCCCATTGGGAACTCGGTCAGAGAGGAAAGTGTTACGGGAACCAGCCCACCGAAGAGTGCACGCCACCAGATACGTGCTGGGAATGGATGGACCGAGCGATCGAATTGCACCTTTGGCCCTCGGGTAATGTCGACGTGGTAAAGTTGATTCCTGGTAATCCTAAAAATAATTGCTGACGATTCCATTATGAGTCCAGTGAAAGGTGTAGTGTGCATGAAATCGGTAATGGCTCGATGCGCGGTGATCTTAGGAATCACCATGTGTGGCTTGGGTTCAATTGCCGGATTGGCACAGTCGGAGGGATCGAGTGCGAACTGGTTCAGGATTTCGCTGAACGGAGGAAAGTTAAACGGAGTCAAGTGGGGGCTTTCTGCGACCGGTTTGAAGGAAAGGCCGCTTAAGCGGGTCTGTGCGGTCATGACCGAAGTCGCGCCGCCGGAACCTGGCACAGAGTTTGCGGAAGGCTCGGAAACCACCTCCTGCGGCAGGCTGCTTCAAGCGACCGACTCCATCACCTTGAGCAGCGACTTTCCGTCCGATAATTCAGATGCGACTGAACTGCGGGCCACGCTCTATCCAAAGGATGTTCGCAAGGTTACTTTCATCCTTGCGGACGGACAGAGATCCACGATACGAGCCCGAGGCATCAACGTGAAGAGCCGAAAGATCAAGGGCATCCCGTTCTTCCGCTACCTAGTGGCTCGGTTCAGCGCCGGTGCATGTGTTGAGCAGGTCGTTAGTTACGACCGCGCTGGGCGAGTTATTCACAGAGAAAAGGGAGATAGAAGCTGTCCGTAGGCCGTCTCAAGGAAGGGCTGCTTATCGGAAGAACGAGAAGGGCTGCACGAAAAGCCGAGGCCTACATCGGCGCCTATCGTTTTCCTCGCCACATCCGCAAGAGGGTTCTACGTCGCTATCCAGAGCTTCGGGAGAGGAGTTGGGAGCTGGTCGAGCAAGGACTACGCGACTGGTTTATTTGCTGCGCGTGGCGTGGTCAAAGAGTTCTAGGAATGCCTTCGAAAATCGTTGACGAGGCTTGGCACGAGTTTATTCTTGACTCCAGTTCATATGTCGACTTCTGCGAGGAGGCGTTCGGTTGCTACCTTCATCACACGCCGGAAGAGACCATGGGGACGCCGATGCACGATGCCCTTGCCGACACCGTGCGAGCATGGGATCGCTCGGAAGGCGGTTCTGCGAAAGAGTCGGTCCTCTGGAACCTTGATGCACAGCTCGGGCTACACCAGCCGAGCGGAGTTGACGTGGCGGCGCGCCATGCGGCTCGAAATCGGGTGCCTTACCGGCTCAGCACCGGGTGGGCCTTTGGGGGCGGTTATCTAGCCGGAGGGGCTGGGGGTGGTTTCGACGGAGGCGACTGTGGTGGCAGCGGTGAAGGAGGAGCCTGTGGTAGCGGTGAAGGAGAAGCCGGCTGCGGTGGTGGGGGGTGCGGCGCCGGTTGCGGCGGGGGAAGTTAGGGGCGCCCATCACTTCGGAGCAACGTAGGCTGTGGTCAATTGATCCCCAAGGTTGTCCCCATGGCTTGCGGAAGCGCCTCTTTTGCAGGCCTTCAGCTTCCTGGTCCCCGGAAATGGTGTCCGAGAACGCCGGGCTCGCACTCCCGAGGATCGGGCTATGAGGTCATCTATTTCGGATTGAAACGCTAGGTCAGTCGCATTCCCACAATGGCTGCCTTCGCTCGATCCGACTTGGTCGGAGCGTAGTGTCGGCGCGTCGTGGCAATCTCTTTGTGTCGTAGGACCTCTGAGACCACGTCGATCGGGGTCGGGTCCTTCTCGTCGTTGAGGGCGATGGTTGCCCAGGCCCGGCGGAAGCAGTGAGGGGTGACGCGGGAGGTCATGCCGTTGACGGCGTCGATACCAGGCGTTGCCTTCTTGAGGCCGACTCCCGCGCGGATGCCGTGCCAGGTCGCGATCTTGGTGACGGTCGAGGGGCTGGTCTTCCTGCCACTGCTGGTCATGAGGACATAGGCGGTATCGGGGTCGCCGAGGGCGTCCCTCATCGCCGGATGGCGTTCTGCCTCCGATAGCTGCCACCTTCGGTAGATGCGGAAGGCTCGAAGCAGCGGCGGGGCCAGCGGGAATATGTCCACCTTGCCGTTCTTGCCGACGACTTCCCACTCAGCCGCGTCTAGATCGATATCGGGCCAGCGAGCGTCGGCGTAGGTCTTTCGACGCGACGGCGCGTAGAACAACCAATGCACCAGGAGAACTGCGCGAGGCGGGCCGTCCGTTTTGAGAAGGCGCTCGACCTCTTCCTTGTTCGGCGTGTAGCCGCGCTTGACGATCACCTTCGGCGACGACTCCAGAACAGTCGGGTCAATGTCGGGTAGTTCGTCGTCTGCCTGGAAGTGCCGGTAGAGGAACCGAAGCGCCGACAGGTAGCTCTTGCGATAGGAGGCGGACCACCCAGGACCTTCCCGGCCATCGGGATAACCGCGGGCCTTACACCACTCGCAGCGCAGTCGCGCCGGATCGGGGTTATGGCCACCCTGCTTCTCTAGGTGACCCATGAAGAGCCGGAGCTGCTTCTTATTGGCTTTGTAGAAGTCGGACTTGTGGACGCTCGCGAGGTACTGCGCGAAGTGGACCAGGTGGTCCTGGTAACGCTCGAGCGTCGACGGTCCGACACCCGCGTGATTGCATTCGACCGCCTCGCAGATCAGCTGGTCATTGGTGAGTCCCATGCGTAGCTCCTCGGACTGATCGAGGAACCGGGCGGGAGCGACTGCAAGCTCTGAAGTGGGCGTGGCCTGCGAGATCTCCATGCCGCAGAAATGCCGACTGGGTGCGAAGGATCCCGCCCGCTTCGTTCACTGCCCATGGAGGCTCGCTCTGCCGACGCCATCTCCGCTCGGTTCCTCGGGGTTTCCGAGCCCGGCGGTCTTTCGAGATATAGAGCCAAATCCGCGACTGGTTTCGAACCACCCCTTGGTTTTCGGCTCTACCAAGGGATGCGTGATGGGCACGGCTGGTTTCGAACCAGCGACCTCTCGCGTGTGAAGCGAGCGCTCTCCCACTGAGCTACGCGCCCGGGCCCGGGGATTGTACGCCGCGTCAGCCGACCAGGCCGGGCTGCGGGAGCGGGCCCTCGCCCTCGGGGAAGGGGCCGGTGGGCTCGGGGCGCTCGGCCTCCTCGTCGAGAGCGCCCTTGCGAAGAGCCATCCCGACGAAGGGGTAGATGAGGGTCGAGAGCATCGCGGCGCCGACCAGGCCGGCGGCGGTGGAGGGGCGCATGTGCCCGCCGTCGATCGCGATCGTCGTGATCGCGACCACCAGGGGCAGCTCGGTCGCGCAGTAGAAGGCGAGGGCGGCGCGGTCGCGGAGGCCGAGCACGCCGCGGTAAATCAGTAGCGCCGGCACGCCGCGGACGACGAGGAAGAGGACGAAGAACAGCACCAGCTTGCCGAGAGCGGCCGCCGAGCCGAGGGCGGCGAGGTCGAACTCGATCCCGCTGGTGACGAAGAAGAAGGGGACGAAGAAGCCGAAGCCGACCGCGGTCAGCTTCGACTCGAAGATCGCCAGCTCGTGGCCTTTCAGCGCCAACCGCGTAATCATCCCGGCGACGAAGCCCCCGAGGAGGACGTCCAAGCCGAGGTTGCTGGCCAGCAGCACCAGGCCGAAGACCAAGACCACCGTCACCCGGACCGCCAGCTGGCTGCTTGCCTCGAAGGTCCGTTCCAGCGCCGGCCACCCGCGCCAGGCGTAGCGGACCGAGACCAAGGCGAGGGCGAGGGCGAGGGCGACGAAGGCGAGCAGGATCACCGACTCATGCAGGGGATTGGCCGTCGAGAGGACCAGCGTGACCAGCAGGATCGGGCCGAACTCGCCAGCACCCCCGGCCGCCAGCAGGTAGGTCCCGAAGCGAGTCTTCAGCTCGCCGTTGTCGCGCAGGATCGGGATCAGGGTCCCGATCGCCGTCGTCGCCATCGCCGAGCCGGTGTAGAGGAAGGAGACCACAACTCCACCGGCCGCGAGGAGGCCGCCGAGCCCGTAGGCGAGGAGGATCGACATCAGCCAGCCGAGCGCTCCGAGCTCCATCGGCTTGCCTTTGATCCGCTGGAAGTCGATCTCGTAGCCGGCGAAGAAGAAGAGCATCCCGAGGCCAAGGTTGGAGAAGAATTCGATGAAATCGCCGGGGTGGGCGAGGTTGAGGACTTCGGGCCCGATCAGGATCCCGAGGAAGAGCTCCAGGACCACGACTGGCGGTGCAAAGCGCTTGGGGACGACGGCGACGGTGACCGCCGCGATCGCCGCGACGACGACGATCGCGAAGAAAGAACCGGTGTCGACGGTGGTCGCCGCGGTGGGCAGGGCGGTCAAGGCGGTCAATCCTATGGCTGGGTGGGTAGGATCACCAGTGGACCGTGCTAGGTGGGGAATCAGCGGTGCCCTGTCACCCGAAATCCGCTTAGCGGGGCCGATTACCGTTCCGAGGGGCTGGCCATTGGGGTCAGTGCCGTGGTGGCGGCGATGACGGCCGGGTCCTGTGCGACGTGGGCACGCGAATCAGGTCAGGTCCGGAAGGAAGCAGCCTTAAGCGGATGCCGCGGGTGCCGCAGGAGAGCCCGACCCGAGCCACAAATCACGGACACGCCCGGTGACCTCGTTTCAGAGGACGGGCGCACGGTCCATAACTTTCATAGCTAGTCGATCAGGCGCTTGCGCATCTGGCGGATCGCCACCCGCCAGGTGACTAGCGCGAAGCCGACGAGGAAGGCGAAGCGCAGGATGTCGGCCCATTCGAAGCCGAAGGCGCCGCCGCGAACCAGTTCGACCAGCTGGTGCAGCGGGTTGAACTGGGCGACGACCTGGACGCCCTGCGGGAGGCCGTCGATCGGGAAGAAGGTGCCGGCGACGAGGAAGAGCGGCGTTACGCAGAGCGCGGTCACGTAGTTGAACTGGTCGATCTTGGCGACGGTGGCCGCCATCGCCACGCCGAAGCCGGCGAAGCCGAGGGCGGTGACGAAGCAGAAGAGCGGAGTCAGCAGCATCCCCGGCGCCGGGTCGAGGCCGAAGGCGATCGTCACCAGCAGCGGCACGCAGCCGTAGCTGCCCGAGCGCAGCCCGATCCACAGCATCTCCGCGGTGACCAGCTCCTCGACGTCGACCGGGGCGGCGAGGATCGCGTCGTAGGTGTTCTGGAAGCGGTGCTTGACGAAGGTCCCGAACATCGCCGGCAGGGCAGAGGAGAAGATCACCGCCGTCGCCACCATCCCGGTGCCGACGAACTCGATGTAGGGGACGCCTTCGACTTCGTCGACCAGCGTCGCCGAGAGGCCGAGGCCGAAGGCGAGCAGGTAGACCAGCGGTTCCATCACGCTGGAGAAGGTCGTCCCCTTCCAGTAGGTGCGGAAGTTGGCGACCTCGCGGCTCATCACGCCGGCGATCGCGGTCGGTTCCAGCCGCCGCATCTGCCGCGGCGCCTCCGAGGCGGCTGGCGTCATCGCCTCCATCACTCCGCCTCCTCGCCGGTCAGCAGGACGAAGACGTCCTCGAGCGTGGCGGCGCGGGTGACGGCGTCCTCCGGGATCGCCCCGTTCTCGGCCCGCTCGGAGCCGACGATCGCGATCGCCGGCCCGGCCGGGCGCACCGCCAGCCCTTGCGATTCGGCCTCGGCACGGGCCTCGGCCAGGCGGTGGGGCGGGCCGTAGACCTCGGCGGTGAGGCGGCCGGCGTGCTCGTCGATCAGCTCGACCGGGCGGCCGCGGCTGATAACCCTGCCCTGGTGCATCACCGCTACCTCGTCGGCCAGCCGCTCGGCCTCCTCGATGTAGTGGGTCGACATCAGGATCGTCGTCCCGCGAGCTTTCAGGTCGCCGATCAGCGTCCACAGCTCGGTGCGGATCTGCGGGTCGAGGCCGACGGTCGGCTCGTCGAGGAGGACCAGGCGCGGCTCGTGGACGAGGCCGCGGGCGAGCAGCAGCCGCCGCCGCATCCCCCCGGAAAGCTCGTCGACCGCGTCGCGGCGGCGCCCGCGCAGGCGGGCGATGTCGAGCGCTTTATCGACCGCCTTGCCGACGTCCGGGACCCGGTAGAGGCGGGCGAAGATCGCCAGGTTGTCCTCGACGGTGACGTCGACGTCGAGGTTGTCGAGCTGGGGGACGACGCCCATCTGCCCGCGCGCGGTCTTCGCTTCGCCGGGCAGCTCGTGGCCGAGCACGCGCAGCTCGCCGGAGTCGGCGATCGCCTGCCCGGTCAGCAACCGCATCGTCGTCGACTTACCGGCGCCGTTGGGGCCGAGCAGGCCGAGGCAGATGCCCTCCGGCACCTCGAGGTCGAGGCCGTTCACCGCCGTGATCGACCCGAAGGTCTTGACCACGTCTCGGAGCTCGATTGCCGCCATCGCTACCGATGGTTTCAGAGTGAACCCTTTCGTTCTGTGACGGTCGCGGGCAGGCGGGCTGAAAGACTCCCGCGCCGATGCTCGACGAGCGCTGGATCCGATCGCTGCACGTGGAGTCGATGCGGCGCGCCGATCTCCACGAGGAGAGGGAGCCCCACGTCCTCTTCCAGGCCTCGACGATCGGGGCCCTGCTCGACGGCGCCTTCGAGGGCGACCTCAGCTTCGCCGAGCTGGCCGAGCACGGCGACCTCGGCCTCGGGACTCTCAACCACCTCGACGGCGAGATGATCGCGATCGATGGCGAGTTCTTCCGCGCCGACGTCGACGGGAGGACGACGCCGATTGCGCCCGACGAGCGGACTCCCTTCGCCGTCGTCACCGCCTTCGAGCCGACGGTCGACGAGCGGCTCGGCGACGAGGAGCTCTCGCACGAAGAGCTGCTGGCACGCCTGGTCGAGCTGATACCCGCCGGCGCCTCTTCCTGCGCGATCCGCCTCGACGGCCGCTTCGAGCTCGTCCGCGCCCGCTCGGTCCCGCGGCAGGAGCCGCCCTACCGGCCGCTGACCGAGGTCGTCGCCGACCAGCACGTCTTCGAGCTGCGCGAGGTCGAGGGGACGATGCTCGGCTTCCGCTTCCCCGCCTACGCCGAGGGGATCGAGGTCGGCGGCTACCACCTGCACTTCATCAGCGCCGACCGCAGCCGCGGCGGCCACGTCCTCGGCTCCTGCTCGCGCAGGCTGCGGGCGAGATTCGATCCCTCCGACGACCTTCACATCGAGCTGCCGCCGCGGGTCGACCTCGAGGACCCAGACCTCGCCGCGACGACCCACGCCGCCGTCGACGCGGTCGAGCGCCTCAGCTAGCAGCGGCGATACACGCGCCAGCTCTCGTTGCGGGCGACTTCGCGGAACCCGGTCGGCGGCTTCAGCGAGAAGCGGGTCGGGTCGTTGGGATCGAGGATGAAGTTGTGGATCACGGACTGGCTGGCGGGGGCGACGTAGTAGCCGCGGTTAAGCGTTTCTTCCTCGCTGGCGCTGACGATCGCGATCGGCTTTACGTCGAGGCCAAAGGCGAGGCGGGGGACGGCGCGATGGTTGGGCACCGCGACCTTGCCGCAGAGCGGCTCGAAGGCGCCGGCGTCGACGAGGTCGGTGAGGTCGTCCTCGATCCGCGCCTGGTCGGTGAGGTCGGTGTCGACGCGGGAGTCGAGGTCCCACTGGTTTGGCAGCCAGATCACGAACATCAGCGCGACGAGCGCGGCGAAGACCTGCCAGGCGCGGCGAGCGGGATGGCCGGGCTCCAGCAGCCGCCAGCCGAGCAGGGCAAGGGCGACGAAGATCGAGAGGATCGCCGCCGCCAGCATCGTGTAGCGGGCGATGATCGCCAGGCCGGCGGCGCCGAGGAAGGCGAAGCCGAGGAGGGCGAGGAGGGCGGCGGCGATGCCGAGGATCGAGCGGCGGCGCAGGTAGAGCCAGCCGAGCACGACGCCGCCGAGGGCGCCGACCATCCCCGGCCACTGCAGGACTTCGCCGAGAGCACGGGGACCAAAGAGGACGACATCGACCGGGCCGGTGCGGCGGTCGAGGGTTTCGACGGTCGATTGGGTGCCGGTCAGCGAGTAGAGGAGGTTGCCGGTGGTGATCCCGTCGAAGAGGAGCCAGATGATCGGCGCCGCCAAAGCGAGTGCTACCAGCGTCAGGGGTGGGGCGGAGAGGGCACCCCTCGCTCGGACAAAAGACGACCTAATCAGGTCGTCTTTTTGAGTATCCGCCCGTTCGAGGGGTGCCCTCTCCGCTTCAGATCGTTTCTGCTTCTCGGGGTCCCATGAGAGGTAGAGGAGGTAGGCGATCGAGAAGCCCCAGGCCTCGGGGCGGAGGAGGCCGGCTAGGGCTAGGAGGGCTAGGACGGGCCAGCCTGCTCGGGGGCGCTTGGCCTCGATCGTCAGGGCCCCGAGGCAGAGGGCGATGTAGGGGAGGTCTACGTAGGCTCGGAGGCCGTTGGAGAGGAAGGGGGCGCGGGTGAGGACGATGGCAGCGGCGAGGGCGCCGATCCAGCGGTCGAACCAGATCGATCCGAGGCGGTAGACGAGGTAGCCGCAGAGGGCGAGGGAGACGTAGGCGACGATCATCGTCACCGTGATCGCGCCGTCGCCGATTGGGGTGGTGATTAGGCCGAGCAGGTCGGCAAGCGGGTGGGGGGTGGGAGGCAGCGCGGCGCCGTAGTCCGGGCTTTGCCCGTGGGCCAGTTCCCGTCCCCAGACCAGCGCGTAGATCGTGTCGTAGTTGGGGAAGCCGGCGGGGAAGATCAGCAGCAGGGCTGCCGTGACTCCGGCGACCCAGGCGGCGGGCGTCAGCCAGTTGCGGGCCCTCTCCGGCACGCGCGGGACGCTATCGGTGCCGCCCCCGGAGCGGCTCGGTGGCCCTAGATACACTCGCTCGACAACCGATGAGCGAGTCGACTTCCCTTTACCGCCGCCACCGTCCCGGGTCCTTTGACGAGGTCGTCGGGCAGACCCACGTGGTCCGCACCCTGCGCAACGCGGTCGAGGGGGGCAAGGTCCACCACGCTTACCTCTTCGTCGGCTCGCGCGGGACCGGCAAGACCTCGATGGCGAAGATCCTCGCCCGCTCGCTCAACTGCGAGCGCGGCGGGCCGACCGTCACCCCCTGCGGCGAATGCGAGTCCTGCGTGACGATCGCCGCCGGCACCTCGGTCGACGTGATCGAGATGGACGCCGCCTCCAACCGCTCGGTCGACGACGTCCGCGACCTGCGCGAGCGGGTCGCCTACGCCCCCGCCGGCGGCCACTGGAAGGTCTACATCCTCGACGAGGCCCACATGCTGACCAAAGAGGCCTGGAACGCCTTCCTGAAGACGCTCGAGGAGCCGCCGCCGAGCACCGTCTTCGTCCTCGCGACCACCGAGTCCCACAAGGTCATGGCGACGATCGCCGACCGCTGCCAGCGCTTCGACTTCCAGCGCCCCTCGCTGGAGCAGATCTCCGAGGTCCTGAGCCGAGTCGCCGCGGCCGAGTCGATCGAGGTCGACGAGGGTGCCGCGGCGATGATCGCCCGCTCCGCCCAGGGCAGCTTCCGCGACGCCCTCGGCACCCTCGACCAGCTCGTCGCCTTCGGCGGCAACCAGGTCGAGCTGAACGACGTGCTCGAGATGCTCGGTGCCGCCGACGCCGAGCTCCTCTTCGACGCCGTCGACGCCGTAGTCGCCGAGGACCCGAAGCGCGTCCTCCTCGGGGTCGAGAAGATGGCCCGCTCCGGCCGCGACCCCTCCCAGTTCGCCCGCGACCTCCTCGCCCACCTCCGTCACCTCCTGATCACCCAGACGACCGGCGAGGTCCCGACCACCTTCGTAGTCACGGCAACTGACACCGCCCGCATGCAGTCGCAGGCAGCTGCCATAAAACCCGCCAACCTGATCCGAACGATCGACGAGCTGGCAGATGCTCTGACCGCAGTCCGCGAGGGAGATGACGCGCGGCTAGCTGTGGAGATCGCTCTCTTGAAGGCCGCGAGACCCGATCTCGATTCGGACACCGCGAGCCTGCTGAGGCGGATCGAGCGCCTGGAGAACGGGACCGCTAGGCCCGCGGGCCCTGCCGCCGCAGGGGACCCCCCGTCTCCTGCAACTACGCAGGAGACGGTCCCCCCTACGGCGTCACCCACGGGAGCTGCCCCGCCGGAGGGCGACCCACCGCCAGCGGAAGAAGAAGAGGCTGAACCTGAAGCGTCTGCCGACCCGGCTCCTCCAGCGGGTGGCGCGGATTTGGGGGACCACCCCCCGCCAGTTGCGGGGGGTGGTGGTACCAAATCGGCGACGGAACCCGCAGGCCAGGAGCCATCGTCTGACGAGCTCTCCTTCAGCGACATCCAGCAAGCGTGGCCGGCGGTGCTGCAGAAGCTGGCAGAGACCGCCCCGGCGCTTGCTGCCACCTTCGAGGGTGCCCGTCCGACCAGCTTCGATGGAGCTGGGTTGCAGATCGGGTTCCCGGCGACGATGACCTTCAACAAGAAGAAGGCGGATAGCCCGGAGCGACGGGACACTTTGGCGGCGGCCTTTGCTGCTGTGACCGGGGTGGGTCTGCGGCCCACCTTCGTGGTCCTGTCTGCTGACGAGCCAGCGCCGCCGGATACGCCGGCGCCGGGTAGCGATGAGGTTGACGAGCAAGAGCTGCTGGAGCGGCTGAAGAGCGAGTTCGACGCGGAGGAGGTCGGTTAAGTGGCGCGAGGAGGCGGACCGGGAGGCTTCGACATCCAGGGCCTGATGAAACAGGCCCAGCAGATGCAGGCCGAGATGATGGAGGCGCAGGAGAAACTGAAAGACGAGGTCGTCGAGGCGAGTGCCGGCGGCGGCATGGTCAAAGTCAAGATGGGCGGCGACCTGACCCTGCGCGAGATCGTCATCGACCCCGAGGCGATCGACCCCGAGGAGGCGGAGCTGCTCCAGGAGATGGTCCAGGCGGCCGTCAACGAGGGGCTGCGCGCCGCCCAGGAGCTGGCGAGCTCGAAAATGGGCGGCATCGCCGGCGACGACCTCGGCGGGCTCGGCGGGATGCTGGGCGGTTGAGCGAGGGCCCGGCACCGCTGGCTCGGCTCGTCGCCGAGCTCTCGCGCCTGCCGGGGATCGGCCGGCGCACGGCTGAGCGCCTCGCCTTCCACCTGCTGCGGGCCCCCGACGAAGAGGCGTTCGCGCTCGGCGACGCTATCCGCGAAGTGAAGGAGAAGGTCGGCCTCTGCGAGGAATGCTTCAACCTCGCCGAGGGCCCGCTCTGTCGCATCTGCGCCGACCAGAACCGCGACCGGGCGACGATCTGCGTGGTCGAGGAGCCCGCCGACGTGATCCCGATCGAGCGCACCCACGAATACCGCGGCCTCTACCACGTGCTCGGCGGGGCGCTTTCGCCGATCGACGGCGTCGACGCCGAAGACCTGAAGATCGGCGAGCTGCGGCGGCGGGTCGACCGCGGCGGCATCAGCGAGGTGGTGCTGGCGACGAACCCGACCACTACCGGTGAGGCGACCGCTCTCCACATCGCCGACATGCTGCGCGGCCAGGTGACCGTCACCCGCCTCGCCAGCGGCCTGCCGGTCGGGGCGGACCTCGAGCACGCCGACGAGGTCACGCTCGGCAAGGCCCTGGCGGGCCGAAGAAGCCTGGAATAAGCGGCACACGACATCCGTCCTGGACACACGTCAGTTCGCAATTAGCGGACTTTTGAAGAACCGGCGTCCGTCGCTTTCGCCAAGGTCATCCTGTGGCAGACCAGTCGAAATCCGACCCCCGGGCAGACGGAGGATCTTCGGTGGCGAGGATCGCCCTCAAGGTCTCTGCGATGCACGCCGATCTCCTAGGCAGCTTGCACGAGGAGATTGGAACCAATGAGGGAAGCTTCGCCGACGTCGCCCAGCGGCTGGCGGGCGAGTTCGGCTCGGTCACTGCGGCCGCGCTGGAAGCGGCTCAGCCGTCGCTGAAGGGGGCACCCAAAGGGGCGGCAGTGCCCGGCAACGGCAGCGGCCCTGTCCCCGCCCCCGAGGAGCAGAACGAACTTCCCAGCCTCTACCGGCCTGGCCACATGCGGCGGCGGCTCGAGCAGCTGCTGGAGACCAACCGACGGTACGGGCATCCCTTTGGATTGGCCGTCTTCGACGCCTCCGGGCCCGGGACCCGTCCCGGCGACGTCGCCGGCGGTCAGGACACCGTGCTTTCGATTGTTGGCGCGGCGCTGCGCGACAGCATCCGCATCGTCGACGAAGCCTTTCGCCTCGAGGAGGAGGCGATCTGCGTTCTCGCCCCCAACATCGGCACCGTCGAAGGCGTGCAGATGTGCGAGCGCCTGCTGGCCAAGCTCGACGAGCTCGAGCGGGCCGGGGGGCTGCGGATCTCCGTCTCGGCCGGCGTTGCCGCCTGCCCGGAGCACGGCACCAAGGCAGACGAGCTCCTGCACAAGGCCGACGCGGCAATGTGGCGGGCCCGGGCGGTCGGGCAGCCGGTGGGCGTCGGCGCTTTGCAAGATCGCTGACAGATTCCCGTAAATCTGTCCAAAAGCCTCACCCCTGGTGGGAGAATCGGCGATGCAGTCGAAGTAGACGCGCAGCCCACCCGCATCGCAATCTCTAACCAATGCCCGGAATCCGCACCAACGCCGCCGCCGAAGTCCTCGGCGTAAGCCCCAACACCCTGCGCAGCTGGGAGCGCCGCTACGGCTATCCGACGCCGAAGCGCACCACCGGCAATCACCGCAACTACGAGCTGGTCGAGCTGCAGGCCCTGCGCGACGCGCTGACCGAGACCGGCAACATCTCTTCGGCGATTGAGCTGGCGCGCCAGCGTCAGGCGGCGCCGGCCAGCGACGACAGCCTCTTCGCCGCCTTCGAGAGCTTCGACGAGTCGGCCGCCGATCGCGCCGTCGAGGAGAGCCTCGCCCTGCGCTCCCTCGAGCGCACGGTCGAGGAGCTGCTGCTGCCGGCAATCGACAAACTTGCCGCCGACTCCGAGCGCGAGACCGAGCTCGAGTTCGCCTCCCGCTGGGCGACCGGCTGGCTCCACGGCGCCCGCCGCCTAGCCTCGACCGCCGCCCGACCGGCCGGGATCCTGCTGCTCGACTCCAGCCACGGCCAGGGCGCCGAGGAGGTCTACACCCAGGCCCTCGACCTCGCCCTCCGCCGCGCCGGCTTCCGCGTCCTCGTCCTCTCCAACGAGCTCGGCGACGAGCGGCTTGGCCGCGCCCTCGGTGCTCTCGACCCGACCGCGATCGTCCTCTGCGGCCCCGGCGCCGACACCCAGAGCGCCGTTCGCCTGGTTCGCAAGATCCGCGAGCTCGGCTTCGTCGCCCCGCTCTACGGCTTCCGCGCCGACGGCCTAATCGGCGCCGCGGTCCCCACCGCCGGCGACCGCCCCAGCGAGGTCACCGGCATGCTCAACGCCGACATCCGGCGTCGAGCGACTCAGGCATTTGCCTAAGCGGCGCCCGCGATCTCTTCCGAGCCGCCCTCGCTGATCCCCCAGCGCTGGTGCAGTCGCCGTAGCGGCGCCGGGGCCCACCAGTTCCACTTGCCGAGCAGCTCCATCAGGGCGGGGACGAGGAGGGCGCGGATGATGCTGGCGTCGATCAGGACAGCGAGGGCGACGCCAACGCCGTTCTCCTTGATGAAGATGATCTGCGAGGTCGCGAAGGCCGCCATCGCGACCGCGAAGAGGAGGGCGGCGGCGGTGACGATGCGGCCGGTCCGCTCCAGTCCCATCGCCACCGACTCGGAGTCCGAGGCGCCGTTGTCCCGGGCCTCTTTGATCCGCGAGAGCAGGAAGACGGCATAGTCGGTCGAGAGGCCGAAGGCAATTGCGAACATCAGGATTGGCATCGTCTGCTCGATCGCGCCGGGACTGGTGTAGTCGAGGAAGCCTTCGAGCCGGCCGTCCTGGAAGATCAGCACCAGCAGGCCGAAGACGGCGCTGAGGTTGAGGAAGTTCATGATCAGCGACTTGATCGGCAGCACTATCGAGCCGGTCATCAGGAAGAGGATCACCAGGGTCGCGAGGATCACGATCGCCAGGGCGTAGGGGAGATGGTCGGAGAGGCTCGCCTGGAAGTCGACGAAGTCGGCGCTGGCGCCGCCGACGAGGACAGTCGCCCCGGCCGGCTCCGGCAGGTTGCGGATCGCCTTCACCGTTTCCTTGCTCGCATCCGAGGCGAAGGGGTTGGCGGAGATCGCCTGCACCGCGGTGACTTCGCGGTCGAGCCGCTGCGGCGGCAGCACTTCGGCGACGCCGTCGACCCGCTTGAGCTCGGCGGCTACCGCGGCCGCGGCCTTCGGCCCGCCGCCTTCGACGTCGAGGTAGATCGGCGTCTCGTGGTAGGGCGGGAACTGCTCGCTGACCGTGTCATAGGCCTGCCTGGCGCTCGCCGACTCCGGCAGCACGGTCGGGTCGACGACGTTGAACTTGATCCCGAGGAAGGGCAGGCCGAGGACGATCAGCAGCAGGGCCGAGCCGGTCGCGACCGGGATCGGCCGCCGCATCACGAAGCGCGAGAGCCGGTACCAGAAGCCCTCCTGGGCCGGCCGGGCGTCGGCCTCCGCCCGCCGCTGGAGGAACTTCGGGGCGCCGGCGTTGACCCGGTTGCCGAGCAGCGTCAGCACCGCCGGCAGCACGGTCAGCGAGATCAGCGCCGCGAACAGTGCGACCAGGGACCCGCCGAGGCCCATCGAGTAGAGGAAGCGCTGCGGGAAGACGAGCAGCGAGGCGAGCGCCGCCGCCACCGTCAGCGAGGAGAAGAAGACGGTCCGCCCGGCGGTGGCGAGTACCCGCCGCATCGCCGCGAGTCCCGGCCCCGTCTTGGCGATCTCCTCGCGGTAGCGGGAGACGACGAAGAGGCTGTAGTCGATTGCCAGCCCGAGCCCGAGCGCCGTGGTCAGGTTGAGAGCAAAGATCGAGATCGAGCCGAGCTCGCTGGCGATCCGCAGGATGAGGAAGGTGCCGACGATCGCGAGGCCGCCGATCATCAGCGGCAGCAGCGAGGCGACGAGGCTGCGGAAGAAGAGCAGCGAGAGCAGGAAGAGCAGAGGGAAGGCGAGCATCTCAGCCTTCTGCAGGTCCTTCTCGACCTGCTTGTTGACCTGCTCCTGGGCGACCGCCGGTCCGCCGGCGACAACGCCGGAGTGGGTCGAGAGCTCGTCGGCGATGTCGGCGCCGGTTTCCTGCGCCTGCTTGTCACCGGTCGTCTTCAGCGCCACCGCGAAGTAGGTCGAGTCGCCGTCGCGGGAGACGAAGGCGGGGGAGTGGGTGTCGTAGTAGCCGGTCACCGAGGCGACGTCGGCACGCTCGCGCACTTCGTTCTCCAGCGCCTCGACCCGGCGCCGGGTCGCCGGCGCCGCAACCGGCGCGTCTTCGACCACGGCGATCACCGAGGGAACCCGCAGCCCGGCTTCCTCGAGCCGGTCCATCGCCTTCACGGTCTCGGTGGAGGGGTCGTCGGCGCCGTAGGGGTCGAGCCGATCGGCGACGCCGCCGCCGATCGCCCCCGCGAGGACGAAGAAGAGACCGGCGAGAATGGCGGTGCGGCGGGCCTTCCCGTCCGCGAGCCGGGCCAGGGAGTCGAACATCAGCTGCTCCTTTCCTCGGGCGCGGCGGCGAGGATTTCCTCCTCCATCCGCTCGCACCAATCGGCGAACCACTGGGTGAATTCGATCCCGCCCCGCAGCACGATCTTCGGGTAGGGGTCGTCGATCTCGCCTTTCAGCGCCTGCAGCGAGCGCAGCTGCGCGTTGACCTCGAGCCGGTGGGCGCGCATCGCCCGCACGATCGCCACCGCCTCGCCCGGCGGCAGGGCGTCGGCGAAGAAGAGTTTCAGCAGGCCTTCCTCGCGCATCTCGAAGGTGTGGGGTGGCTGCCGCAGCCAGGCCCGCAGCTCCTCCTCGCCGTCGGCGGTGATCTCGTAGACCGCCCGTCGCCGCCCGCCGGTGGGGGAGTCGGAGCCGATCACCAGACCCGCCTCGGCCAGGTTCTTCAGCTCGGGATAGATCTGCCCGTAGCTGGCGGCCCAGAAGAACCTCGTCGAGTTGTCGACCACGGCTTTGATCTCGTAGCCGGAGCGCGGTTCGTTGCGGACGAGGCCGAGGATCACGTAGGCGGTCGAGCTCAGCTGCTCCATATATCGCGAATATATATCAGATCGATATATCGGCAAGTCCGGTCTGCGATTGGCCTATGGTCAGGGATTCGCACCGCAACGGATCACGACAGGAGGGAGCACGGATGTCGCTTGACCAGAGCAAGGTCGGCCGGGTCGTCGCCGAACAGATGGAGGCGATCGAGAACGACTACGGCGACGACTGTGAGATCGGCGACGTCTGCACGATCGTCGAGGTGGTCGGCCCGCACGGCTCCCACGTCCGCGTCCGCAGCAGCGACATGCGCCCCCACAGCGGCCTCGGCCTGATCCGGATGGCCGAACAGGCGATGTTGGGAAATCTCGGCGGCGCCGCGGAGTAGGCGCACCGCATCCGACTTTCGCCCCACCCTGGTGTGTCGAAAATCGGATGCGCTTCAGAAGGAGGCGTGGCGGGGCGCCGACTATCCTCAAGGGTCGATGAGTGGGGACGGATCTGACATCGTCGTGATGAAGTTCGGCGGCACCTCGGTGGCCGGCGCCGAGCAGATCAAGCGTGCCGCGGGGCGGATCGTCGCCGCCCGCGAGGCCGGCAATCGGGTCGTCGCCGTGCTCTCCGCCCGCGGCAAGACGACCGACGAACTGGTCGAGGCCGCGCACGAGATCTCCGACCGCCCGGTCGCCCGCGAGATGGACATGCTGCTCTCGACCGGAGAGCGGATCTCCTGCGCGCTTTGCGCGATGGCGATCCACGACATGGGCCACGAGGCGATCTCGCTGACGGGCTCGCAGGCCGGGATCGTCACCGACTCCTCGCACACCAAGGCCCGGATCATCGACGTCCGCGCCGACCGCATCGCCACCGCGCTCGAAGAGGACCGGATCGTCCTCGTCGCCGGCTTCCAGGGCGTCTCGACCGAGAGCCGCGACGTCACCACGCTCGGCCGCGGCGGCTCCGACACCACCGCGGTGGCCCTGGCGGCGGCGCTGCGGGCCAGCGTCTGCGAGATCTACACCGACGTCTCCGGCGTCTACAGCGCCGATCCGCGGATCGTCCCCGACGCCCACAAGCTCGACCGCGTCTCCTTCGAGGAGATGCTGGAGATGTCGGCCTCCGGGGCCGGCGTCCTGCAGCTGCGCTCGGTCGAGTACGCGCGCAACCACGGCGTGCGGATCCACTGCCGCAGCAGCTTCGAGGACGGTCCCGGTACCCTCGTCGTCTCAGAGGAAGAGACGGAAGCAACCATGGAGAACCCGTTCGTAACCGCAGTCACCCATTCGGATTCCGAGGCCCGCGTGACCCTGCACGGGCTCCGCGACGAGCCTGGGGTGGCCGGCAAGATCTTCGGCGCGCTCGCTGACGCCAACGTCAACGTCGACGTGATCATCCAGAACGAGCCGGTTGGCGACGACCAGCTCGCCGACCTCTCTTTCACCGTCGGGCGGTCCGACCTGCTGATCGCCAAAGACACGATCGCCGCCCTCGGCGACGTCTCACTCGAGGTGCTGGCCGACGAGCGGATCGGCAAGGTCTCGATCGTCGGCGCCGGCATGCGCTCGCACCCGGGCGTGGCGGCCAAAGTCTTCCGCGTCCTCGGCGACGAAGGGATCAACATCGAGATGATCTCCACCTCGCCGATCAAAATCTCGTGCGTCATTTCCGCCGACCGCGTCAAAGATGCGGTCAACGTGCTGCACAAGGCCTTCGAGCTCGGCGACGACGCGGTCCAGCCGGAGGACCCCACCGGCCCGGATCACCGGCCCACGGTCGCCGGCTGAGCCTCGGCATACTCGAGCCATGGCCGGCGACGGATACAAGGTCGGAGTTCTCGGGGCGACGGGCCTGGTCGGCACGACGATCCTCGAGCTCCTAGGCGCCCGCGACTTCCCCGTCGCGGAGCTGCGGCCGCTCGCGTCGGCCCGCTCAGCCGGCAAAGAGATCGAGTGGGGAGGCGAGAGCGTCACCGTCCAGGAGGTCTCAGACGAGTCGATCCAGGGGCTCGACCTGGTCCTCTCCTCGGCCGGCGGCTCGGTCAGCGCCGAGTGGACGCCGAAGATCGTCGAGGCCGGCGCCACCGTCGTTGACAACACCAGCTACTGGCGCATGCACGATGACGTGCCGCTGGTCGTCTCCGAGGTCAACCCCGACGCCCTCGGCAGCCACAAAGGGATCGTCGCCAACCCCAACTGCTCGACGATGCAGATGGTCGTCGCCCTGAAGCCGCTCTACGACGCGGCCGGGATCGAGCGCCTGGTGATCTCCACCTACCAGGCGGTCTCCGGCACCGGCAAGGCGGCGATCGACGGGCTGCTCGACGAGTCCCACGCGATTCTCCACGGCCAGGAGCCGGGCGCTTCGGTCTACCCGCACCAGATCGCCTTCAACGTCCTCGCCCACGCCGGCAACTTCCCCGACGGCGACGACCACACCGACGAGGAGCGCAAGCTGATCAACGAGACCCGCAAGATCCTCGGCGACCCCGAGATCAAGGTCAGCGCCACCTGCGTCCGGGTCCCGGTCGTAACTGGCCACTCGGAGGCGGTCAATGTCGAGACCCGCGAGCCGCTCGACCCCGAGCGGGCGCGCGAGCTGCTGGCGGCCGCGCCGGGCGTCACCGTCGTCGATGACCCCGCCGGCGCCAGATACCCGATGGCGGTCGACGCCGCCGGGACCGACGACGTCTACGTCGGCCGCATCCGCCGCGATGCCGGCAACGAGCGCGCGCTCGACATGTGGATCGTCTCCGACAACCTGCGCAAGGGCGCCGCCACCAACGCGGTCCAAGTCGCCGAGCTCCTGGTCGAGCGCGGCCTCGTCGGCACCCGGGTCTAGTCGGTGGACATCAGCTTCGCCGAAGCGTTGCTGCTGTTCGGTGGGCTGCTCGCCGTAGTCGCCGCGCTCTCGGGGGTGATGAAGGGGACGGTCCTCTCGGCCTCGGTGCTCTCGGTCGCGCTCGGTTTCGGGCTTGCCCTCACCGGCGTCGTCCACGTCGACGCGACCGATGAGGCCATCGTCGAGCTGGTCGAGCTGGCCTTGGTGTTAACCCTGTTCAGCGACGGGATGTTCGTCGAGCGCGAGCTGCTGCGCCGGCACTGGGGCCCGACGGCTCGGGCGCTGATCATCGCGATGCCGATCACGATGGGGCTGCTGGCCCTGGCCGCCAAGGGCCTCTTTCCCGACCTCACCTGGGCCGAGGCCTTCCTGCTGGCGGCGGTGCTCTCGCCGACCGACCCCGTCGTTACCTCGGCGGTGGTCACCTCGCGGCTGGTGCCGGCCAAGGTCCGCCACACGCTCAACCTCGAGTCCGGCCTCAACGACGGCCTGGCGCTGCCCTTCGTCCTCTTCTTCCTCGTCCTTGCCTCACCCGGGGGCGACGCCGGGGCTGAAGCGGTCAAGCTCGCCGGCGAGGCGGTAGTCGGGGCGGCGATCGGCACCGCCCTCGGCGTCTTCGCCGGCCGCCTGCATCACTTGCTGCCGAGCGGCGGCATCACCCCGCGTTACGAGGGGATCTACGCGATCGGCTTTGCCCTGATGGCCTTCGGCCTCGCCGAAGTGACTATCGGCAACGGCCTGATCGCCGCCTTCGTCTGCGGGATCGCGATGGGCGCCTCGGAGCGCGAAGTCCCGGATGGCTTCGTCGAGTTCGCCGAGAACAGCAGCGCCATCCTCCAGGTCCTCACCTTCTTCGTCTTCGGCGGCCTGATCTACGCCACCGGCTTTCACCACAGCGTGCCGCCGCTGGTTCTCTTCGTCGCCTTCGCCCTCTTCCTGGCGCGCCCCGTCGCGGTGCTCCTCTCCTTCCTGCGCACCGGCATCCCCCAGTCGGAGAAGCTCTTCATGGCCTGGTTCGGCCCCAAGGGCGTCGCCTCGATGCTCTTCGCCCTCTTCGTCCTCAAGTCGGACGTCGCCAACAACGACCTGATCTTCGACACCGCCGCGATCGCGATCATCGCCTCGATCATCGCCCACGGCCTCACCGACACGATCGGCGCCCAATGGCTGGCCCGCCGAGTCGGGCTGACGTCACAAAGATCTTAGATTTCGCGTGGAACACGTAACATCTTGTCTGCTATCGTTGTTCTGTGGAGAGCAGCCGTGCACAGTGGAGCGATGCCCGTCTAGACGACCTGGCGGGCCGGGTAACGGAGCTGGATCATCGACTGACCCAGCGCATTGACACCCTTGAGTCGCGGATGGACGGTCGCTTCAATGCGCTCGACGCTAAGTTCGACTCGAAGATCGACGGACTGCAGCGGACGCTGATTGTGTCGATGACGAGCATCGTTCTCGCCTTCGCCGCGCAGATCGTCTTTGGCTAAGCGGCGACGCCAGCGGTGAGGCGCTCTTCGACCCAGCGGGTCGAAGCGATGTGCTTGCCCATGCCGAGTTCCTTCGGGTCGGCGCCGAGGGCGAGGCCGACCAGTTGGGGGAGGTGGAGGACCGCCAGGCCGAGGTCGCGGTTGACGACCTTGGCCGCCTCGGGCTGCTGCATGTCGAGGTTGAGGTGGCAGAGCGGGCAGGGGGTGACCAGGCAGTCGGCGCCGGCGTCGATCGCGTCGCCGACGTGGGTGCCGGCCTGGCGCAGCGAGGTTTCGCGATTCATCGTGATCACCGGAAAGCCGCAGCACTTGCGGGCGCCGTCGTACTCGACGATCTGGCCGCCGAGGGTCTCGATCACCTTCTCGAGGTAGATGTCCCGGTCGGGGAAGTGGTTGTAGCCGAGCCGTTCCTTCGGCCGCACGATGTAGCAGCCGTAGAAGGGACCGACCCGGAGGCCGCTGAGCGGTCGCTTGACCTGCGCGGCGAGACGGTCGAGGCCGTAGTCCTCGACCAGCAGCCAGAGGAAGTTTTTGTTCGTCCAGCCGCCCTCCTCGCCCTTCTCGTAGGAGAGGCCCTGGCCGGAGAGCGCCTCGTTGACGTGGGCGCGGTAGGCGGAGTCGGCGTCGAGGCGCTGCTGGCACTCCGACTGCGCGCCTTGGCAGGTCGAGCAGATGTTCATCATCGAGAGGCCGGTCTGCTGGGCGAGGGCGAAGGTGCGCGCGTTCAGGGTGTCGGCGAGCTCCTGGTTGTGCTCGGCGATGACGCCGGCGCCGCAGCAGTTGGCGCGGTCGAGTTCGACCAGCTCGATCCCGAGCCGCTCGGCGACAAGCGCCATCGAGCCGTGCAACTCCGGCGTGAAACCGCGCGAAACGCAGCCGGGCCAGTAGGCGACTTTGATGTTCTCACTGGCCATTGCTTGCCTCCTGTCCGGCGGGCTCGGTGGAGCGCTCGATGCCCTTCTCGACATCGTCCTCCGCGAGCTCGCCCTCCTCGCCCTTGATGTACAAGTTGAATTCCTCGTTGTGGGTCTCGGCGTGTTTGTAGATCGCCTGGACGTCGTCCTGGGCGCCGCCCGGGAGCTTGTGGTGAACGCCGGGGATCAGCTTCGGCAGCGACCGCATCTTGCCGGTTTTGATCCCCCGGATAGCCGTCGGGATCGAGCCCAGCATTTCCTTGATCGCCCGTTTGCTCGGTTTCAGCTTGCCTTTGACGCCGGGTGCGAAGGACTCCTGCAGAAGTAGGCTCTCGTCGAGGGTGCCCTTCTTCTCGATGATCCTGACGAAGGCCATCTCGTGGTCGTGACCGCTGTTGGGGTCTTCGATCCCCTCTTCGCCGGCGCGGCGGCGCAGGCGCATGATCTGGTCCATCGGGGCCACGCCCTTCGGGCAGGCGTCGATGCAGCTGAAGCAGTGGGTGCAGTCGTAGATCCCGTGCGGGTCCTCGGCGAGATCGTGGAGGCGCTCCTCGGTCTCGGCGTCGCGCGGGTCGCCGACGAAGCGGTAGGCCTTGGCCAGCGCCGCCGGGCCGATGAAGCCGGGGTCGGCTTCCATCGAGAGGCAGGAGGAGACGCAGGCGCCGCACTGGATGCAGGCCATCGACTGGGTGATGTCGATCATCGATTCCGGGTCGACGATGTACTCGCGCTCGGGCGGCTCGCCGTGCGGCAAGAGCCAGGGAGTGACGCGGCGGATCTTCGTCCAGTGGGTCGACTCCATGTCCGTGATCAGGTCCTTGATCACCGGCATGTTCCCCATCGGCTCGATCACGATCGGGTTGTCGGCGCTGCCGAGACCCGAGCCTTCGCCGCGGATCGGGCTGTCGGCCTCGGCCGCGGAGACGCCGGTCGCGGCCTTCATCTTGTCGGCCTGCTCCTGGGCCTCGCCGATCTGGGTCTTGCAGCCGAGGGTCGACTGGCCGTTGACCTTCATCCCGCAGGAGCCGCAGATCGCGGCGCGGCAGGAGCAGCGGACGGCCAGTGAGCCGTCCTCCTTGTCCTTCGCCTGCAGCAGCCCGTCGAGGACCGAGAGCGAGGGATCGAGGTCGACGTTGAACTGCTCCCAGTAGGGCCCCTCGCCGCTCTCGGGCTGGAACCGCCGGACTTTGATCGTGTACTCGGCCATTAGTACGTCCTCTCTTGCGGTTCCCACTGGGTGATCGTGACCTCGGAGTAGGAGAGCTCGGGACCGTCGTCGGCCCGCTCGAGGTCGATGTGTTTGAGCCACTCCTCGTCGTTTCGCTCCGGGTAGTCGGTGCGGTACTGCGCGCCCCGGCTCTCCTTGCGCTCCAGCGCCGCGACGCAGGTGCACTCGGCGTTGTCGAGCATGTACCCAAGCTCGATAGCGGCAATCAAGTCCTGGTTGAAGACGCTGCCGTGGTCGTCGATGTAGGCGGTCTTCGCCTCCTCCTTCAGGCGCTTGACGGTTTCCAGCGCCTCCTGGATCCCGGCCTCGTCGCGGAAGACCGCGACCTTGCCGTCCATCGTCTGGCCCAGCTCGAGCTTGATCTCGGAGATCCGGCGGCCGGAGCCCTTCTCGCGGGACATCAGGTCGGCGACGAGGTTCTCCTCGTCCTCCAGCACCTGTTTCGAGATCCGCGCGTAGTCGGTGCGCTTGGCGCGGGCGGCGGCGTCGCGGCCGCTGCGCTTGCCGAAGATCAGCGTGTCGAGCAGCGAGTTGGCGCCGAGGCGGTTGCCGCCGTGGACGGAGACGCAGGCGGTCTCGCCGGCCGAGTAGAGGCCGGGAATGTCGGTGCGGCCGTGGATGTCGGTCTTGACCCCGCCCATCGTGTAATGGTTGCCGGGCTTGATGTGGATCGGTTCGCGGGTGATGTCGACGCCGGCGAAGTCGCGGCCGACGAGGACGATCTCGCGCAGCGCCTCGTGCACGCGCTTTTTCGGGACGACGGTGATGTCGAGCGCCACCGTCCCGTCGGGGAAGCCGCGGCCCTCGTTGATCTCGGTCTGCTCGGCGCGGGAGACGACGTCGCGCGAGGCCAGCTCCATCTTGTTCGGCGCGTACTTCTCCATGAAGCGTTCGCCGTTGGCGTTAAGTAGGTGCGCCCCCTCGCCGCGGGCGCCCTCGGTGATCAGGAAGCCCTTGCCCGCCAGCGTCGTCGGGTGGTACTGGATCATCTCCATGTCCATCAGCTTGGCGCCGGCCCGGTAGGCCATTGCGATGCCGTCGCCGGTGCAGATCAGGGCGTTGGTGGTCGGCCGCCAGACCTGGCCGTTGCCGCCGGTGGCGAGGATCACCGACTTCGCTTGGAAGAGCTCCATCGATCCGTCAGCGACGTTGCGGGTGACGACGCCGCAGCACTCGCCGTTCTCGTCCAGCGCCAGGGAGCTGCAGAACCACTCCTCGTAGCGGGCGATTTGCCCGGAGTACTTCATCAGCTGCTCGTAGAGCACGTGCATGATCGCTTGGCCGGTGATGTCAGCGACGTAGTAGGTGCGGGCGGCGGAGGCGCCGCCGAAGGCGCGGGTGCCGAGTTTCCCTTCCTCGTTGCGGTGGAAGGTGACGCCGAGGTGCTCGAGGTGGAGGATTTCCTCCGGTGCCTCGCGGGTCATCACTTCGACCGCGTCCTGGTCGCCCAGGTAGTCGGAGCCCTTGATCGTGTCGAACGCGTGGGACTCCCAGGAGTCGCCCGGGTTGAGCGCCGCGTTGATGCCGCCCTGGGCGGCGTTGGAGTGGGAGCGGACCGGGTGGACCTTGCTGATGATCCCGACCGAGACGCCTTCCTCGGCGGCGGCGAGGGCAGCCCGCTGGCCGGCGAGCCCGGCCCCTATTACGAGTACGTCATGGGATGGCACGGGCGCGGATGCTATAGCGCAGAAACCCGAGTGCGTAGTCGGGATTCGTCACTTTGTAATTCGTCACATCCAGCTCTTGCCAAGGCGGCGGACGGCCTGCTCCGCGAGCTGCGCGACCAGCCACTCGGCCGGCCGGCGCTCTCCCTCGGAGGCCGAGGGCCGCTCGATCCGCTCCAGCTCCTCGAGCCGCTCGCGCAGCCAAATCGCTTCGTCAGGCACGGCGGGGAACGGTAGCCGCTTACCATGGGCGCATGTTTGGACTCGGCGGGGGGTCAATCACCCTCTTCCACTTCCGCGGCATCAGGGTCAGCGTCGACTGGTCCTGGTTCATCGTCCTCTTCCTGGTCATCCTCTACATGGCCAACTTCTTCGAAGGGCTGCTGGACGAGGGCGGGACGACGCCGTTCCTCTTCGGCATCCTCAGCGCCGTCGGGTTCTTCGGCTCGATCCTCCTGCACGAGTTCGGGCACGCGGTGGCGGCGCGGCGCAACGGGATCGGCATCACCGGGATCCAACTCTGGATCTTCGGCGGGATGGCGCGGATGGACCGCGAAGCAGACACCCCCGGGACCGAGCTGAAGGTGGCCCTTGCCGGGCCGGCGGTGACCTTCGCGATCGTCGTCGTGCTGGCGCTGGTGGGCACGCTCGGGTCCGGCTGGAACGACTTCCGCGAGGCGGCGATCCAGGAAACCCGCTCCGATGTCTCGCCGCTGATGGCGCTGATCGCCTGGTTGGTGACGATCAACGCCCTCGTCCTCGTCTTCAACCTGCTGCCGGCCTATCCGATGGATGGCGGCCGGGTCGCCAAAGCGATCGCCTGGTGGCGGACGGGGGACCGCAACAAAGCGACCCGCTTCGCCGCCAACCTCGGGCGGCTGTTCGGCTACCTCTTCATCGGTGGCGGCCTCGTCCTTCTCGCCACCGGTTACTTCGTCACCGGCATCTGGCTCGCCTTCGTCGGGATGATCATCAACGGCTCCGCCCGCGGCGCCGCGATGCAGACGGCGATCAGCAGCCGCATCGGCGACGTCCGCGTCGCCGACGTGATGGACCGCGAGCCGGTGGCGATCCCCGGCGACCTCTCGATCGAGCAAGCGCTCGACGAGTACTTCCTCCGCTACCGCTGGCCCTGGTTCCCGGTCGTCGACGCCGGCCGCCGCTTCCTCGGCCTCCTGATGCGTGACCGCGCCGACGAGGTCCCCGAGTTCGAGCGCGCCGGCTCCCCCGTCTCCGACCTGGTCGACCACGACATCGGCCTTTTCGTCCGCGACGACACCCCCCTCGACGCCTTGCTCGCCAACCAGAACCTCCGCCGCCTCGGTGCCCTGATGGCAGTAGACGCCGAAGGCCGCCTCAGTGGCGTCGTGACCATCGAGCAGGTAGGCCGGGCGCTGCGGGAATCGACCGCCGGGCCCTAAGCGACTTTGAGTTCTCAGCGAGGGTTGCTGCCGTAGGAGACTGAGCGGTGTCGAATGGCGACGACGCGGACCGTCTTCCCACCCTCGGTCAACTGGTGGAGGATCCGGTAAGTCCCTACCCGCAATGAGTAGAGGCCGCGAAGTTTTCCGCGAAGGGGGTAGCCCGCAAAGGGCTCGCGCTTGAGCAGGCCGAGAGTCTCCTCGATCGCGTCGATGAGCGGCCAGCCCAACTCGAGCAGGTCACGACGGGCGCGCCGAGCGAGGACGAGCCGCGCCAATGATCAACTGGCGCTAGGCCGCCGGTCCGCGAGCTCGCTGCGAAGCTCGGAGAGAGTGACGATCTCTTCACGCTCGATCTCCGCGAGGCCCTCCTCCAAAGCCGAGAGAGCCTCCGGATCGGAGAGAACCTCAGCCGTCTCCTCCAGCGCCTCGTACTCATCTATCGGCACGAGGGCCGCTGCCGGGGTCCCATTGCGGGTGACCAGCACGTGATCGCGTCGGTCGCTCACATCATCAAGCAAGCTGCTGAGGTTGCTGCGTAGCTCACGAACCGGAACAGTCTTCGGCATGAGCTAAGTGTACACAAAAATGTACACCGAATCAAGCGCAGGGGTTTTAGATCGCCGGCCGGTGCCGCTCGATGATTCGGCCGAAGTCGGTGGTGGCGGGGAGGGTGCCGAAGGCTTGGCCCCAGTCGCCGGAGAGGCGGGAGGCGCAGAAGGCGTTGGCGGTTGCTTCGTCGCCGTAGCGGACGAGGAGGGAGGCTTGGAGGGCCAGGGCCATGCGCTCGACTAGGCGACGGGCGCGGGACTCGATGGTTTCGAGGTCGCCGGGGAGCTCGTCGCGCAGCTCGGTGGCGAAGGCGGCGAGGCGGGGCTCGGCTACCGCGCCCTCCTGGACCTCGGCGAAGAAGGCCTCCAGCGCGGCCGGGCTCTTGACCATCGCCCGCAGGACGTCGAGGCACTGGACGTTGCCCGACCCCTCCCAGATCGAGTTGAGGGGGCTCTCGCGGAAGAGGCGCGGCATCCCCGACTCCTCGACGTAACCGTTGCCGCCGAGGCACTCGAGCGCCTCTCCGGCGTGGACGACGGCGCGCTTGCAGATCCAGTACTTGAGGACGGCGTTGGCGACGCGCTTGAAGTTCTGGGCGTCCGCGTCGCCGGCGAGCGCTTCGTCGTAGGCGCGGGCCAGGCGCATCGCCCCGATCGTCGCCGCCTCCGACTCGACCGCGAGGTCGGCGAGGACGTTGCGCATCAGCGGCTGCTCGACCAGCTCGCGGCCGAAGACCGAGCGGTTGCTGGTGTGGTGGATCGCCTGGGCGACGCCGGCCCGCATCCCGGTGGCGCCGCCGAGGACGCAGTCGAGGCGGGTGTGGTTGACCATCTCGATGATCGTCCGCACCCCGGCCCCCTCCTCGCCGACCAGCCAGGCGGAGGCGGAGTCGAACTCGATCTCGCTGGAGGCGTTGGAGCGGTTGCCGAGCTTGTCCTTCAGCCGCTGCAGGCGGAAGCGGTTGCGGGTGCCGTCCGGCGTCCAGCGCGGGAAGAGGAAGCAGGAGATGCCGCCGTCGGCCTGGGCGAGGACGAGGAAGGCGTCGCATTGGGGCGCCGACATGAACCACTTGTGGCCGGTCAGCTCGTACTCGGCGCCGGGGCCGCCGCCATTGACCGGGCGGGCGACGGTGGTGTTGGCGCGGACGTCGGTGCCGCCCTGCTTCTCGGTCATGCCCATGCCGGCGAGGGCGCCCGCCTTCTGCGAGGCCGGTGCGTTGGCCGGGTCGTAGCTGGCGGAGAGGAAGCGTGGCTCCCACTCGGCTGCCAACTCCGGCTGGGTGCGCAGCGCCGGGATCACCGAGTAGGTCATCGAGGTCGGGCAGCCGACCCCGGCCTCGGCCTGCGAGAAGCACATGAAGGCGGCGCCGCGGGCGACGTGGGCGCCCGGCCGCGGGTCCTTCCAGGGCGAGCAGTGCAGTTCGTGCTCGACCGCTAGCCCCATCAGCTCGTGCCAGGCGGGGTGGAAGTCGACGGTATCGACGCGGTTGCCGTAGCGGTCGTGGGTCTTCAGCTTCGGCGGGTTCTCGTTCGCCAGCGCGCCGAGCGCCTGCACGCGCTCGCTGCCGGCGATCTCGCCGACGGCGCTGATCCGCCCCTCCGCCCAATCGGCGCCCTCGCGGCGGACCGCCTCGCCGAGGACCCGGTCGGCCTCAAAGACGTTGTAGTCGGTGAGCGGCGGCGGCTGGTTGGCCACCTCGTGGGTACCGAAGGCGGGGCGTTCGACGGTTGCCATCGCTGGTGATTCTGGCACGACCCTGGCCGCTCAGCCAGGGCACGGTGGAGACGGCAGGCAGATAGCATCGGCCGCCGTGGCCAAGATCAAGGTCCAGAACCCGATCGTCGAGCTCGACGGCGACGAGATGACCCGGATCATCTGGTCGTTCATCAAAGAGCAGTTGATCCTCCCTTACCTCGACGTCGAGCTCGAGTACTACGACCTCGGGATCGAGAGCCGCGACGCGACCGAGGACCGGATCACGGTCGAGGCCGCCGAGGCGATCAAGCGCCATGGCATCGGCGTCAAGTGCGCGACGATCACCCCGGACGAGGCGCGGGTCGAGGAGTTCGGCCTCAAGGAGATGTACCGCTCGCCGAACGGGACGATCCGCAACATCCTCGGCGGCGTCATCTTCCGCGAGCCGATCGTGATCTCCAACATCCCGCGGCTGGTGCCTGGCTGGACGAAGCCGATCGTGATCGGCCGCCATGCCTTCGGCGACCAGTACCGGGCGACCGACCTGGTGGTACCGGGAGAGGGGACGCTGACTCTCACCTACACGCCGAAAGATGGCTCGGAGCCGGTCGAGCTCGACGTCTACGACTTCCCAGGTGGCGGCATCGCGATGTCGATGTACAACCTCGACGAGTCGATCCGCGAGTTCGCCCGCGCATCAATGAGGTATGGCCTAGATCGCGGCTTCCCGGTTTACATGTCGACCAAGAACACGATCCTCAAGCGCTACGACGGCCGCTTCAAGGACCTCTTCGCCGAGGTCTACGAGGCCGAGTTCAAGAGTGAGTTCGAGGCCGCCGGCCTCACCTATGAACACCGCTTGATCGACGACATGGTCGCCGCCGCCATGAAGTGGGAGGGCGGCTACGTGTGGGCCTGCAAAAACTACGACGGCGATGTCCAGTCCGACACCGTCGCCCAGGGCTTCGGCTCGCTGGGGCTGATGACGAGCGTGCTGATGAGCGCCGACGGCAAGACCGTCGAGGCAGAGGCCGCCCACGGCACCGTCACCCGTCACTACCGCCAGCACCAGCAGGGCAACCCGACCTCCACCAACCCGATCGCCTCGATCTTCGCCTGGACCCGCGGGCTCAGCGCCCGCGGCCGCATGGACGACACGCCTGCGGTCTCACAGTTCGCCGAGACGCTCGAGCGGGTCTGCGTCGAGACGGTCGAAAGCGGGAAGATGACGAAAGACCTGGCGCTGCTGGTCGGCGGCGATCAGGAGTACCAGACGACGCAGGAGTTCCTCGCCTCGATCGACGAGAACCTCCAGCGCGCGATGTCTTAGAAGACCTTCAGACCTTCAGCCCTTCAAACCCCCTACTCCGAGGAGAGGAATCAGTGAGCACTCCCGTCAAGGTCACCGTTACCGGCGCCGCCGGCCAGATCGGCTACGCGCTGCTGTTCCGCATCGCCAGCGGCCAGATGCTCGGCCCCGACACGCCGGTCGAGCTGAGCCTGCTGGAGATCCCGCAGGGAATCAAGGCTGCCGAGGGCACGGCGATGGAGCTCGACGACTGCGCCTTCCCGCTTCTGCATCGGATCGACATCACCGACGACCCGAAGCAGGCCTTCGACGGCACCAACGTCGGCCTTCTGGTCGGCGCCCGCCCGCGCGGGCCGGGCATGGAACGGTCCGACCTGCTCGAGGCCAACGGCGGCATCTTCAAGCCGCAGGGCGAAGCGATCAACGCCGGCGCCGCCGATGACATCAAGGTCCTCGTCGTGGGCAACCCGGCCAACACCAACTGCCTGATCGCGCTCTCGAACGCGCCCGACGTCCCGCGCGAGCGGTTCACCGCGATGATGCGGCTGGACCACAACCGGGCGAAGTCGCAGCTGGCGAGCAAGCTCGGCAAGCCGGTCTCCTCGGTCACCAACATGACCGCCTGGGGCAACCACTCGGCCACCCAGTACCCGGACCTCGTCAACGCCAGGGTGGAGGGCCAGGACGCCTGGGCCGCCGTCGACGACGAGGCTTGGATCGCCGACGAGTACATCCCGCGGGTGGCTAAACGCGGCGCCGAGATCATCGACGCCCGCGGCGCCTCCAGCGCCGCCTCGGCCGCTAACGCCGCGATCGACCATGTCCGCGACTGGGTGCTCGGCACCCCCGACGGCGACTGGGTCTCGATGGGAGTCCCGGCCGACGGCTCCTACGGGATCGGCGAGGGGATCGTCTGCGGCATGCCCTGCACCTGCAGCGGCGGCGAGTGGAGCATCGTCCAGGGCCTCGACGTCCCCGACTTCTCGCGCGAGCGGATCGACCGCAGCGTGATGGAGTTGCAGGAGGAGCGCGACGCGGTCAGTCAGCTCGGGCTGGTCTAGCGGCGTTCCCTACCGCACCTACGAAAGAGGCCGGCGAAAGCCGGCCTCTTTCTTTGCTGCAATCAGTTGCAGTAACTGTGAAAAGCGCTCAACCGCCGGGGTAGTACTGACGGCCGTCCTTTTTCACGCGACCCTCTTTCTCGAGGTCGCCGAGCACGCGGTACAGGTAGTTCGGCTTGATTTTCATCGTTTTGGCGACGTCCGAGGCGCTGATGCCGGGCTGGCTCTCGATCAGTTTCACCGCCTGGTCGGCACGGGTGCCGCCGCGGCGTTTGCGGCGTTTGCGCGGGGCGGTGGTACCGCTGGAGGCTTTGTTGGTGCTGCCTTTGGGGCGACCGGGACCGCGACGGGCGGGACGACCGGGACGGCCGGGACCACGACGGGCGGTGGCTTTGCCGCCGAGCTTCTCGAGGGCTTCCTCAGCCTGGCTCAGCTGCTCGCGGAGCTCGCGGACCGACCTCTCGAGTGCGTCGCGAGCCTCATCGAAAACATTAGCGGGGGGCATCTAGTTCCTTTCCATCCAATATGCAGGGTTACCCTGAGAGTCTGTCAGAGACTTACACACTGTGACAGTCCGATTCGCCAAGTCGCACGAATATTTCAGATGTGTGTCTAGGTGGAGGTAGGGAACTCGACCGGGAAGCGCTCCGGGTTTTTGAAGAACCGCACCCCCTGTACGGCTCCGTCCGCGACCTCGATCGCGACGATGCTGAGGAAGCCTTCGCCGGCGCTGTCCATGCGTACGCCGGGGTCTCCGTTGACCAGCACCGGCGTGTAGACGGGATCGTCGGGGAAATGCGACTTGCGCTGGACGCCGACCACGAAGCGGGCGATCTTGTCGGCGCCGTAGATCGGCTTGCGGGCGGCGGTGACCACGCCGCCCCCGTCCGTGTACATGATCGCGTCAGTGGCGAGGAGGGCGCGGATCCCCTCGACGTCGCCGGAGACGGACGCGGTGAGGAAGGCGGTGGAGAGGCGCTCGCGTTCCTCCTCGCTGACCGGGCGGCGGCGAGTCGGGTCGCCGGCATGCTCGCGGGCGCGGCGGGCGATCTGCCTGACGTTGGCCGGCGTCTTCTCGAGCACGTCGGCGATCTCCGCGTACTCGAGGTCGAAGACGTCACGCAGAACCAGCACCGCGCGCTCGACCGGGTTCAGGCGCTCGAGCGCCCCGAGCAGCGCCAGGCTCAGCCGCTCCGCCTCGATCGCCTGGGACTCGGGGGTCTCCGGGTCGGTGACGAGCGGCTCGGGCAGCCAGGGCCCGACGTAGACCTCGCGGCGCGCGCGAGCGGAGCGCAGCCGGTCGAGCGCCAGCCTGGTGGTGATGGTGACGAGGAACGCTTCCGGGTTGCGGATCGCCTCGGCGTCGGCGCCGTCCCAGCGCAGCCAGGCGTCCTGGACGACGTCCTCGGCCTCGGTCAGCTCGCCGAGCAGCCCGTAGGCGATGCCGAGCAGGCGCGGCCGGCAGGCGGCGAAGGCGTCGCCGTTCATGCCAACGCCGGCACCGGCCTGCTCAGGGCCGCGGCTGCGGCCGCGCTGCCGCTGGCGATCGCCGCGTCGACAAGCCAGCCTTCGGGGCCGATCCAGTCGCCGGCAAGGTAGAGGCCCTCGCCGCGGTCGACCCGCGGCCGCCCGGCGAGCCCCCCGGTGGCCGGCGTTGCGATCGCCGAGAGAGGGACCATCCGCGGCAGGAAGCGGTCGAAAATCAGCTGCTGGCGCCAGCCCGGCTGCACCGTGTCGGCCATCGCCTCCAGGGCCTGGCGCGGTTCGCGCGCGTAGCTGGCGAGGCTGAGAAGGGCTCCGTCCCGGTGGCCCGGCGGCGAATGTCGAGAGAGATAAGTCGGCTGATCGATCCCGAGCGCGAACCGGCGGCCACGACGCGGCAGCCTGCGTAGGCCGAGGTCGAGCGTGCTCACCTCGGCCGCTGGCCCCGGCGCGGCCGGCGCTTTCTCACCCAGCAGCTTTGCCGAGTCTTCGGGACTGCCGGTGGCCACGACAAGCACGTCAGCGTGCAGCGTCTCCTCATCGAGCGCAACCGTCCAGCCGCCCGCCTCCTGGTGGAGGACGCGAACCCCTGCACGGGTGCGAAGGGACGCGCCCGCATTCTCAGCCTTGGCGGCCAGCGCATCGACCAGCGACTGCCATCCGCCTTCCAGGTACCGGACTCCCGGGGCGAGAGCGATCTTCAACTGCGTCGCGGCGACGTCGGCGCTGAGCTGCTCGTGGTCGGCGACGAAGGTCGACACCCGCACCAACGCCGCCGCGGCAGCCCGGGCTTTCTCCGATGGCAGGGTCTGGCGCAGCCAGTCGGCCGTCGAGACCTCGGCCAGGTCCGAGGGCGAGCGCAGGTACATCTGCCGCAGTAGCGGGGCCATGCCGAGGACGCTGCCCGGAGACCGCTTCGCCCTTCCTCCCCGCACGAAGACCGAACTCGGTGAAACCGGGTTCCACCATTCGAGCTCGATCCCTATCGCCTTCAGCTCGCGCATCCCGGGCCCGCCGACATAGAGCGCGTGCGGGCCCTGGTTGAGAAAGAACCCGCCCCGCCACTCCGATGCCGCTCGCCCGCCAAACTGCGACGCCGCCTCCAGCAGCGTGGTCCCGGCCCCGCCCTCAGCAAGCCGGGTCGCCGCCACCAGCCCCGCCGGCCCACCACCGATAACGATTGCTCTGCGTGAAGTGTCCATGCCCCCTAGACGAGGAAGCATGGCGCTTTGTGACAAGAACGCCTAGGCCCGGTACTTGCTGCGCTTTTTGGGATACGTCCTGAAGACGTGATCCCAGATCGGCGAGGAGACGCCGTAGCCGTAGCTGTGGTCCTGGAAGTGGTGGCGCATGTGGTGTTCGCGCAGGCGCTTGCCGAAGTCCGTCTTCGGAACGAAGTGGTGGACGTAGTAGTGGGTGTAGTCGTAGAAGAGGTAGCCGAGGATGAAGCCGGCGAAGAGAGGGAAGGCGGCGTTGCCGAAGATTCCCCAGAAGGCGAGGAAGAAGAGGGCGGCGAGGGGGATCGAGACCGACGGTGGCATCACCAGCCGCATCTTGTCGTTGGGATGGTCGTGGTGGATGCCGTGGATGATGAAGTGCATGCGGCGCCCGAAGGCGTTGTCGGGCTCCCAGTGGAAGACGAGCCGGTGCAGCCAGTACTCAGTCAGCGTCCAGACAGCGACCCCGGCCAGGGTCAGCAGCGCCAGCTGCCAGGCGGCGTAACCACGATCGGCCCCCAGCCACTCCATCGCCACCACCACCGGCACGAAGGCGATCGCCGGGACCGCAGGGTGGACGCGGGAGAAGAAGTTGAGGAACTCGCTTTTGAAAAGTGGGGGAGAAGCGGCGAGCTTCTCGCTACGGGAATGACCCTCCATCCGGACGCATGTTACCGACGGCCCCCGGTGCCCCCGCAAAGCGCGAAGAAGCTGTGACGGAGCTGTTTCAAAGTCGTGGCGATTTGCGGAATCGGCCCCTGCGCGTACCCGCCGCCGGTGCAAACATGCGCCTCGTGCCGCGCAAGCCAAAGCCCCCCACCTGCGATGACTGCTATTTCCGGAAAAATCTTCTCTGCGCGCTGGAGCTGAACGAGACCTGCGGCACCTTCCGACCCAACCGACCAGAGGGGCTCGTGCCACCACGCCAGCCGGTCCTCCTGATGCGGGCGCCACGCTGGGCTTCCCGTCCTGCATAGTTTGGGGCAATGCCCCAACGTGACCTCTTCGTCAACTGGAGCCGCACCCGCTACGTCACCCGGCGCTCCAGCGGCTTCACTCCCAACGTCGACGTCTACTACTGCGGTGAGCCGCAGCGGGCGATCGTCAAGGTCGATCTCGCCGGCGTCGAGCTGAGCCAGGTCGGGATCGAGGTCAGCGGCCGCCACCTGGCGATCAGCGGCGAGCGCCACGTGCAGGAGGCCGAGGGCCGCGTCTACCAGCAGATCGAGATCCCCTCGGGCCAGTTCCGCCGGGTCGTCGAGCTGCAGGTCGAGGTCGATCCCGACAGGGCCAGCGCCACCTACGAAGAGGGCATCCTGCGGATCGAGCTGCCGCTGCGCGATCCCGAGGCCACCACCCGACGCGTGCCGATCGACCGCGGCTGATGGAGAGCGCCCCCGTCCTCGAGGTGGTCGACGCCCTCGACGTGGAGGAGGCCCTCCGCGCCGGCGCCCCGCTGCCAGAGGCCCTGCCGGTGCTTCCGCTGCGCGACACCGTCCCCTTCCCGGAAACGCTGGCGCCGCTGGCGGTCGGCCAGGAGCGCTCGATCCACCTGATCGACGACGTCCTCGGCACCAACCGGATGCTGGTGATGGTCGCCTCCAAGGACGCCGAGCTGGAGGAGCCGGGGCCCGACGACCTCTACGGGGTCGGCGTCGTCGGCGTCGTCGCCCGGATGATGAAGGTCCCCGACGGCAGCCTCCGCATCCTCGTCCAGGGGATGCAGCGGGTGCAGCTCGGGCCGTTCGTCACCGAGGAGCCCTACATGGTCGCCCGGATCGGCGAGCTGCCCGACGTCGCCGAGCCGAGCCCGGAGCTGGAGGCCCTCAGCCGCAACGTCCAGCGCACCTTCTCGGAAATCGTCGAGCAGATCCCCTACCTGCCCGAGGAGCTGCAGATGGCGATCGCCAACATCGACGACCCGGGCACGCTCGGCCACCTGATCGCCGGCGCCCTGCGGATCGACGTCGAGGAGAAGCAGAAGCTGCTCGAAGAGGTCGACGTCGCCAAACGGCTGCGGCACCTCTCCGGCATCCTCGCCCGCGAGCTCGAGGTCGTCCAGCTCGGCACCCAGATCCAGACCCAGGTGCAGTCGGAGATCGAGCAGGGCCAGCGCGAGTTCTTCCTCCGCCAGCAGATGAAAGCGATCCAGGACGAGCTCGGCGAGGGCGACGAGCAGCAGGCCGAAGCAAACGAACTGCGGGAGAAAATCGAGGCGGCCAAGCTGCCCGAGCACGCCCTCAAAGCCGCCGAGCGCGAGCTCTCGCGGCTGGAGAAACTGCCGCCCGCCGCGGCCGAGCACGGCGTCATCCGCACCTACCTCGAGTGGCTGACCGAGCTGCCCTGGTCGAAGGAGACGACCGACAACCTCGACCTCGCCCACGCGCGCGAGGTGCTCGACGCCGACCACTACGACCTCGAGAAGATCAAGGACCGGATCCTCGAGTACCTGGCGGTGCGCAAGCTCAACCCGGAGTCGCCTGGCCCGATCCTCTGCTTCGTCGGCCCGCCCGGGGTCGGCAAGACCAGCCTTGGCAAATCGATCGCCAAAGCGCTGGGGCGCGAGTTCGAGCGGATCTCCGTCGGCGGGGTCCGCGACGAGGCCGAGATCCGCGGCCACCGCCGCACCTACATCGGTGCCATGCCCGGGACCATCGTCCGCGCTCTGCGCGATGCCGGCTCCCGCAACCCCGTCTTCATGATCGACGAGATCGACAAGATGGGCGCCGACTTCCGCGGCGACCCCGCCTCGGCGATGCTCGAGGTCCTCGACCCGGCCCAGAACGACAGCTTCCGCGACCACTACCTCGACCTGGAGTTCGACCTCTCCGACGTCGTCTTCATCGCCACCGCCAACGTCCTCGACACGATCCCGGGGCCGCTGCTCGACCGCATGGAGACGATCGAGCTTGCCGGCTACACGCTGGAGGAGAAGCGCCACATCGCCCGCCAGTACCTGGTCCGGCGGCAGATCGAGGCGAACGGGCTGAAGCCCTCGCAGATCGAGATCACCGACGCGGCGCTGACCGCGATCATCGAGGAGTACACGCGCGAGGCCGGCGTCCGCAACCTCGAGCGCCAGATCGGCACCGTCTGCCGCAAAGTCGCGCGGCAGGTCGCCGAAGGGAACGGAAAACCCAGGGGCAAGGCCCGGATCTCCGGCAAGAAAGCGCGTGAGCTGCTGGGGCGCCGGCGCGTCTTCGCCGAGCAGCGCCGCCGCACCAAAGTCCCCGGCGTCGCCACCGGCCTCGCCTGGACCCCGACCGGGGGCGACGTCCTCTTCATCGAGGCGACCGCGATGCCGGGCAGCGGCAAGCTGACGATCACCGGCCAGCTCGGCGAGGTGATGAAAGAGTCGGCGCAGGCGGCGCTCTCCTACGTGCGCGGCCACTGCAACGAGATTGCGCCGAAGGTCGAGGGCGGCTGGTTCGCCGAGCACGACGTCCACGTCCACGTCCCCGCCGGCGCGGTGCCGAAGGACGGCCCCTCGGCCGGGGTGGCGATGACCGTCGCGCTCTCCTCGCTGGTCAGCGGCCGGGCGGTCCGCAACGACGTCGCGATGACCGGCGAGGTGACGCTGACCGGGCAGGTGCTGCCGATCGGCGGCCTCAAGGAGAAGTCGCTCGCGGCGCAGCGGGCCGGGATCAAGAAGGTGATCGTCCCGGCGCGCAACCAGGGCGACGTCGACGAGATCCCCGAGCAGGAGCTCGGCAGCCTCGAGTTCGTCTACGTCGACGAGGTCTCCCAAGCCCTCGACGCAGCCCTCTCCTGACCATGGCCCTGGCCCCGGCGCGGGGACGCTCGCGCGCCTTCTGGATCGTCGCCGGGCTCGTTGCGCTCGGCGCCGCCCTGCGCTTCGCCACCCTCGGCGTCCAGAGCTACCACCACGACGAGATCGTCACCGCCAGCCGGGTGCTGCGGGTCGGCTTCGGCCACGCGATGGACGCGGTCGGCTTCTCGGAGTCGGCGCCGCCGCTCTACTACGCGCTCGCCTGGGTCTGGGCCCAGATCACCGGGACGGGGCCCTGGGGTCTGCGATCGCTCTCAGGCGTAGCCGGCGTCGCCACGATCCCGGTTGCCTACCTAATCGGGCGGGAGCTGCGCGGCCGCAGCACCGGCCTCGTCGCCGCCGCGCTGGTCGCCGTTAACCCGATGCTGATCTGGTACTCCCAGGAGGCGCGGGCTTACGCGCTGCTGACCTTCTTCTGCGCGCTCTCGCTGCTCTATTGCGTGCGGGCGCTGCGGGTCGGGGAGGGGGCGGATCGGAGCGACGAGCGGCGCGACAAACGGAACTTCGTCCTCTGGGGCGTCTTCTCCGCGCTCGCCCTTGCGACCCACTACTTCGCGGTCTTCCCACTCGCCGCCGAGCTGGCCCTGCTGCTGCGCCGCCGCGGCCGCGCCACCCTTGCCGGCCTCTGGATCGTCGGCCTCGTTGCCCTCCTGCTGACTCCACTGGTGATCCACCAGATGTCCTACGGCCACGCAGAATGGATCGGCAGCTTCCCGCTCGGCCACCGGGTCTGGGAATCGGCGGCAACCTTCTTCATCGGCGAGACCGGCGACATCATCGGCGGCCCAGAGCGGCCGGCCCTCGCCTTCTTGCCGCTGGCGCTGGCCGCGGCGGCGTTCGCGCTCCTCGCCCTCCGAGGCGAGCGGCGGGAGAAGCGCGCCGCCACAGTGCCGCTGGCGCTGGCAGCGCTGACGATCGCGGTGCCGCTGCTGCTGGCGATCGGCTCGGTCAGCAAGGACTTCGTCCTCGCCCGCAACCTGATGCCGGCGCTGGTCCCGCTCCTGCTCCTCGTCGCGATCGGCTTCACCTTGAGACGGGCACGGCGGCTCGGCGCGCTGCTCGCCGCCTTCCTCGTCGCCTACTCACTGGTCTTCTCGATCTGGGTCAACTTCGACGAAGAGCTGCAGCGGCCCGACTGGCAGGCGGTCGCCGAGCACCTCGGCAAGCCAGAAGCTCCGCGGGCCACCGTCCTTTGGGTGCTGGGAGAGGCGCCGCTGCGCTACTACCTCTCGACCGGCGCGATCCAGGTGAAAGCGGTCGAACAGTACGGCTGGCTGGTCCGCGAGATCGACTTCGTCTCCGACGGCCGGGTGCCACCCCCGCCGGGGCGCCTGCTCGGCCCGGCCTTCCGCGAGGTCTCAAGCGAAGAGGTCGGCCGCCTCTTCATCCGCCGCTACCGGCTCGATCGGCCGGGCCTGGCAAGGCTGCCCTTGCGCCGGATCCGCGAAGCCCCCCTGGAGTGGCGAAACAACGGCATCCTCCTGGACGGAATTGGACCGGATTGACCCGGGTAGGGGTTAGAGAGATATCCTGCGTAACGGCTACGGAATCCAGCGAGGAGAAGGCATGAGTAAGACCAAGACGGCGCGCGCCGGCGACATCTATGAGACCGCCCGCGAAAACCCCTACGTGCAGCGTTTGATCGAAGACGAAGACCTGCGCGAAAGCCTTCAGGATGCCTTCGAGGCGGCGAAGAACGCCTACGGCCGGGCGACCGGCAACGGCAAGGGCACGGTCAAGGCCGTGACCAGCGACAAGAAGGTCCAGAAGGAAATGCGCAAGGCCGCCGAGAGCATGCAGGAGGCCTCCGAGCGCCTGCGGGCGAAGCCGAAGCGCAAGGGCGGGATCGGTCGGCTGCTGCTGATCGCGATCGTCGGTGCGGTAATCGCGCTTGCCGTCAGCGAGGGTGCGCGCAAGGCAGTGCTCGACGCTCTCTTCGGCGCCGAAGAGGAGTTCGAGTACACCTCGACGACGTCGATCAACGGGTCTTGACGGCCCCAGGCACCGCCATGCGGCGTCCTCAGTCGCTCGGGTGCGAAGCACGCCACGCTCCCTGCGTCCTTGCCTGGCGGCGCCTGGACCTCGTCAAGTAATGGAGGCGGCGGTGAAAGAGCGCGAGCTCAGCGGCGACAAGGCTCAGCGGATCGTCGACGCGATGCGCGAGTCGGTCGCCCGGCGCGGCGCCGCCGGCTCCACCTTCGAGCACGTCGCCCGTGAGGCGGGAGTCAGCCGCGGTCTCCTCCACTACTACTTCGGGACGAAGGAGCGGCTGCTGGTCGAGGTCGTCCGCCGCGACACCGAGCTGCGGGTCGAACGGCTCGACGAGCGGCTGGCGGGGGCGAAGAGCGTCGACGACGTGATCGAGGCGCTGGTCGCCAGCCTCAACGACATGATCGAGAACGAGCCGGGCTTCTTCTTCCTGCTCTTCGAGCTCTTCAGCGCCGGACGCCGCAACCCCGACATCGAGAAAGAGGTCGGCCAGCTCTTCGAGCGCACCCGCAGCCACGTCGCCGAGGTCCTGAACAGCAAGCAGGAGGAGGGCGTGGTCAGCCTCCGCTTCCCCGTCGAGGACGTCGTCTCCTACCTCTTCGCCCTCGGCGACGGTGTCGCCCTCCAAGTCCTCTCCGACAAGTCCCGCGACAGCACCGGCACCTTCGCCGTCGGCGTCGCCACCGCGCGCTACCTCTTCGGCGCCGAGTAGCACCTTCGCGGCGGCGTGATGCCGCGCACGTAGTGACGGCCCTCACAGACCGTGCCCGTGCTCGCACGGGAGGCTGCCTCTGAGAAATGGAGAGCCGATTTAGGAGGCCGTTGTGAAAGACGCGATGAACCGACTTGCGCAGTTCCTGGGGAGGCGGCGGCGGTTGGTCGTGGCGGCTTGGGTCTTGATCGTGCTGGCGGCTCTGCCTTTCGCGGCCAAGCAGACCGAACACCTGACCGGCGGTGGCTTCGACGTGCCGGGGAGCCAGTCGATGAAGGTGAGCGAAGCGGTGCAGGAGGACTTCGGCTCGCAGGCGGACGGGATCGGCGTGGTGCTGAAGGCGGCGCCGGGGGCGACGGTGGCTGAGCGCGATGCCGCGGTCACCCGGGTGCGGAAGGAGGTGGCGACGCTTGACGAAGTCGTCCTGCCGCCGGCGACGGCCCTGCAGGCGCGGCGGCAGTTGCGGGAGACCGACACCGTGCTGGTGCCGCTGCGGAGCGACCTCTCCTCCGACGAGCTGATCGATCCGGCCAAGACCCTGCGCGAAGACCTGAGCCCGGGCGACGCCTCCGGTGGTGTCACGCCATACCTCGTCGGCCAGCCGACGATCTGGGCGGGGATGCAGGAAATCTCCAAGGAAGACCTTGCCAAGGCGGAGTCGAGCGGGTTCCCGATCGTCGCCCTGATCCTGCTGGTCGTCTTCGGCTCGCTGGCCGCCGCGGCCCTGCCGCTGGCGCTCGGCTTCGTCAGCGTGCTCGTCACCGGCGCGCTCATCTACTTCATCTCGCTGCAGATGAACATGTCGGTCTTCGTCACCAACATGGCCTCGATGATCGGGATCGGCGTCGCCGTCGACTACTCGCTCTTCATCCTCGCCCGCTACCGGGAGGAGCGCGAGACGGGCCTGGGGAAGGCCGAGGCGCGGGCGCGCTCGCTCTCGACCTCGGGGCTCGCCGTCACCTTCTCCGGCCTCGCGGTGATCATCTCGCTGGCGGGCCTCTGGATGGTCGACAACCAGGCGTTGCGCTCGATGGCCCTGGGGGCGATGACGGTGGTGGCGGTCTCGATCCTCACCGCGACGACGCTGTTGCCGGCGCTGATCGCGATGCTCGGCGACCGGGTGCTGCCGGGCGGGATCGTCGGCCGGGTCGAGTCCTTCTTCCAGCGCCGCTTCTACCGCCGCCGCACCCCCGAGCAGCAGGCGGTCGAGCAGAATCGCTTCTGGCGTGCCTGGACCGCGCGGGTGATGGCGCGGCCGTGGACTGCGGTAATCGGCGTCTCGGCGGTGCTGCTGTTCCTCGCCAGCCCGCTGCTCTCGATGGAGACGGGGACCGAGGCGCTGAAGCAGTTCCCCAAGGACAGCGACGTGCGGGTCGGCAACGAACTTGCCTCCGACCAGCTCGGCGGCGGCACCGATCCGGTACAGGTCGTCGCCGTCTTCGACGACGCTCCGGGCGCGGCCGGCAAAGCCGCGGTCCTCAGCTTCCGCCGGGAACTTGCAGCGACGCCGGGCATCGCCGCGGTCGGTGCGCCTGCCTTCGCGGGCGAAGAGGCGATGGTTCAGGCGACGCCGCAGGCGGGCAGCGAGTCCGACGCCTCGGTGGCGCTGGTAGAACGCCTGCGCGACACCGTCGTCCCCGGCTCGGCGCTGGGCCAGCTGGCCGAAGTCAACGTCGGCGGCGAGACCGCCCGCAGCCACGACGTCCGCGGTCAGATCGGCGGCTCGATGTGGAAGATCATCCTCTTCGTCCTCGCCCTCAGCTTCCTCGTCCTGATGGTGATGCTGCGCTCGTTGATCCTGCCGCTGAAGGCGGTGCTGATGAACCTGCTCTCGATCGGGGCGGCCTTCGGCATCCTGGTGGCGATCTTCCAGTGGGGATGGCTCGACGGCTTCCTCGGCTTCGAAAGCCAGGGCGGGATCGACACGATCAACGTGCCGCTGATCTTCGCCGTCGTCTTCGGCCTCTCGATGGACTACGAGGTCTTCCTGATGTCGCGGATCCGCGAGCGCTACATGGCCCATGGCGACAACGAACGCGCCGTCGCCGAGGGGCTCTCGACGAGCGCCCGGACGATCTCTTCGGCGGCGCTGATCATGTCGGCGGTGTTCTTCGTCTTCGTCCTCACCGGCGTCCCTTCGATCAAGGAGATGGGTCTCGGCTCGGCGATCGCGATCGCCCTCGACGCCACCCTGGTCCGCCTGATTCTCGTCCCGGCGGCGATGAAGCTGATGGGGCGCTGGAACTGGTGGATGCCGAGCTGGCTCGACCGCGCCTTGCCGGACCTCAGCTTCGAGCACCCGAGCAGCGAGGAGCCCGAGCCGGCCAAGGCATAGGATTGGCTGGTGAGCCAGGGTGGAGACGAGCTGGCGTTTGCCGGGGCGGCCCGGCAGGCGCAGATGGTGCGGGCGGGTGAGGTCTCGCCGAAGGAGCTGGTGCAGCTCAGCCTCGACCGGATCGCGCGCCTCGACCCGGAGCTGAACTCGTTCCGCAAGGTCTTTGCCGAGAAGGCGCTGCTGGAAGCCGAGCAGGCTGAGGCCCGGGTCGCCGCCGGAGAGGAGCGACCGCTGCTCGGGGTCCCGATCGCGATCAAGGACGAAGTCGACGTCTCCGGCGAGGTCAACACCCACGGCACCGACGGCTTCAGCGAGCCGGCCAAGGCGGATTCGGAGGTGGTGCGACGCCTGCGCGAGGCCGGCGCGATCGTCATCGGCCTCACCCTGCTGCCGGAGATGGCGATCTGCGGCTTCACCGAGTCCGCCACCTACGGCGTCACCCGCAACCCCTGGAATCCGCAGCGCACCCCCGGGGGCTCGAGCGGAGGTTCCGGTGCTGCGGTGGCTGCGGGCCTGGTTCCGATCGCCTCCGCCGGCGACGGGGCTGGCTCGATCCGGATCCCGGCCGCCTGCAACGGGCTCTTCGGCCTCAAGGTCAGCCGCGGCCGCGTCTCGCTGGCCCCGAACCTCGAAGGCTGGGGAGGCCTGGCGGTCGAAGGCTGCCTCAGCCGCTCGGTCCTGGATACCGCGCTCTGGCTCGACGTCGTCTCCGGCGGCTCACGCGAGGCCGAGGCACCAGCGCCGCCCGCCCGCCCCTTCGTCGAGGCGGTCAAGGCGCCGCCCGGCAAGCTGCGGGTCGCCTGGTCGACCCTGCCGCCTCGTGCGGCAGCGCCGCCGACGGTCGACGACGACGCCAAAGGAGCGGTGGCCGCCGGCGTCGAGCTGCTGACCGGGCTCGGTCACGACCTCGTGCAGCGCGATCCCAACTGGGGGAATATCGGCAACAACATCACCGCTCGCTTCCTCGGCGGGGTCGCCGACACGGTCAAGGAAGTGCCCCACCCGGAGCGGCTCGAACGCCGCACCCGCGGCTTCGGCCGCCTCGGCGGCATCCTGCCGCGGGGCCTCTACGCGAAAGCCCGCGGTGCCGGCCGCGCCGCCGACTCCGCCCGCGTCAACGCGATCTTCGACGACCACGACGCCCTCCTGATGCCGGTGATGGGCGGGACCGCGCTTCCGATCCGCCGCTGGGAGGGGAAGGGCGCTCTGCAGACCGTGCTCGGGATGAGCCGCTTCTATCCCTACTGCGTCCCCTGGAACCACCTCGGCAACCCGGCGATGGCCGTCCCGGCGGGCTTCTCGGCCGAGGGCATGCCGCTCTCGATCCAGATCATCGGCCGCCACGGCGAGGAGGCGACCCTGCTCTCCCTCGCCGCCCAGATCGAGGCCGAGCGCCCCTGGGCGGGCAAGCGCCCGCCGATTTCGTAACTCCGCACTTTGGTCCCCTGTGGGGGACCAAATCTCGGAGTCGTTTCGCTAGCCGAAGACCTTGCGCATCCGCGCCAGGTCGCGGACCTTGCCGCGGGGGCGGATGCGGCGCTGCATCAACATCTTCAGGCGGTCGGCGTCGGGCTTGCCGGAGGCAATCCAGTCGGCCCAGCTGGCCTCGATCGTCACGTTCGGGCTCGGGGCTTCGCCGGCCTCGGCGCGGGTCGAGCCGTTGTCGAGGACCAGGTGCCACGGCTCGGCGTCGGTGAAGCGCCACTGCAGGACGAAGGGTGAGCCGTTGGCGACGTTCGGGTTGGCGACCCGGGTGAGGATGTCGAAGTGGAGGCGCTGCAGCTCGGGCGAGGCTTCGGGCGTCTTCGCGCCGGGGTTGCCGACGACGCCGCCCATCAGCATCTGCACCTGCTCGGCGGCGATCTCCTCCTCGGATTTGTCCGGGTCGAAGGGGAAGACGCCGGGGGGCATCTCCTCGGTCGGGTAGCCGATCGTCCGCCAGCGCTGGCGGACCAGTTTGAAGCCGAAGGCGAGGATGTCCTCGATTGAGAAGCCGTAGCACTCGGTGTAGGCGCGATCGAGGCCGGGTGGTGAGAAGACCCCTGGCATGTAGGGGAGGACTTCTTTCAGCAGCTCGATCACCGCGGCGCGGTTCTCCTCCCCGCCGGGAGCGCCCTCCTCGAGCAGTTCGGAGAGGACCTTGACGCCGAAGCCGATGTGGCGCTGCTCGTCGCGGGAGACGTTGGCCATGCCCTCGCTGAACCCGGGCATCGTCTCCTCGGAGGCGAAGAAGTCCTCGATGAAGTGCTGGCCGGGCTGGGCGAGGCTGCCCTCGACGATCAGGTGGTAGAGGGTGATCGCCTGCGCGAACTTCGCCACCGAGCGGTCCTTACGCAGTTCCTCGGCCATCCGGTCGAGGCGGTCGAAGATGCCGCGGTAGCCCCAGTTCAGCTGCGGCAGGGTGGAGGAGAGCGTCTGCTGCACGGACTCGCCGCCGACGCCGATCACCTCCTTGAAGAAGCGATGGAAGAAGATCGAGTGGCGGACCTCGTCGACCTGCTGAGTCGCCAGGAAGTAGGACTGCTCCTCGGTGGGGGCGGCGTTGACGTAGGGGGCGAGGGTGTCGGCGACCCGGTCCTCGCCGTAGTAGAACATCGAGTAGATCCACATCGCCGAGCGCTTCTGGATCTCGCTCAAGCTGTCCCAGCCCGCGCGGTCCTTCGACATGTCGATGTCGTAGGCGCTCCAGTTGCCCTGCTCCCACCGCCGGTAGAGGTCCTCATAGGTGATGTTGTCCATCAGGCGCTGGGAAGCGACGCTCATCTCGTCTCCTTTTGGTGTCGCATAGAGGGCACCGGGAGACTAGCGCGATCCTGGCCAGCTGGCCAGGATCGCGCCGGGAACTTCAGGTTCGAACCGCTATTTGACGAATTCGCGGACTTCTTTGTAGACCGTTTCGTTCGTGGTGAGGGCAGCATGCGTCATGCACGCGGTTTTCGTATTCGTGGCGCCGCTGAGGATGACGCTTTCGTCCGGGTTGATGATTTCGTCACACGGCGACCACCAGGTGCCGTAGGTGACGATGCCCGGAGTCTCGTCGCCGGCGTTCAATTCGCTGAGGAATTTGGAGCCAACCTGCATCTCCTGGCAGGCGACCTGGAACGCGCAGGCGTTCGCGGTTTCGGTGCCGTGGTTAGGGCCGCCGAGGGAGACCCAGTCGTCTACCTTCGATTCACCGCCGAGGAACTTGATGTACCAGCGGGTGTTGAGGCTCCCCATCGAGTGAGCGATGATGTCGACCTTCGTCGCGCCAGGGTTGTTTTTCAGCAGCGTTTCGACGTGGGATTTGACTTCTTTTTCCGCGTCGATCTTGTTCGACTGCGAGGTGTTGTAGCTGTAGGCCATCAGGGCCGATTTCGCGTAGCCGTCTTTTTCGAAGCGGCCGATCATCGTGTTCCAGAGCGATGCGCTCTCGCTCCAGCCGTGGACGAACAGAATCGGATCCTGGGCCGACGCCATCGGGGCGAGGGCGGTTCCGGTGATACAGATGGCAAGCGCGGCGAAGGCCGCCTTAAGACGTCTGCTGACCAATGTTCTCTCCTTGTTGAGCGCAGGGCGCCTCCCTAAGCGCACCTGCTGATAGGTCCCAAGCAGACTGGTGTATTACTCGGGGCTCGCTGAGTTAATCATCGAGCACCGATCGGTGTCAAGGTTGCTGTGCCGCGGGCGCCTCGATCTCGCGCTTGAGGATCTTTCCGGTCGGCCCTTTCGGCAGCTCGTCGACGAACCAGACGATCCGCGGGTACTTGTAGGCGGCGATCCGCTCCTTGACGTACTCGCTGACCTCGTCCGGCGCCAGCTCCTCGCCCTCGTGGCAGACGACCGCGGCGCCGATCTCCTCGCCCCACTGGTCGTGGGGGACGCCGAGCACCGCCGCTTCGCGGATCTTCGGGTGCTCGTAGAGAACCTCCTCGACCTCGCGAGGGTAGACGTTGTAGCCGCCGCGGATGATCAGGTCCTTCTTGCGGTCAACGATGTAGAAGTAGCCGTCCTCGTCGATCCGGGCCATGTCGCCGCTGTGGAACCAACCGCCCCGCATCGTCTCCTCGGTAGCGTCGGCCCGCTGCCAGTAGCCCTTCATCACGTTGTGGCCGCGGATCACGATCTCGCCGACCTCGCCCCGCGGCACCTCCTCGTCGTTCTCGTCGACGACCTTCATCTCGACATCTTCGAGCGGGGTGCCGATCGAGCCGGCCTTGCGCGGTTTGCCGGGGTGGTTGGTGCAGGCGACGGGGGAGGTCTCCGAGAGCCCGTAGCCCTCGAGCACTTCGCACTCGAAGGCCTCCTCGAACCCGCGCAGCACCTCGACCGGCATCGAGGCGCCGCCGGTGATGCAGATCCGCAGGTTCGAGGTATCGAACTCCTCGCGGCCGGGGTGGTGCAGCAGCGCCCCGTACATCGTCGGCACCCCGTAGAAATGGGTGACGCCATCGCGCTGCATGATCTCCAGCGCCTCGCCGGGCTCGAATTTGGGCAGCAGGGTGAGGGTGGCACCGACTCGCAGCGAGGCGTTCATGCTCACGGTCTGGCCGAAGGAGTGGAAGAGGGGGAGGGCGCCGAGGATGACATCGCCAGCCTTGGTTTCGGAGGTGGTGCGGGAGGAGATGTCGGCGTTGCGCGAGAGGTTGAAGTGGGTCAGCTCCGCGCCCTTCGGTTTGCCGGTGGTGCCGGAGGTGTAGAGGATGACCGCGGTGTCCTCTTCGTCGGTCTCGGCGAGGTCCGTGTCGGGGTCGTGGCCCCCGAGCAACTCGGCGAAGGCCTGCGGCTCGACCTCGATCAGCTCCGCGCCCGCGTCCTCGGCGCCCCCTCGCGCCTCCTCGCTGAAGCTGTGCCAGGCGAGCAGCAGCTTCGCGCCCGAGTCTTCCAGGTAGAAGGCAATCTCCCGCCGCTTCAGCAGCACGTTCATCGGCACGACGACGCCGCCGGCGCGCAGCACTCCGTAGTAGGAGATCGGGAACTCGAGCACGTTCGGCAGCATCACCCCGACACGATCGCCCTGCCCCAGGCCTCTCTCGCGCAGCAGCGCCGCCAACCGGGCGCTGCGCTCGTCGAGCTCCGCGTAGGTCAGCTCCAGCGGCCCGAGGCGAACGGCGACCGCCTCCGGCGCCCGCGCGGCGCTGTCGGTGACGATCGAAGCGAGATTCAGGCCCATCGTTCCTCCCCGGTCAGAAGTTGTCCCGCCAGCCAGTCTAAGCGTCGGTTTCCCGAATGCCGGTTCCCCCGCTCGGCTAGGCTCGACCGCGATGGAGGACCTGGGCGTCGCGATCTCATACCTCGTGCTGAAGAAGGGGACCCCCGTTTATTCGCGCGACGGAGAGCGGGTTGGTCACGTGACCCGAGTGCTCGGCGACCGTCCCACCCATATCTTCGACGGGATCATCTTTGACACCAAGGCGGGCCCTGGCGGTCACCGGTTCGTCGATGCGCCGGAGGTCGAGGCGACTTACGAGCGGGGAGTGGTGTTGAAGATCGACGCGACCGAAGTGGAGACGCTCCCGAAGCGCCGTCGTTGAGCCTCTTCCGCCCATCCGACATCTTCTACGATGCCGCTTATGGAGAAAGGGTTCTTGATCATTCTGGCTATCGCTGTGCTGCTTACCGGATGCGGCAGCGACTCCGAATCTGCCACGGAAAACTGGAAGCCCTTCAACTTCATCGGGTCGATTCACCCATCGAAACGCTATGAAGCGGCTTTGCATCCAGATCCGAACACGGGGTTGATGGGCTCGGAGCTGAAGCCGATCCTGCCGCACGAACCGCCACCCGTGTTCCTGGCCGAAGTACCTCTGATTGAAGGAATCGGGGAGTTCGCCCGGCCGGGCGCGGAATTGACGATCCAGTACGTCGGCGCCGAGTACGGATCAGGCCGAAAGTTTGCCTCCTCCTGGGACGAAGGTAAGCCCTTCACTTTCACCCTGGGGAAGGGCGAAGTGATCGACGCATGGGAACAGATGCTTGAAAAGGGAGAGGTAGGGGACCGGATGGAGCTTGTGGTTCCACCCGACCTGACGAAGGGGCCGTTCCCGCACGACATCCCGATCAACAGGACCGTGATCTTCGTGGTCGAGCTGCTTGCGGTGAACGAAGCCGGGGCGTCGGCGACCTGAATCTCGCATAAGATGGCGCGATGCCGAGACTTCTGCTGACTATTTTTGCCTGCTTCGCGCTCCTGTTGGCAGGCTGCGGAAGCGATGCCTCCTCGACCCCGTCCAGTGCGGAAACCTCGACCAGCGCGGGGAAGGCGGAAAAATCCGGGGCAGCCAAGGAAGAAGGCTCAGCCGCCGCCAAGAAGGGCGAAGAAGCGGCGAAGAAGAAGACCAAGCCCAAGGTCGAGGTGCCGAGCGGACCGCCGCCGCAGAAGCTGGAAATCAAGGACTTGGAAGAAGGCTCCGGCCCGGCGGCGAAGCCGGGGGACGAAGTCACGGTCAACTACGTCGGCGTCAACTACAAAACTGGCAAGCAGTTCGACGCCTCCTGGGACCGCGGCGAACCGTTCACCTTCAAGCTTGGCGAAGAACTGGTGATCCCGGGCTGGGAAGAAGGCATCCCGGGAATGAAGTCCGGGGGTAGGCGCGAGCTGATCATCCCGCCGGAGCTCGGGTACGGCTACGCGCGGACCGAAGGCATCCCTCCGGGATCGTCGCTCATCTTCGTGGTTGACCTAATCTCGGTCAAATAGGCCGAGCTCCGCTACCTGAGGAAGAAGGACGCGGCGGCGCTGGAGCTGACGCCGCGCGCGTCCTCGAGCCCCCGGTGCCTAGCTGCCGGCGCTGGTGCCGGCGTCGGTGCCCTCCAGGCGGGGCGGCATATCGTCGCGGGCGGGCGGGATCGCCTGGCCCGGAGCCGCGTCCGCCTCTTGCTCCCAGATGTTGTTGAGCGAGACCTGCAGATAGGCCCAGAAGGCCGGCGCTAGCAGCAGGTAGAGGATGATCGAGAGCCAACCGCTGACCGGCTCGCGCCCGGCGATCTTCGAGGCGCCCTGGATGCGCTTGGTCCCGCGCCAGTAGCTGACCAGGGCCGGGATCACGATGATCCCGCCCGGGAACAACGCCAGCAGCGAGTTCATCGGGTTCTGACCGAGGTCGTAGCCATTAGCCTCGCCATACGCTTTCAGCTCCTTGTTGATCTTGTACCACCAGACCAGGTGGTAAATGCCGAGCGTGATGATCGGCAGCAGGGCCACGGCCCAGGGATTTCGCACCTTCACCTCATGCTCGGTGCCACGCAGTTTCATCTCGTAGGCCATGTCTCTCCCCTCGTTTACGGCGTTATCCAGAGCCTCTTCGGCTCTTTTCCCGTCGCCCCTCTAATCGAGAGCAGATCAGAGGTCGGCGCGTCAGTCCAGCTTCGGGGAGCGCCAGGGCGCTTCCAGCCGCCCGACCAGCTCGTCGCCGAGGCCCTCGATCGGGACGCGGACCTGCTCGAGGGTGTCGCGGTCGCGAAGGGTGACGGTGTCGTCCTCCATCGTCTGGTGGTCGACGGTGATGCCCCAGGGGGTGCCGATCTCGTCCTGGCGGCGGTAGCGCTTGCCGATCGAGCCGCCTTCGTCGAACTCGGTCGGGAGGCGGCGGCGGAGGTCGCCGAAGATCTCGCGGGCCTTCTCCGGCAGGCCGTCCTTGGAGACGAGCGGGAGGACGGCGACCTTGACCGGGGCGAGGCGCGGGTGCAGGCGCAGGAGGGTGCGCTGGCGGCCCTCCACGTCCTCGACGTCGTAGGAGTCGACGAGGAAGGCGAGGGTGGCGCGGTCGGCGCCGGCGGCCGGCTCGATCACGTAGGGGACGTAGCTTTCTTTGGCCTGCTGGTCGAAGTACTCGAGCTTCTCGCCGCTGAACTTGGCGTGCTGGGTGAGGTCGAAGTCGCCGCGGTTGGCGATCCCCTCCAGCTCCGACCAGCCGATCGGGAAGAGGTACTCGATGTCGCTGGTCGCCGAGGAGTAGTGGGAGAGCTCGTCCTCGCCGTGGGCGCGGACGCGGAGGTAGTCGGGGCGTATGCCGAGCTCGGTGTACCAGCGCTCGCGCTCGGCCATCCAGTGCTGGTGCCACTTGTCTGCTTCGGCCGGCGGCACGAAGTACTCCATCTCCATCTGCTCGAACTCGCGGGTGCGGAAGATGAAGTTGCCCGGGGTGATCTCGTTGCGGAAGCTCTTGCCGACCTGGGCGATCCCGAACGGCGGCTTCTTGCGGGCAAAGCCCAGCACGTTCTTGAAGTTGATGAAGATGCCCTGGGCGGTCTCGGGGCGCAGGTAGACGGTTGCGCCCTCCTCGGCGACCGGCCCGACGTGGGTCTCGAACATGAGGTTGAACTGGCGCGGCTCGGAGAGCTCGCCGCCGCACTCCGGGCAGCGCAGCTCGGCGCTCGGGTCGCCGCCTTCGGCTTCGACCGCCTCGCGGAGATGGTCCTCGCGCCAGCGCTTCTTGCACTTGCCGAGACACTGGACCAGCGGGTCGGTGAACCCTTCGAGGTGGCCGGAGGCCTCCCAGACGCGTGGGTGCTGGAGGATCGCCGAGTCCAGGGCGACGATGTCGTCGCGCTCCTGCAGCATCGCCCGCCACCACTCGGCTTTGACGTTGTTCTTGAGGAGGACGCCGTAGTGGCCGTAGTCGTAGGTCGAGCCGAGGCCGCCGTAGATCTCCGAGGAGGGGAAGACGAACCCGCGCCGTTTGCACAGCGCCACGATCTCCTCCATCGTCACCTCGGTCGGGCGGGTCCCCTGCTCGGTTGCCATGGCGGGAACGGTAGCGGCTGCGATAATCCCGGGCCGCCATGCCGATTTACGAGTACAGATGCGAGAACGGCCACGTCTTCGACGCGATCCAGCGGATGACCGACGAGCCGCTGACCAAATGCGAGGAGTGCGGCGCTCCGGCCGCCCGCGTGCTGACCCCGCCGGCAATCCACTTCAAGGGCTCGGGCTTCCACAACACCGATTACGGGACCAAGCGCGGCGGCGGCAACGGCGGCTCGGAGAGCAGCGGCGAGAAGAGCGGCTCGGGCTCGGGTGGGGAGTCGAAGTCGGGCTCCGGCGGCAGCAAGAGCGAGTCGAAGGCCGACTCGAAGCCGGCCGCCTCGACGGCTGACTGAGCGGCTGCGGCATCCGCCGCGGCTGGAACGCTGCGGGCATGATCCCGGAGAATCTCCAGCGCGCGCGGCGGCTGTTCTGGCTGGGGAAAGCGGGCGTCCTCGTGGGAGCAGCCGCGGTTCCTGCGTTCGCCTTCCTCATAGCGATGGCCCTGGTGGATGGGCACGCGCGAGAGGAGTACTTCGAAGCGGTCTCCCAGATTCTGCCGGTGCTGCTGCTGGCATTGGCAATCGAGCAGCGCTACTTCACGAGCAGTCAAGCGATGCCCGAACTGCCAGCCGAGCTCGAGTTCGGCAATGACGAGATCGAGAGGATCGCTCGCTTATATGCCTTCACGGCAAGGGTCTACGCCTTGGTGGTCCTCTTCGCGCTTGGTCTCGGCGAGTGGATCGCGGTTGAAGTCCTGGCCGCCGGATCGTCCTCCTCGACCGATCTAAAGATCACCGCCGGATCCCTCGCTGCCGGCTTCAGCGCCCTGATCGTCACCGCGCTGGTCGGGACTAAACGGGAGCGCTAGTCGACAAGTGGTGAGTTGACCTCGCTATAGGCGGTCTAACTCACCACTTGTGGCTCAGCCCTTGAGGAACTTGTGGACGGCCTTCTGGCGCAGGGACTGGGGGATTTCGATCGAGCCTTCGGGGCCTTCGCTGCAGCCGCTCAGCTCCTTGACGCAGAAGACTTCGGCCGGTGAGCCGCCGCCGATCGCGGCCGAGAGGATTAGCTGCGGCATCGTGAAGAAGCCCATGTCGCTGACAAAGGCTTTGGGCGCCTCCCAACCGATGATCGGTCCGTGGAGAAAGTTGTAGGGAAAGCGGAGGGGGTCGGTGAGACGGCTTTTGATCCCGTTGATCACGTCCTGCTGGGCCTGCTCGCGGTCGTAGTCGCTGTAGCCCAGGGTGTAGGCGCTCTTGCCCTTGCCCGGGCATTCGACCGGCTCGCGCACCCGCGAGTAGGCGAGGGCCTTTTCGCCGTCGAGCGTGTTCTCGCCCTTCTTCAGCCGCAGGGTGACGCCGCCCTGGCCGCCGCCCGCCCCTCCGGAGATGTCGGCGCAGAGCTTGTGGGGGACGTTGACCTTGATCCCGCCGACTGCGTCGATCAGGTCTTCGAAGCCGGTGAAGTCGACGATCGCGACGTGGTCGATCTGGATCCCGAGGAACTGCTCGATCGTCTTGATCTGCAGGGCGGCTCCGCCGAAGGCGTAGGCCGCGTTGATTTTGGTCGGCGCGTTGCCCGGGATTTCGGCGAAGGTGTCGCGGGGGATCGAGAGTTTGCGGAAGGCGCCGCCGCCGGCGCGGATCAGCATCAGGGTGTCGGCGCGGAATTCGCCTTCGTAGCAAGGCTTGTGGGGCTTCTCGCCCTTCGACTGCTGTTCGAAGCACTCCTCGGAGGTGTTGCCGTCGCCGGCGCCGGGTGGGCGCGCGTCGGTGCCGAGGACGAGGATCGTCTGCGCGCTCGGCAGTAGGAAGGGGTTGCCGTGCAGCGCCTTGCCAGCTTCGCCGGAGAGCTTGAAGGACTGGATCTGGGCGGAGACGCCGAAGGCGACGAGGCTGATCAGGATCCAGGCCAGGGCGGCGAGCCCGACCCATTTGAGCACCCGGCGCGGGGTGACCCGGCCGCGCTGTGGCGGCGGCAGCCCGGGCTCGTCGCGCTTGCGACGGCGCCATGCAGGCAACTTTGCACGGTCGCGCAACCCGGACAGATCTGCGCCTTTCAAGCGCGAAAACAGCCCCCGGCGGGAGCGGTAGACCTTGTACTCGGGCTGGTTTTCGGGCGGCTGGGGAGGCCGCTGCTCGCCGTCGGGCGTCATGAAGGGCTAGAAATCATGGCGATGCGCTCGGTCCTTCGCCTTCAACCCTCCGGTTCCTCGTGAGTAGCGCCGAGACGATCGGCGTCGATCTCGGCGGCACGAAGATGCTCGTCGGCGTCCTCTCGGGCACCGAGAGCCTCTACGAGCAGCGCGAGGCATCCAAGGGTCAGACCGAAGACGAGCTGGTCGAGCTGCTGGTCCGCGAGATCGAAGAGGCGCGGGAAGCGCGGCCCAACGTGGCGGCGGTCGGGCTGGGTATCCCGGCGACGATCGACCACGAGAGCGGCGTCGCGGTCTCGGCCGTCAACCTGCCGCTGAAGAACCTGCCGGTGCGGCAGATCGTCAGCGAGCGCACCGGCCTGCCGGTCTTCCTCGACAACGACGGCAACGTCGCGGCGCTCGCCGAGTACCTCTACGGTGCCGCCCAGGGCAAGCCCGACATCGTGATGCTGACGGTGGGGACGGGGATCGGCGGCGGCCTGGTCCTCCGCGGCGAGACCTACCGCGGCTCGACCGGGGCCGGGGCCGAGCTCGGCCACATCGTCATCCAGGCCGACGGTCCGCCCTGTCAGGGCAACTGCCCGAACCACGGCTGCGTCGAGTCGCTGGCCTCGGGGACGGCGCTCGGGCGCGAGGCGCGGGCGGCGGCGGAAAGCTCGCCCGACTCGGCGCTCGGCGAGGCGCTGGCCGAAGGCAAGGAGATCGACGGGCGCGTCACCACCGAAGCGGCGCTGGCCGGCGACCAGGTCGCGATCGACGTCTTCGAGCTGATCGGCAGCCGCCTCGGCGTCGCCTGCTCCAGCCTCGCCAACATCTTCCAGCCGCACGCGATCGTCGTCGGCGGCGGCGTGATCGCGGCCGGGGACCTGCTGCTCGAGCCGGCGCGCAGGGAAGTCCGCGAACGCGCCCTCGACCCGATGAACAAGACGCCGATCCTCGAAGCGACCCTCGGCAACGACGCCGGGATGATCGGCGCCGCCGCCCTGGCGCGGACCGAACTCGCGAACGCGGCCGGCCCGGAGCCAGTGAGGGACAGCGGCTGATGCCGGGTTGCCTCGTCGTCTGCCCGACGCCGATCGGCAACCTCGACGACGTCTCCGTGCGGGTGCGCGAGGCGCTGGTCAGCGCCGACTACATCGCCTGCGAGGACACCCGCAAGACCGGTGCGCTGCTCGATCGCCTGCGGATCCGACCCCACCCGCGGCTCGTCTCCTTCCACGAGGGCAACGAATCCTCGCGCGCTACCGAGCTGTCGCAGCGGATCGAGCGCGGCGACGTCGTTGCGCTCGTCTCCGACGCCGGGATGCCCGGGATCTCCGACCCCGGCTACAAGCTGATCCGCCGCTGCATCGACCGCGCGCTCGAGGTGACGGTCCTGCCCGGTCCCTCTGTGGTCCCTGTCGCCCTCGTCGCCAGCGGCCTGCCAACCGACAAATGGCGCTTCGAGGGCTTTTTGCCGCGGCGGGCGGGGGAGATGGAGCGGGTCCTACGCTCGGCCGAGACCGTGGTGGCGTTCGAGAGCCCCCGCCGCGTCGGCGAGTCCCTCGCCGCCCTCGCCTCCCTGGCCCCCGACCGCCAAGCCGCCGTCTGCCGCGAGCTGACCAAGGTCCACGAGGAGGTGGCCCGCGGCACCCTCGGCGAGCTAGCCCGCCGCTTCCGCGGCGACGTCAAAGGCGAGATCGTCCTCGTCATAGCCCCCGCCGCCTCCGGCGACCACGACCAGGACGTCGGCTTCGCCGTGGACGCATTGCGGCACCTGGTCCAATCGGGCGCCCGGCCACGCGCGGCGGCCTCGGTGGTAGCCGCCCTCACGGGCACGCGGGCGAATGACCTCTACAAAGCGCTGACCGGCCGCGAGGCACGGCGGTAGGGAGTGTCGAGTTGCTCTCGATCTGCGAGAGGAAATCGACACCTCTTATAGCTTCAAGGTTTAGATGAACACCTTCTACGTCACGACGCCGATCTATTACGTCAATGCGGAGCCGCATCTCGGGCACGCCTATTCGACGATGGCTGCGGATGTGCTCGCTCGGCACCATCGCCAACGCGGGGATGATGTCTTCTTCCTGACCGGGACCGATGAGCATGGGGAGCCGGTGGAGAACGCCGCTAAGAAGGCGGGGGTGACGCCGCAGGAGCTGGCGGACACGAACGCGGCGAAGTTCGAAGGGTTGATGCCGACGATCGGGTCGACCAATGACTTCTTCATCCGCACGAGCGATTCGCGGCATATGGACCGGGTCGCGGAGATCATGCAGCGGGTCTACGACAACGGCTGGGTGACCAAGGGGGTCTACGAAGGCTGGTACTGCCCCCGCTGCGCCGACTTCAAAACCGAGCGCGAGCTGGGGCCGGGCAATACGTGCCCGATCCATGAGATCCCGCTGCAGAAGGAACGGGAGGAGAACTGGTTCTTCAAGCTCTCCGTCTTCCAGGCGCAGCTGGAAGGGCTTTATGAGGAGCGGCCGGACTTCGTGGTGCCGGAGTTCCGGCGCAATGAGGCGCTCTCCTTCATCAAAGGCGGCCTCGAAGACGTCTCGCTCTCCCGTCCCAACCTGAAGTGGGGGCTGCGGCTGCCCTGGGACCCCGAGCAGCGGATGTACGTCTGGTTCGACGCGCTTCTCAACTACGTGACGGCGCTGGCCTTCGCCCGCGAGGGGGAGGACCTGAGCGAGCGCTATTGGCCGGCCGACCTGCACCTGATGGCCAAGGACATCCTCAAGTTCCACGCGGTGATCTGGCCGGCGCTCTGCTTCGCCGCCGACCTCGAGCCGCCCAAGCGGATGGTCATCCACGGCTACCTGCTGATGGGCGAGAAAAAGATGTCGAAGAGCCTCGGCAACGTCCTCGACCCGTTCGAGGTGATCGATCGCTTCGGCGCCGATGCGCTGCGCTTCTACCTGTTCCGCGAGGTCTCCTTCGGCAAAGACGGCTCAATCTCCACCGCCGGCTTCGAGCAGCGCTACGAGACCGAGCTCGCCAACGACTACGGCAACCTCGCCAGCCGGGTGCTGGCGATGGTCGATCGCTACCGCGACGGGGTGGTGCCGGCCGCGCAGGTCGACGCCACCCTTGCCGAGGACTTCGAAGGCGCCGTCGCCCGCTTCAGCAACCTGCTCGACCGGGCCGAGCTGAGCCAGGCGCTCGACCTCGTCTGGACGCTGGTCCGCCGCCTCAACCGCTTCGTCGAGGAGACGAAGCCGTGGGAGCTGGCCAAGGACGAGGCCGACCCCGAGCGGCTCGACGAAGTCCTCTACAACCTGGTCGAGGGCCTGCGAGTGACGACGCTGCTGCTCGTTCCCTACCTGCCGAACACCACCGAGACGCTCTTGGGAGCGCTGGCCGAAGACTCGCGCGAGCTGGCCGAGCTCGGCTCGCGTCCGGGCGGCCAGCAGGTGGAGCGGGTCAGCCCGCTGTTCCCGAAGATCGAGGCGCCGGCCTGAGCCGGTCGCGTCGAGCTTCTTATACACCGATCTCTGCATACTCAATATCTGCACGAATTTGGCTCTATACGTGCGTTTGCGGGTTTAGCTGCGCGCGGGTGGGTAGATCGGCGCCATGGTGGTTCGGGAGAGGGCCCAGACGGGCAAGTCGGCTCCGATGCTGTTGCTGCTGGCGCTGTGCGCGTTCATCCTCTTCACCAGCTCGCCCGCCTCGGCCGCGGGGATCGTCGCCAAGGACGGCAAGATCCACGCCTGTTACAAGGCGAAGGGCAAGGGCAAAGGGACGCTTCGCGTGGTTCGCAGCGCCAAAGCCAAGTGCCCGAAGAAGTGGAAGAAGGTTGCCTGGTACGCCGGCGCCTCTCCCGTGGGGCCAGGAGTTCCCGGCCCGCAAGGTTCCGCCGGAGCCACCGGCCCGCAGGGCGAGAAGGGCGAAGCCGGGCCGCAGGGCCTTCCCGGCCGCAACGAAAACCTCGTCCTCAACGAACTCGAAGACAAAGTCACCGAACTTCTCTCGAAAGTCCAGAGCCTGGAAACGATCCTCAACGGGATCAGCAACACGCAGCTGAAAGAAGCGATCGCCGGGATCGCCAAAACCGAAGCGCTGGAAGCGGCGGTCGATTCGCTTTGCACCCAGGCATCGGCGCTGACCGAAAAATCCGGCGAACTCGGCACCGCGCTGAGTGGCCTGAAAACGGTCCTCGGCACGCTGGCGGTCGTCGCAGTGCCGATCCCGACGGCGCTGTCGCCGTACAGCTGCCCTTAGCTGTTCCTTTTGTCCGCTATGCGGACATAAAGAGCACCGCTCATCAGACCAGCAGCTCCGGCCCGATCTCCTCGGGCCGGGTGAGGCCGCAGAGGGCCATCGTCAGGTCGAGCTCGGCGAGGACCATCTTCAGCACCGTTTCCACGCCCGCCTGCCCGTCGAGCGCCAGGCCCCAAAGGTAAGGGCGGCCGAGGCAGACGGCGTCGGCGCCGAGGGCGAGCGCCTTTAGCACGTCGGCGCCGCTGCGGACGCCGCTGTCGAAGAGGATCGCCAGATCGCCGCCGGCCGCCTCGGCGATCGCCGGCAGCGCGTCGAGCGAGGCGAGGGCGCCGTCGACCTGGCGGCCGCCGTGGTTGGAGACGACGATGCCGTCGATGCCGCGCGCCACCGCCTCGCGGGCGTCGTCGGCGTGCTGGATGCCCTTGACAAGGATCGGCAGCGAGGTCATCTCGCGCAGCCGGGCGAGGTCGTCCCAGCTCAGCGCCGGGTTGGCCTGGACGGCGAGGAACTGGCCGGTCGCCATCCCCGGGTCCTCCTCCGGCGTCTTCTCCAGCTTGGCGCGGAAGATCGGGTCCTGGAAGTAGTTGCCGACTCCGCGGCCTTCGAGGAAGGGCAGCCAGGCCTGCTGCAGGTCGCGTGGCTTCCAGCCGGGGATGAAGGTGTCGACGGTGAGGACGATGGCGCCGTAGCCGGCCCGCTCGGCCCGCTGCACGAAGCTGCGGGCCAGCTCCGGGTCGTTCGGCCAGTAGAGCTGGAACCAGCGCGGCGCCTCGCCGCCGGCCTCGGCGATTTCCTCGAGCGGGAAGTGGGAGGCGGTGCTGGCGATCATCGGCAGGCCGACCGCGGCGGCGGCGCGGGCGGTCGCCAGCTCGCCCTCCGGGTGGACGCCCTGCTGCACCCCGATCGGCGCCAGCAACAGCGGCGCCGGCATCGCCGTGCCGAGGAGGTTGGTGGAGAGGTCGCGGGTGGAGACGTCGCGCAGCATCCGCGGCACGATCCGGCGCCGCCGGAAGGCCTCCAGGTTGGCCCGGATCGTCTCCTCGCTGCCGGCCCCTGCGCGGACGTAGTTGGCGATCCGCGGCTCCATCGCCGCCATCCCCTGCTCCTCCAGCTCGGCGACCGAGACCGGCACCGCGGGGGTCTCGCCGCCGAGCCCTCGGGCGTAGATCTCGCGGTAGTAGTCGGCGGGGCCCGGCATCGGGCGAAGGATAGGCTGAGCCGGGTGATCGACTCCCACACCCATCTGTTCCTCTGCGAGGGCGAGGAGGAAGAGCTGGTCGCCGCGGCCGCCGGCGCCGGGGTGGTGCGGATGCTGACGGTGGGGATGAACGCGGAGACGAACGCCGAGGCGGTCGCCAGCACCGAGCGCTACGGGGCGGTCTTCGCCGCGGTCGGGCGGCACCCGAACGAGGCGACCGGGTTCGACGACGCGGCGGCGGCGGAAATCCGCGAGCTCGGCCGGCACGAGAAGGTGCGGGCGATCGGCGAGACCGGGCTCGACTTCTACCGCGAGTACGCGAGCGCCGACGACCAGCGGCGTGCGTTCCGCGCCCAGATCGAGATCGCCCGCGAGCTCGAGCTGCCGATCGTGATCCACGCCCGCGACCCGGAGGGGGAGACGAGTGCGATCGACGAGATCTTCGCTACGCTCGACGCCCACGCCGGCGAGGCGCCGGTGATCCTCCACTGCTTCTCAGCGCCGCAACGGGTCGGCGACGCGGCCGAGCGCCGCTGGTACTGCTCGTTCGCCGGCAACGCCACCTACCCGAGCGCGAAAGAGCTGCGCTTCGCGGCGGCAAAGGTGCCCGAGGACCGGATCCTGGTCGAGACCGACGCGCCTTACCTGGCGCCGCAGCCGATGCGCGGCAAGCGCAACCAGCCGGCCTTCGTGGTCGAGACCGCGCGGGCGATCGCCGCTGAGCGCGGCACCTCCTACGAGGACCTGGAGCGGACGGTCGAGGCGAACGCGCGCGCCCTGTTCGGCTGGTAGGGAGACCACCTAATGGTCCGCCTAGGGCAGAACTTCCTCGCCGATCCCAACCTGCTCGATGCGATCGTTCGAGACGCTGAGCTGGCGCCCGAGGACGTGGTGCTCGAGGTCGGGGCGGGGGAAGGAGTTTTGACTGAGCGGCTGGCGGCCGCGGCGGCGCATTTGCACTCGGTCGAGATCGATCGCGGGCTGGCGCCGGCGCTGGAGCCGATCGCGGCGCTGCCGAACGTCGAGCTGCACTGGGGGGACGCGATGAAGGTGGACCTCGGCGCGTTGCGGCCCGAGCCGACGGCGATGGTCGCCAACCTGCCCTACTCGGTGGCGACGCCGTTGATCCTGCGGACGATCGAGCAGCTGCCCTCGCTGCAGCGGTGGACGGTGATGGTGCAGCGTGAGATCGCCGACCGCCTGCGGGCTGGGCCGGGCAGCCGCACCTACGGATCGCCGAGCGCGGTCGCCCAGCTCGCCTGCGAGGTGGAGCTGGTGCGGGTGGTCGACCCGGCGGTGTTCAAGCCGCGGCCGCGGGTCAACTCGGCGATCCTGCGCCTGCGGCGCACCGGGCCCGGAGCCGACGCCGAGACCCGCGAGCTGATCCGCGCCGCCTTCGCCCACCGGCGCAAGTCGCTGGCCCGCTCGCTAGAGCACGCGCGGCCGGGTTCGCTGGCGCCGGCGCGGGCGGCGCTGGCGGAGCTGGGGCTGGCGGAGGACGCGCGGGCCGAGGCGCTGGCGCCGGAGCAATTCGCCGCCCTCTCCGCCAAGCTGCGCGCCTAACCGATGCTCGTCCACGCCCCGGCCAAGCTCAACCTCTGCCTCTACCTGGGCGCGCCCCGCGCCGACGGGTTGCACGATCTCTGCTCGCTTTTCGAGCCGCTGGCGCTGGCGGACCTGATCGAGGTCTCGCCGGCAGAGCGCGACGAAGTCGTCTGCCCCGGGGTCGAGGGGGAGAATCTGGCGGCGCGGGCGCTCGCCGGTTTGCGCGAGCGAGGCTGGGAGCGCGAACCGCTGCGGGTCGAAATCGAGAAGCGGGTTCCGGTCGCGGCCGGGCTCGGCGGCGGCAGCGGTGACGCGGCAGCGGTCCTGCGCCTGGCGGCGGGCGAGGTCGCCGACTTGCCGCAGCTGGCGGCCGAGCTCGGGGCCGACGTTCCCTCGCAGCTGCGTCCCTCGCTGGCGCTGGTCCGCGGCGCCGGCGAGCGAGTCGAGCCGCTGCCCGAGCCGGCCGAGCACGCGGCGGTGCTGCTGCCTGGAGGCGGCGGGCTCAGCACCGCCGAGGTCTTCGCCGAGGCCGACCGGCTCGGTCTCGGGCGCCCGGCGGAGGAGCTCGACAAGCTGGCGTCCCAGCTGCGCGAGATCGCCGGCGCCGGCGCCTCGCCGCTCTCCTATCCCCAGCTGCTGGTCAACGACCTGACCGAAGCCGCCGTCTCCCTGCGCCCCGACATCGGCGAGGCGCTTGCCGCCCTGCGCGCCGCCGGCGCTCCCGTCGCCATCCTCAGCGGCTCCGGCCCGACCGCGGTCGGGCTCTTCCCTGACCTCGCCGCCGCCCGCGATGCCGCCGCCGCGACCGGGTACGAGGACGCCATCGTCTGCGCCGCTGGACACGCGAGACTCGAGCCATGAAGCTGCCGGGTGAGGGAGAGGGCGAGGGGCCGATCACCCGCAAACGGATCGTCCTCGCGATCGTCGCCGTCGCGGTAGCGACCGGCTACTTCTTCCTCAGCCGCAAGCTCGGCAGCCTCGACCTGCAGAACCTGCTCCACGACATCTCCCACACGCTCGGCGCCTGGACGTACCTGCTGGTCGGGTTCTTTGCCTTCGCCGAGACCGGCGCCTTCATCGGCCTGGTGGTCCCTGGCGAGACGGTGATGCTGCTCGGCGGCGCCGTCGCCGGGCAGGGCGCGATCGACATCTACCTGCTGATCGCGATCGCCTGGTTCGCCGCCTGGCTCGGCGACACCACGAGCTTCTTCCTCGGCCGGCGGCTCGGCCGTGAGTTCGTGCTCAAGCACGGGCCGCGGGTCGGGATCAGCCACGAGCGCTTCGAGAAAGTCGAGGACTACTTCGGCCGCCACGGCGGCAAAACGATCTTCATCGGCCGCTTCATCAGCCTCGTCCGCGCCTTCGCCCCCTTCATCGCCGGCAGCTCGGGGATGCAGTACCGCGCCTTCGTCCCCTACTCGATCCTCGGCACCGGCCTCTGGGCGACCGCCCACATCCTCGTCGGCTACTTCTTCTCCCGCAGCATCGAGACCGCGGGCAAATACGCCGCCAAAGGCGCCTTCGCGCTGGCGACGCTGATCGTCATCGTCGTCGGGGCGGTCTGGCTCTACCGCCACCTCCGCGAGGGGGAGAACCGGCGGGCGGCGGTGCGCTGGATGGAGGGGCACGGGGCGACGCGCTGGCTGGTCGTGCTCGCGCGCAAGCCGCAGTTCCGCTTCCTCTGGGACCGGGTCACGCCCGGCGGCACCTTCGGCCTCGAATTCACCTCGCTGATGGCGACGATCGCGGTCGCCTCCTTCGTCCTCGTCGCCTATGCGGTCGTGGTCGGCGAAAAGCCGGGGCCGACGCCGGGCGACGAAACCGCGGCGGAACTGGTCGAGCACCTGCGCAGCGGCGCCCTCACCGCCATCGCCAAGGGGTTCAGCTGGCTTGGGGCTGGGGGAGTGGTCGGCGTGCTGGCGGCAATCTGCGCGGCGCTGCTCGCCTGGCGCCGCCGCTGGACCGAGTTCTGGGTCCTGGTCGCCGGGATGGCGATCGCCCAGACCGGCATCGACGTCCTCCAGGCGCTGGTCGACCGGCCGCACCCAAGCGGCGGGCTCGTCGACACCAGCGGCTCCTCCTATCCCAGCGCCCATGCCGCCCACTCGGTCTTCTACCTCTGGCTGGCGGTGACGATCGTGCTGCGGCTGCGGCCGGGCATGGCGCGCGGCGCCGCCGTGGTTACGGCCGGGTTCGTGCTGACGGCGCTGATCGGGCTCTCGCGCGTCTACCTCGGCGTCCACTACCTCAGCGACGTCAGCGGCGGCTGGGCGCTCGGGGCCGTCGCCTTCTCCCTGGCGGCGGCGGTGGGGCTGGTCGTCTCGCAAGTGCGCCAGAATCCAGACCAGTGACCGTCTTCGCGATCACGAAACTGGGCCACCAGTACCTGCTCTACGGCGTCTCCGCGGCGATCTGCCTGCTCGTCTTCGTCACCCTGATCCTCTCCCCGGCGCTGAGCTCCTACGGCCGGGTCTGGGAGAAGGCGGCGGCCGGCTTCCTCTCGCTGTTCGTCCTCGCCGCGCTGGTGATCGGCGGCGTCGTAGTCGGCTTAGTGGTCGTCTACTACTACAACGACATCGTGAATTTCATCAACGGCAACTAGCCCGTTCCGCGGCCCCGGCGCGATGGCCGGGATAATGCCCCGATGCAGGCGCAGTCAGACAAAGCAGGGGAAACCCCTGCAAAGGATGATCGCGGGGCGCTGCTTGACGCGCTTTCCGAGGCGGTCGAGTCGGGCGCTGGGCTGCCGGCGGTAGCCCGGGCGGCGGCTCGGCTGCTCGATGCCAGCGTCGCCCTGATCGATCGTTCGAGCGCGGTCCTGGCCGTCGCCGGGGCGTCCTCTGACCAGGAGCAGAAGTTGCTTTCGGGTGGCGAGGGGGTGACGCGGGTCGAGTTGCGGGTCGCCGACACGGTTGTCGGCGAGCTGCGCTACCGGGCGAAGGCGGCGCCGGAGCCGGCGATCGCGCGGATGGTGACGACGCTGCTGGCGCTGGAGCTGGAGCGCTCGCGCTCGCCCGAGTGGGAGAGCGAGGAGGCGGCCGGGGCGTTCGTGGCGGCGGTGCTGGGCCGGCAGGTGACCGACCGGCGCGACATCGTCGCCCAGGCTTCCGAGCTCGGCGCCGACCTCGATCGGGGGGCCGGGGTGATCGTCCTGCGGGCGGCGCCGCGGGCCGCCCAGACGGGGGAGTGGCGCGAGCGGGTGCTGGTCCTCGCGCAGCGGGCGCTGCGCTCGCTCGCGCCCGGCTCGCTGGCCGCGAGCGACGGTGGCGAGGCCGCGGCCGAGATCGCCGCGATCGTCCCGGCCGAGGACGACGAGCGGCTGGCCCGCGCCGCTGCCGGGCTCTCGCGCGAGCTCGACGACAGCCTCGCCGGCTTCCACCTCACCACCGGCCGCAGCCGCCGCTGCGCCGATCCGGTCGATCTCTACCGCGCCGGCAGCGAGGCGCACCTGGCGGTCAACGTCGGCGAGGCCGAGGGGCGCTCCCTGCTCGCCTTCGAGGACACCGGCGCCTACCGCCTGCTGCTGCCGGCGATGAGCGAGGACCCGGCCGAGCTCGAACGCTTCTACGCCGAGACGATCCAGCCGCTGGCCGAATACGACGAGCAGTACGAGACCGAGCTGGTGATGACCGTCGAGGCCTACCTCGACAACGACGGCAACGTCGCCGCCACCGCCAAACAGCTCTTCACCCACCGCCACACCATCCGCTACCGCCTCGAGCGCGTCCGCGAGCTCTGCGGCCACGACGTCTCCAGCACCGAAGGCCGCGAGAAGCTTGGCCTGGGCCTGAAAGCGATGCGCGTCCTGGGCATCGCCTCGCCGCGCGGACCGGCGATGGAGCCCGGGGCCAAAGGCGGGAAAGTGGTTCGAGCTACCGAGGAGTAGGTCCGAGTCAGTTCCGGGGAGAGGACTTGAACCCCTGCTTCTTGGACCAAAACCAAGCGTGCTACCGACTACACCACCCCGGACCAGCCGTCCGAGGGTACCGGTGAAGATTCTCAGTGTGCGATTGGGCCTCTATATGAAGGTCAACTGCACACCGGTTTAGCTGAGTAGGCGGTTGCTCGCCTCGTCGGGTTGAGGGTCGCCTTGGCCGGCGGCTTCGGCGGTGGCGCCGAAGCGGAGGAGGCGGCCGCCGAAGGCGATTGCGCAGGCGGCGAACCAGGCCCAGCCGAGGGCGAGGCCGGCGAGGACGTCGGTGAGCCAGTGGACGTCGAGGAGGACGCGGCTGCAGGCGACTCCGACGGCGATGCCGACGGCGAGGCCGGTGAGGGCGGGCCAGGAGGGGCGCCCCCACCAGCGGCCGGCGACGAGGGCGAAGGCGGCCCAGGAGGCGGCGGCGGTGGAGGTGTGGCCGCTGGGAAAGGAGGGGCCGAGGGTGGCGGCGACGGCCTCGATGGTGGGGCGGGCGCGGTCGACGAGCTGCTTGACCGCCTCGGTGAGGAGCTTGTCGCCGAGGATCACTGCGAGCAGGAACGGCGCCACCCAGCGGTTGCGGGTACGCCTGAAATCGACGATCGCGACGACGATGGCGACCACGACCACCGTCACCGTCTCGCCGAGGTCGGTGACCAGGGTCAGGGCGTCGTGCGTCCAGGCGCTCGCGTGGTGGTTCCCCCACTCGGCGACGCTGCTGTCGATGCCGGAAAGCAGGTCGCTGCTGCGGACGACGACCGCCAGCAGGGCCAAGACGATCCCGCCGACCAGGATCACCAGCAGGGCCAGGGTCAGCGCCAGCCCCGTCGCCTTCTCGGGATCGAGCCGAGCCGCCCGCACGACTCGCTGCTCCACCCTTCCGCTTGCGTGCTCACCCGCCTCCCGGGCAACCTCTGCGACGGTCGCCGCGGCCGCGCTCTGCGGGTAGCGGCGGGACAGGAAAGCGGCTCCGAGGCCGGCGCCGACGGCGATTAGAAGAAGAACCAGAAACGGCATCAGGAGAGGGATTTACCCAGCAAACGGCGATCAATGCAGAGATTGGTTCGAGAAACCGTTGCATAGTTTCGGAGCCCCCTGGGAATAGATGCTGCCGTGACCGTTGGGGAGACTTCACGCGCAGCCGCCGCACCCGAAGCCGATTCGGGGGACCGCGATTCCGTCCCAATATTCGAGGCGCGCCCCGGCAGCCTGCCGGACCGCTTCGCCACCGCCCTCGACGGCCGCCATCCGGCCCTCGTCTTCATCCTCGCGGCGCTGGCCGGCTTCGCGGTCCTGGCCGTCGCCTCGATCCTCCTCGCCCTCCTTGTCGTCCACGTCCTCGTCCCGGGCGGCGGGCTCGGCCTCGAAGGCACGGACGAGAGCTTCAACGACACCCTCGCCGAAAACCGCACCGGCACCCTGACCACGATCGCCGAAGTCGGCACCCAGGTCGGCGGCGCCCCGGTCCTGCCGATCCTCGTCGGCATCGTCGCAATCGTCTGCGCCTTCATGCGCAAGTGGCTGATCGCCGCCTTCGCGGTCTTCGTGCTGGCGATCGAGTCGGCCACCTACCGCGTCACCTCGATCGCCGTCCCCCGCGATCGCCCCTCGGTCCACCGGCTCGAAGGCCTCGAAGTCGACGCGAGCTACCCCTCCGGCCACACCGCCGCCTCGGTTGCCGTCTACGCCGGCCTCGTCCTCCTGCTCACCACCCGCTTCACCAGCAGCCTGAAGAAGGCGCTCGCCTGGACCGCCGCGATCCTGATCGTCAGCTTCGTCGCGATGTCGCGCATGTACGAGGGGATGCACCACCCGCTCGACGTCGCCGGCGGCGTCCTCGTCGGCATCGGCGCGATCTTGGCCCTCCTCTTCGCCTGCCGCGCCGCTGGCACCGCCGCGGAAAGACGCTCGCGCGCATGAAGCTCGCCGTAGTCGCCCACGCCGGGAAGACCGTCGGCGGCGGCCTACCGGAACTGCGCCGCACCCTCGAGGAGGCCGGTGTCGCCAACCCGCTCTGGACCGAGGTGCCGAAGAGCAAGCGGGCGCCCGCCGCGGTCGAAGAAGCGCTCGAGGACGGCGCCGACCTGATCCTCGCCTGGGGCGGCGACGGGATGGTCCGCCGCTGCGTCAACGCGCTCAAAGACAGCGAGGTGCCGCTGGCGATCGTCCCGGCCGGGACTTCGAACCTCTTCGCCACCCACCTCGGGGTCGAACGCGACATCGGCCAGGCGGTGCAGGTGGCGCTGCGCGGCGACCGCCGCCGCCTCGACGTCGGCCGCTTCGACGGCGAGCGCTTCGCGGTGATGGCCGGGGCCGGCTTCGACGCGGCGATGATCAAGGCCTCCGACGACCTCAAGGACCGCCTCGGCCGCGCCGCCTACGTGGTCGGCGGCGCCTCCAAGCTCGACTCCGAACCCTTCGAGGCGAAGATCAAGGTCGACGGGACCCGCTGGTACAAAGGGCCCGCCAGCTGCATCCTGGTCGGCAACGTCGGCGAGCTGTTCGGCGGGATCGAGGTCTTCGCCGACGCCGAGCCCGACGACGGCCTGCTCGACGTCGGCGTCCTCACCTCCGAGGGCCCCGTACAGCTAGTTCGCGCCGCCGCCCGCACCGCTGTCGGCAGCGCCGAGAAGTCGCCGTTCGTCCGCGTCACCAAGGCGCGGAAGGTGCGCGTGAAGCTGGACCGCAAGGTCCGCTACGAGCTCGACGGCGGCGACCGCAAGAAGGTCAAGTCATTCAAGGTCGATATCGAACCCGAGGCGATCACGGTCTGCGTGCCGCGCGGGTCCGCAAACGGAAGGGGAGCGCGATGAAGGCGGACGTGGGACTCGGGGCCGGCAGCCTCGGCAACAAGGCGAAAGGCCAGGGCGAGCAGCTCGCCCACGCGAAGACGCTCGGCTGGCTGGCCCGCGCCGGCCTCGTCGCCCGCGGCGTCGTCTACCTGATCATCGGCGTGCTGGCCTTCGAGTTGGCGATCGGCGAGGGCGGCAAGGCGACCAACCAGACCGGTGCCCTGAAGACGATCTCCGATCAGTCCTTCGGCGAGCTGATGCTGATCCTGCTGGCGATCGGCCTCGCCGGCTACTCGCTCTGGCGGCTGCTGCGGGCCGCGATCGGCCACGGCGCCGAACAGCGCGACAGCGGCCCCGACCGCATCGCCGCGCTGGCCAGCGGCATCGCCTACGGGATCCTCGCGATCACCGCGGTGAAAATCCTCACCGAAACCGGCGCCGGCTCCGGCACCCCGAAGCAGCCGACCGGCGGCGTCCTCGACTGGACGGGTGGCACCGTGATCGTCGCGATCGCCGGCGCGATCATGATCGGCGTCGGCATCTACCAGGCCTACAAAGGCCTGGCGAAGAAGTTCCTCGAAGACGCGAACACCGGGGAAATGAGCGAGGGGGTGAAGAAGGCCTACACCGCGCTCGGCGTCTTCGGCCACGTCGCCCGCGCGGTGACCTTCGCCCTGATCGGCTACGGGCTGATCAAAGCCGCGGTTGACTACAACCCGAAGGAGGCGATCGGGCTCGACGGCGCCCTGCGAGAACTCGCCGACGCCTCCTACGGCCCGGTCCTGCTGGGCCTGGTAGCCCTCGGCCTCGCCGGCTTCGCGCTCTACTCGATCGTCGATTCCCGCTACCGCAAGGTCTAGCCTTGCGCGGCGTCCGCACGGGCGTCTAGCTTCTTCTTCATGGAGATCGGAGGAGCGTCGCTCGACCCGGAGGTGCGCGAGGGCCTGAGCCGGAGCTGGAAGGCCCTGATGGTCGTCGGGATCGGCGCGATCGTCCTCGGCGTGATCGCGATCCTGGTGCCGGCGGTCGCTTCGGTGGGGACGGCGATCTTCATCGGCTGGCTGCTGGTCCTGCTCAGCGGCGTCCTCTTCGCCGCCGCCTTCTCGGCCCACTCGGTGGGGACGGTGGCGGTGCGGGTCGCCTGGGCGCTCTTGACCCTGCTCGTAGGCCTCTGGCTGATCGTCGAACCGCACAACGGCACCCTCACCCTGACCTTGGTGCTGGGCATCTACTTCCTCTTCATGGGCCTGACCCGGATCGCGATCGCCTTCATCTCCCGCGGCCAGCCGAACGCCGGCCTGGTCGGCCTCAGCGGCGCCGCCGGGCTCGTCATCGGCATCCTCATCCTCGCCAAGTTCCCCAGCTCCGCCGATTGGGCGATCGGCCTCCTGGTCGGGATCGACCTGATCTTCGCCGGCTGGACGGTCACCTCCGCCGCCCTGCTCGGCAAAGAACTAGCCAAGCGCGCCTAGCGGCAGCAGAAGCTCCTCTTCGCGAATACGATTGCGGGAGTGAGCCAACCCCTTGTCCTCGTGATGGCGGCGGGGGAGGGGACGCGGATGCGTTCCTCCACGCCGAAGATGCTTCACCACGTCTGCGGCCGGCCGATGGTGGCCTGGCCGATCGCCGCTGCGCGCGCGGCCGGCGCCGGCAGGGTGGCGGCGATCGTCTCGCCCGGGCGCGATCTATCCGCCGGCCTCCCCGAGGGGGTCGAGACCGTCGAGCAGCCGCAGGCCGACGGCACGGGTGGGGCGATCCGCGCGGCGCTGCCCCTCATTGAAGAGGCCGAAGAAGCCGAGACCGTCCTCGTCCTCTCCGGCGACGTGCCGCTGATCTCCGAGGGGACGATCGCCGACCTGCTGGAGGCCCACGGGTCCTCCGAGGCGGCGGCGACGATGCTGACGATCGAGCTCGACGATCCCGGCGCCTACGGCCGCGTCATCCGCGACAACGAGGGCTGGGTCGAGCGCGTCGTCGAGGCGAAAGCCGCCGGCGACGCCGATGCCTCGCAGCTTGCGATCCGCGAGATCAACGCCGGCACCTACGCCTTCGACGCCGCCCCGCTCGCCGCGGCCCTGCAGGGGCTCTCCAACGACAACGCCCAGGGCGAGTACTACCTGCCCGACGTCTTCCCGGCCCTGCGCGAGGCCGGCCACACCGTCGCCGCTCACCGCGCCAGCGACCTCGCGGTGACGATGGGGGTCAACAACCGCGTCGATCTCGCCGCGGTCGAGGCCGAGGGCCGGCGCCGCCTGCTCGAGGCCCACATGCTCGCCGGCGTCACCGTCGTCGACCCGGCATCGACCTGGATCGACGCCGGCGTCGAGATCGCCGCCGACGCCAGGATCGAGCCCGGGACGTCCCTGCGGGGACAGACGAAGATCGGCGAGGGCGCCGTCGTCGGCCCGCTCAGCACCCTGATCGACAGCTCTGTCGGCGCCCGCTCCCAGGTCCTCCACTCCTACCTGGTCGAGTGCGACGTCCACGCCGGCTGCTCGGTCGGCCCCTTCGCCTACCTGCGCCCCGGCGCCGTCCTCGCCGACGGGGCCAAGGCCGGCACCTTCGTCGAGATCAAGAACTCCCAGGTCGGCGAGGGCACCAAGGTCCCGCACCTCGCCTACGTCGGCGACGCCGAGATCGGCCCCGGCAGCAATCTCGGCGCCGGCACGATCACCGCCAACTACGACGGTTTCCGCAAGAACCGGACCACGATTGGCCGAGACGTGCGGATCGGCGTTGACACGATGCTGATCGCACCGGTAGAAGTCGGCGACTCCGCCTACACTGGCGCTGGCGCAGTGATCAAAGACGACGTGCCCGAGGGTGCGCTTGCCGTGAGCGAGAACGCGCAGAGGAACATCGACGGATACGCCGCTCGCAAGGCGGCCCAAATGCGAGAGGACGAGAGCCCGTGAGCATGATCGAGGAGCGCCCACAAGTGGGAACCGCCATCGACCACGATTACTCGAAGCGGATGATGGTCTTCGGCGGCCGCTGCTCGATGGACCTCGCCGCCAAAGTCGCCGGCAAACTCGAACTGGACATGGGTCAGGTGACCTTGAAGACCTTCGCCGACGGCGAGGTCTACTGCCGCTACGAGGAGTCGATCCGCGGTGCCGACGTCTTCCTCGTGCAGTCGACCTGCGCCAACGAGCAGGAAGAGATGACCCCGAACGACGCGCTGGTCGAGCTGCTGACGATGATCGACGCCGCCCAGGGCGCCTCCGCCCACCGGATCATCGCCGTCCTCCCCTGGTACGGCTACGCCCGCCAGGACAAGAAGTCGGCCCCGCGCGAGCCGATCACCGCCCGCATCGTCGCCAAGTGCCTCGAGGCCGTCGGCGTCGACCGGGTGCTGACGATGGACCTCCACGCCGGCCAGGTTCAGGGCTTCTTCCACGTCCCCGTCGACCACATGACCGCGATGCCGATGCTGACCCAGTGGTTCGCCGACCAGGAACTGGGCGAGGAGCTGGTGATCGTCTCCCCGGACGCCGGCCGGGTGAAGACCGCCCGCAACTTCGCCCGCCGGATCGGCACCCAGTGGGCGGTGATGGAGAAGGAGCGGCCCGCCCAGCAGGTCGCCGAGATCGGCTACGTGGTCGGTGACGTCAAGGGCAAGACCGCGGTCCTCGTCGACGACATGATCGACACCGCCGGCACCCTCACCGCCGCTGCCCAGACCGTGCTCGACGAGGGCGCCGCCCGGGTGATCGCCTGCGCCACCCACGGCGTCTTCTCCGGCCCCGCCTACGAGCGGATCCGCAACTCGGCGATCGAGCAGATCGTCGTCACCGACACCCTGCCGTTGCGCCCCGGCGCCCCGGACAACATCACCGTGCTCTCGACCGCCAGCACCTTCGCCGACTCGATCCGCCGGATCTTCACCGACGCCTCGGTCTCCGAGATCTTCGCCGGCGAGAACCAGCTGTTCTGAGCGCCTCGCCCGCAGAGGAGCGCAAGCTGCGCCTGGTCGGCCACAAGGGGGCCGACCTGATCGCGCCCGGGAACACGATCGAGAGCTTCCACGCTGCGGTCGAGGCCGGCGTCGACACGATCGAGCTCGACGTCCTCTGGCTGGCAGACGCGCACCTGCCGCTGGAGCAGCGCCACCCGCTGGTGATCGCCCACGACTGGGAGGACGCGGAGCGGCGGACGCCGCTGAAGCTGACCGAGGCACTCGACGCTTTCCGTGAGCCGCCGCTCGACCGGGTCGAGATCGACCTCGACATCAAGCTGCCCGGCAGGGAGGAGGAGCTGGTCGACGCCCTGCGCGAGCGCGGCCTGACCGAGCGGGCGATGATCTCGACGATGGAGATGCACACCCTGAAACGGGTGCTCGAGCTGGCGCCGGAGCTGCGGCGCGGCTGGACCTATCCCAAAGTCACCAAGGACTGGAACTCGAAGCCCTGGGCGAAGCTGCCGATCCGCGCTGCCCTGGTCGGGATGCGCACGCGCCTGCCCGGCCTGGCGGCCGAGAAGCTGCCGCAGTTCGGGGTCGAGGCGATGTGGGTTTACCACCCGCTCGCCAGCAAACGCCTCGCCCGCATCTGCGAGCACGCCGGGGTCGAGCTGATCGCCTGGACCGTCGACGACCTGCCGCGGATGCGGCAGCTGGTCGAGATGGGCGTGCACGGCATCTGCTCGAACGACCCCCGGCTGTTCTCGCGACTCCGAGATTGAGGGGGTTATAGCCCCCCAAATCTCGGAGGGGCGTCTCAGATCGTGCCGGGCGTGGCCCCGGGCGGGCTCGACGCGCGGCCGCGGCCTTTGGTCTTCACCGTCGACTCCAGCTCCTCGGCGGTGAAGCCGCCGACCGCCTCGCCGTCGAGCGCGTAGCGGTAGAGGGCGACGCCGAAGATGCCGGTCAGCGCCTTCGAGATCAGCAGCGCGATCGCGAACATGAGGGCGCCGATGACGACGAGCACGGCGCCGAGGAACGAGGCCGAGGACCAGACGGCGACGCCGACCACGATCAGGGCGATCGCCGGCAGCATCCCGAAGAGGAAGACGGCGCCGCCGATCGCGATGTTGCCGGTGATCTGCTGACCCCAGCGCGATTTGAACATCGAGGCCGAGCGCTTGATCGTCTCGAACGGGCCGGTGCCCTCGATCGCGATCACCGGCACCGCCAGGAAGGTGACGAGGGACCAGGCCATGCCGACCAGGCGGGCGGCGATCTGGCCGCCGATCCCGCCCTGGTTCTCGAGCAGGCCCATCACCGCGCTGATCGCGGTCGAGACCGCGGCCCAGCCGCAGATCTGCGGGAAGCGGCTGCGGGCGACGGCGATCCCGTCGCTGACCGTCGCCTGCTGGCCGCGGAAGATCATGTCCGCGCAGGCCGCCAGGCCGACGCTGAAGAAGAAGCCGATGACGCTGAGCGCGTAGACGCCGATCACAACCAGCGGGATCGCCCCGGCGAGCTCGTCCTGGTCGAAGAGGTAGAGGCCGGGCCCGAGGAAGACGATCACCGGCACGATCGTCGCCACCGCCCCGTAGAGCGGGAAGCGGATCAGCTCCCGGTTGTCGTTCAGCAGACCCCAGCTTTTCTTCGTCAGGCCCCAGCCGCGTTTGATCCGGCTCATCGCTCTCTCCTTCGTTCAGGGACTTAAAGGGTTTCGGCAAGCCCGGGCGTTCTCCTTACACCCCGGCTCTCGAAGTAGTCCCACTCCAACTCGCCTAGCTCCGTCGCCGGCGGGTCCGCATACACCCACTCACGGGCGATCCGGTGCCAGTTCCGCTTCGCTCGCAACTGGCCGAGCACGGCGACGACGCCGATTTCCATCCGCCGCCCCATCAGCTCCTCGGCCGGCAGCGACTCCCGCCGCATCAGGTCGAAGTACTCCGAGCGGGGGTCGTTGGTCGACTCGATGATCTTCATCACCAGCCGCGGCGTTATCTCCAGGTCGCGGTCCTCCATCACGAACCAGCCGCCCACGTCCCGCATGTGTTCGAGCAGTCGCTCGGCGTCGAGCTTCGACGGCTTCTTGATGAACCCGAGGTCGTGGAGGGCGGTGCGGAAGGCCTCCGGGTCGTTGCGCGAGGCGGCGTCGAAGGCGCGCTGCTCGAGCAGGATCTGCTCGCGGTCGAGCTTCTTCGTCATCCCGAAATCGAGGAAGGCGACCCGGCCGTCGCCCATCAGCAGGTAGTTGCCGGGATGAGGGTCGGCGTTGAAGTGCTGCAGGTGGTAGATCGAGCCGAAGCTGCCGCGGAAGACGATCTCGCCGAAGCGGCTGCGCTCCTCGTGCGGCAGCTGCTTGATCTCCTCGAAGCCGATCCCCTCGACGAACTCGGTCACCAGCACGCGACGCCGCGAGAGACGGGTGACGACTTCCGGGACGTAGATGAAGGGATGGTCGCGGTAGGCGCGGGCGAACGAGCGCTGGTTCTGGGCCTCGTACTCGTAGTCGAGCTCCTCCATCACCCGCTCGCGGATCTCCTCGGCGATCGCCTTCGCGTCGAGACCGGGGGCGAGCACCTTGGCCAGCCGCACGATCGTGCCGGCGTTGCGGAGGTCGGCGTCGAGCGCCTCGGCGATCCCGGGGTACTGGATCTTCACCGCGACGCGGCGACCGTCGAGCAGCTCGGCGCGGTGCACCTGGCCGATCGAGGCGGCGGCGAAGGCCTCCTGCTCGAACTCGGCAAAGAGCTCCGACAGCGGTTCCCCGTCGTACTCCTCTGCCAAGACCTGCTCGACCTTCTCCCACGGCATCGAGGGGGCGTCGGTGCGCAGCTTCGCCAGCTGCTCCTGGTAGATCTCGCGGTAGTCCTCGGGGATGAACTCGGTGTCGATGAAGGATGCGAACTGCCCGAGCTTCATCGCCGCGCCCTTCATCTGGCCGAGCGCCCCGACCATTTTCATCGCCGTCTCCAGGTGGCGCTGCTCGAGCCGCTCTTTGCTCTGCTCCTCCGAGCGGCCGACGTTGGCGGCTTTGGTTCCGGCGTAGCGGGCGCCCTGGACCCCGACGATCGAGCCGAGCTTGGCGGAGCGCCGGACTCGGCCCTTGGGAATCTTCGAGTCGTCAGCCACGTGCCAAGGTTGCCACAGGTGCCCTCGCAGGCTGTCTCAGGGTCCCTTTGCGGTCCGTTTCTCTATCCTCTCCCGTCCGATGGCCGCAGGTCGCTCAACTCTGAAGGCTGCTCCGCGCGAGGATTTCGGCTCGCGCAGCTCACGGCGCATGCGCCGTGAGGGGGTCGTGCCCGGCGTCGTCTACTCGGGGGGCTCGGATGCGAAGCCCTTCCAGGTCTCCGAACGCGACGTGCGCAACATCGTCAGCGAGGGCGCGGCGCTGTTCGACCTCGAGATCGACGGCAGCAAAGCCGTCCCGGTCGTGATCAAGGAAGCCCAGCACCACCCGGTGCGCGGCAGCTACCAGCACCTCGACCTGATGCAGGTCAACCTCAAAGAAGCGATCCAGGCCGAGGTCGCGATCGAGCTCGAAGGCGTCGAGGACGCTCCCGGCGTCAAGGGCGGCGGCGTGCTCGAGCACGTCACCCGCGAGGTCACGGTGGAAGCGCTGCCGGCCGAGATCCCCGACAACATCTGCGTCGACGTCTCCGCGATGGAGATCAACGACACCCTTTCGCTCGCTGCTGTCGCCGCCCCCGAGGGGGTCACCTTCCTGGCCGAGGAGCCGGAGGAGATCACGATCGTCACCGTCTCGCCGCCGCGCGTCGAAGAAGTCGCTCCGGAGGTCGAGGAGGAGGCCGAACTGGTCGGCGAGGGCGAGGGCGATGAGGGCGAGGCCGCTGCCGAGAGCGAGGGCGGCGGCGACTCGGGCGACTCCGAGGGCGAGTAACCGCTGTCGCTGTTCCGCCGCCGCGAGGGCGGCGAGCAGGACCGGATCCTGATCGTCGGCCTCGGCAACCCCGGGCCCGAGCACGAGCGGGACCGCCACAACCTCGGCTTCATGGTCGGCGAGGAGCTGGCCCGGCGCTGGGGCCTGGGGAAGCCGCGGGGGAAGTTCCGCGGGAAGCTGTGGGAGGGGCGGACCGGCCCGGGCGGGCCGCGGGTGGCGATCCTGTTGCCGCAGACCTACATGAACGACTCCGGCACGTCGGCCGGCCCGGCGCGGGGCTCGCTGAAGGTCCCGCTCGACCACGTCGTCGTCGTCCACGACGAGATCGACCTGCCGTTCGGCGAGATCAAGCCGCGGATCGGCGGCGGCCTCGCCGGCCACAACGGCCTCAAGAGCCTGAAAAAGGGCTTCGGCGACCCGGAGTTCTGGCGGCTGCGGGTCGGGGTGGGGAGGCCGGGCTCGACCGATCCCGAGATCGTCTCGGCCTGGGTCCTCGGCCGTTTCCGCGAGCCGCAGGCGGAGGTCGAGGGGTTGATCGCGGCGGCCGCCGAGGAGACCGAGCGCCTGGTCGAACGGATAGCTTCCGAGCCATGAGCGCGGAGAACGGCAGCACGCCTGAGACCGAGGTGACGAGCTACTCGGTCGACGAGCAGGGGATCGCCCTGATCCGGCTCGAGCGGCCGCAGGCGCGGAACGCGATCAACACCCAGATGCTGCTGGAGCTGCTCGAGCACCTCGCCGTCGCCCGCACCGACGAAACGGTGCGGGTGCTGGTGATCAGCTCCGCCGATCACCTCGGCCTCTCGGCCGGCGCCGACGTTCGCGAGGAGCTCGACGAGGAGGGCAAGGTCCGCCGCATGCAGCTCTTCGCCGACCTCTACGACGCCGTCGTCGCCTTCCCGAAGCCGACGATCGCCGCCTGCCACGGCGATGTCGTCGGCGGCGGGGCCGAGATCGCGGTTGCTTGCGATATGCGGATCGGCGGTGCCAACCTGCGGATGCGCTTCCCCGGGGCGGCGCTCGGCGTGCCGGTCGGCCCCGCCCGCCTCGTCACCCTCTGCGGCCTCGCCGCCGCCAAGTACCTGCTGCTCTCCTCGCGGACGATCGGCGCTGACGAGGCGCTGCGCCTCGGCCTCGTCAACCGCGTCGCCCCGGCCGCCGGCACCGAGCAGGCGGCTCTCGAGCTCGCCGCCGGCGTCGCCGCCCATCCGCCCGAGGCGACCGCCCAGCTGAAGCGGATGCTCCATGAGTGGGACGACATCGTCGGCCGCTCCGCCGCCGAGGGCCGCGGCCAGGTCGAGTGGCAGCGCAGCGGCCCGGGCCTGCCCTTCTCCGACTGATTAGGCCTTCCGGCCAAGCCTTTCCGGCATCCGCCCGCGCCGGATAGGGTCAGCCGCATGATCTTCTTCCGCCGCGCCACCCTGGCGCTCCTCGCTGCCCTGTTCCTCCTCGCCCTACCGGCCGCGGCTTCGGCTGCTGTCATCACGGTCAACTCGACCGAAGACCTGGATCAGACGACGCCGGGAGTGGAATGTCCGGCGGTGGCTGTCGGTGAAATATGCACCCTGCGGGCAGCGATCGAAGTGTCGAACGAATCCACCGGCGTCGCCGACGAAATCGTCTTCAGCGGTTTCGACGGCGAATTCGCCGACAGCACGATCGAAACCCCCTCCAGCCTTCCGGACATCGAAGACGAGGTGACGATCGACGGAGGCCGCTGCGAAACCGACGCCGGGGTCGAAGGCCCCTGCGTGGGGGTCAGCGGAGAATCGAGGTTCGAAGTCCAGGCTGCGAAGGTGACGATCGAAGGTCTCGCGATCAGCGAATTCCAGATCGGGATCGCGGTGGAAGCCGAAGAATTCGAAGCTCGCGGCAACTGGATCGGGTTCCAGCTCGACGGCACCGGGTCGGGAGAACAGCCGTACGGCATCTTCGTCGCGCCGCACGCGGACGGAGCAGTCATCGGTGGCATCAACGTCGCCGCCCGAAACGTGATCGGCAACACCAACAGCGGCCTGATCCTCCGCGGCGCGAGCTCCAGCACGGTCCTCGGCAACTACTTCGGAGTCGAGCCGGACGGCACCACGCCCGCTTCCAATGGGCGGGACTTGGTCGTTGCAGACAAGGAGGAACTGCTCAGCAGTGTCCCCGCCACTGACAACCAGATCGGCATCGACGTCAACAATCCCGAACTTTCTCCCGGCGAAGGAGGCACGGACACCACGAGATGCGACACCGGCTGCAACGTCTTCGCCAGCGGAGGTTTCGGCACCTTGGCCGCGATCGATCTGCAGGGCACCGAGCTGGAAGAAGAGCTTCCGGCGACCGGCCCGACCCTGATCGAGGGCAACTACATCGGCATCGACGCTGAAGGCGATGCCTTCGCCGAAGCGGCCCAGAGCGGGATCAGGGTGGGCAGCGCCGACGGCGTCACGATCGGGGGCCCGGAACCCGGTCAAGCCAACCAGATCCACGGTGGGACCTACGGCGTCTTCGCCGGCAACGGCGGCAAACCGGCGCTCGCCCTAACGGTGGAAGGCAACCGGATTGGGCGCAGCCTCGACGACAGCGCCGGCCTCGCCCCGCCCTCAATCGGGATTTCCGCTTCTTCGGAAGGCATCACGGAAGTGGCCGACACCGCCGAATTCGTGGGCAACTCGATCGAGGCGACGCAGGTCGGCATCGAACACCACGGCACCGGCGCGGTGATCGCCGGCAACAGCATCACCGGCGGGGGAACCGGAGTCCGCGCTTGGGGCGATACCGAAGGCAGTGGGATCGGGAATCTGATCGAAGAAAACGTGATTGCGGATCCCGCCGACAACGGCATCCTGATCGAAAACGATTTCAACGAAGTCTTCGGCAACGAAATCTCCGGTGCCGGCGAATCGGGAATCGCGATCAAGCCGTTCCTCACCCTAGGCGCCGACGACAACCTGGTCGGCGGTGACGTCCCCGGTTCGGAGAACAAGATCTTCGACAGCGGCGAGGATGCGATCTCCATTCTTGACTTCGAAGGGACCTTCACCGAAATCGCCCGCAACCTCGGCGCCGGGAACGAAGGCAGGTTCATCCGCCTGATCGCGGCCGGCGGCGAATCGGTGGGCCCCAACGGCGGCATCGAACCGCCGGAGGTCAACACGGCCGCGAAGACCGAAACCAGCGGCACCGCCGAGCCCGCCGCTCTCGTCCGCGTCTTCCGCAAGGAAAGCTCCGAACCGGGGGAGCTCGGCGCCTTCCTCGGTGAAGCTACCGCCGACGGCAGCGGCAACTGGTCGGTCACCTACGCCTCCCTGCCCGGCAAAACGCTCGTGACCGCGACTCAGACGAACGCCGAAGGCGGGACCTCCGAACTCGCCGACCCGGTCGCGACCCCCGCCGACCCCCAGCCTCCGACTCCGGAAGAAGAAACCGGCAAAGGTGGAGGCGGCAACAACGGCGGCGGCAGCTCCGGCGGCGGCGGCAACAACAACGGTGGCGGCAATGGCACCACGAAGGACAAGACGCCGCCCGACACCAAGATCGTCAAGGGGCCGCCGAAGAAGACCCACAAGACGACGGTGAAGCTCAAGTTCACCGCCACCGAGGCCGGCTCGACGTTCCAGTGCAAGCTGGACCGCAAGCCGTTCAAGCCGTGCTCCTCGCCGAAGAAATACAAGAAGCTGAAGCCCGGCAAGCATGTCTTCAAGGTCCGGGCGATCGACAAGGCGGGCAACGTCGATCCGACGCCCGCGACGCGGAAGTTCACGGTCCTCCAGTAGCCAGCGCGGGTCTCCTTTGCTTGGGAGAACCCGCGCATTCTTGACTTTTCGCTCCATTTCGCGGGAGGCTGCGGCCGATGATCGCCGACATGCATTGCCACTACCCGATGCACCTCGCGGCGGAGGTGCCGAAGGAGCCGTGGCGACAGGGCCCCAGACTGGCCTCCGCGCTGAAGAACGCGCATCCGCGACGACCGGAGTGGCTGGAAGAGCTGCGAGCGAAGGCGGTGCAGGTGGGGGCCAACCTTTTCAACCTCGGCGGAAACCGCTGGCGGGTCAGCCTCGACGAGCTCGAAGGCGGCGACGTGCGGGCCGTCTTCTCGGTTCTCTACGAGCCGTTTGCCGAGCTCGACCTTGACGAGTCCTACGGCGCCGCTCCGGAGGAAGGCTATTTCGACGATCTGATCGGCCGCATCGACGGCGTCGAGCAGGACCTGGAAAGGCAGGACCCCGCTGGCGCCCGCTGCGAGGTCGTCAGGTCCGCCGCCGACCTCGACCGCGTCGTCGATGCGGGCAAGATCGCCTTCATGCACTGCGTCGAGGGCGGGTTCCACCTCGGCGGTGATCCTGACGAGATCGGGGACCGGGTGGCGCAGCTGAAAGCGCGCGGTGTCGTCTACATCACCCTCGCCCACCTCTTCTGGCGCCGCGTCGCGACCAACGCACCGGCGCTTCCCTTCCTCGAGGACCGGCTCTACCGGCGGCTGTTCCGCCAGCCCGATGAAGGGCTCGGCGAGCTTGGAAGGGCGGCGGTGCGGGCGATGTACCAACATCGGATGTTGATCGACGTCAGCCATATGAGCGAGCGCGCTCTTGACGACACCTTTCGGCTCCTCGACATCCTCGACCAGGAGACCGGCGCCGAACCCACCGACCATCCGGTCGTGGCCACCCACGCCGGCTACCGCCTCGGCTCCCAGGAATACATGCTGAGCCCGGGCACGATCCACCGGATCGCCGCCCGCGGCGGGGTCATCGGCTTGATCCTCGCTCGCCACCAGCTCTGCGAAGGCGCGGAGGTCCTGGACCCCGACGATCCGGCGGAAACGCCGCGGATCCTGCGCCGCCACATCGACTCGATCCGCGCCCGCGTCCCCGGCCACACCAACGCTCACGTTGCCATCGGCTCCGACCTCGACGGCTTCATCAAGCCGACCATGGCCGGGATCGAAACGGCATCCGACTTGACGATGCTGGAAGAGCCGCTGCGAGCGGCCTACGGCGGTGACGCCGAGATGATGCTCTCGGAGAACGCGATGCGGGTCGCGCGCTGGGCGCTGGGTTGATGGGCGGGGCGCTGAAAACCGCGACCGCGGTGGTCGGCCTGCTCGCGGGGATCGTTACCGGGCTCTACGTGCTGGGCGGCCTGGTGATCGGGCTGCGGCTGCTCTTCGACCACTTCTCCTTCAACTCGGTGGTGACGATCCTCGGCGAGCTTCCCCGCGAACCGGTGATCGCGACCGCGATGACCGACGTCGTCGCCCCGGCCGTCACCTTCGGCGTACTGGTTGCCATCTACTACGGAGTGCGCGGAGGCCCGACCTCGCGGGAAGGGGAAAGCGACCGCCTCAACACCGGCCCCGCTCATCGGCTGCTGCTGTTGGGCTTCTTTCCTGTGGTTGCGATCCTGCTCTGCCTTCCCGCGATCTTGCAAGCGATCGACACCGACGGCTTCTCCTGGCTCCTGCTCACCAGCGTGCTGGGGATTGCCGTTACCTACGCCGCGCTCGCCACGGCCTGGTACCTGAAGCGGCGGCTGGGTCGGAAGCGGTGGTTGCGGTTGCCGCTTGCGGCGGCCGCGGGTGCCCTGTTCGCGGTGGTCGCGCTGACGCCTTCGGTGATGATCGCCAGCGCCGTGCCATTCGAAACGGCGCAGGTCTGCACCGAAGGCAGCCTGGTTCCCGAACGGGGGAGGCTGATCGGGGAAGGCGGCGATCGCCTCCTGCTGGCGACCGGCGAGGAGGACGAGGTCGCGGTCGTCTCTCTGCCCGCGAGCCGGGTCACCCGGAGCGAATACGGGGACCTTTCCTCGGCCACGGTCTGCCCGCTGCCCGAAGGGGTGAAGCCGACGCCGAAAGTCGCCGAAGCGGCCCTCGGCGGGCACGGCAGCGCCCGGGAGCGAGAGCTGGCGGCGGCGTTGCGGCCACGGCTCTTCTTCGATTCGAGGGAGCGGTGGCGGCCGCTCGAGGTCAGCCGATTCCTCGAAGAAGGCTTTGCCGACGGCGGGGGCCATGCCGCCTGTCGGGAAAGCTGGCAGCCCCCCTGCCATCCGGTCAAGGGGCTGGCGGAGTTGCGGCCGGGCCCGTCGGCGCCCGAATACCTGGATATCCACGGTGAAGACGAAAACGGCGCTGACTACAAGTCCTCGAGGCGCGAGTGCCACACGCTGAAGCCGCTGGCGGTGGACTGCAACTCCGGCCCGCGGGCGGTCATCTATTACCGCCGGACCAGCCACGAAGGTCGCTGGTACTGGGACTACTGGTGGCTCTACCGCTACAACGACTACACCGGCCCGCTGAGCAAGTGCAACAAGCACCTCTGCAGCGATCACGAGGGCGACTGGGAGGGGGTCACGGTCATCACCACCCCGACCCTGACGCCCGAAATCGTCGGCACCGTCTATGCCGCCCACCACAACCGGATCCTGGTCGAAGGGGCGGCGATCCCCCTGGCGAACGGGCATCCGCTGGTCTTCGTCGCCGAAGGGACCCACGCCTCCTACCCCTATCGCTGTGCCAAGGGCTGCCGGCAGTACGAAAAGCTTCCCGGTCTCGGTCGGATCTGGGAGGACCCGCACGACGGCTCGGTGGTCTGGGGCGGCAACGACGATCGCGACTGCTCGGCGTATCACTGCGTGCGCCCGCTGCCAGAGCGCGGGAACCCCCTCGACGCGGCGTTGCCGAACGCCGGCGATTGGGCGGGCTGGCCGGGGCAGTGGGGGAGCACCTGCCACGGAGGTTGCGAATCCGCCCTCACCGAACTTCAGGGAAGCCCCCGCTCTCCGGGCGTTCAGGCTCGCTTCCAGTGCCCGTGGGCGCCAACTGATCGGGCGCTGCCGGCGCTCGACGGGAGCGGGCTTTCCCGCTCCGAACCTATCGGCGACTCGAAGCGGACGCTCGCCCTCTGCGCTGCGCAGCGCGGCGGTCTCTGAGCCCTAGAATCGTCGGTTCCGCCCGGATCGAGCGATCCGGGCGTTTTCCCTGCCCATGAGCCTTCGTCCCCTGATCGAGATTGCCGCTGAGAACGTGCGCGTCCACGCGCTCGTTGCCCGCGTGCGCGCGGCGGCAGACGGCGGCGAGGCGGCGCACGTCCAGGCCTCGTCGATGCTGCGGCCGCTGCTCCTGGCGGCGCTGCTGGAGGACGATCGCGGGCTCGCCGGGCGGCCGGCCCTGCTGGTCGGCGCCGACGACCGTTCCGCCCGCGACCTCGCCGCCGACCTGCGCTCCTACCTGGCCCCGCGCCGCGTTCGCTTCTACCCCTCACGGGGGACCGGCTACGCCTCCCACGTCAGCCCGCCGCCGCATCTGGTCGGGCTGCGGATCGACGCCCTCGACGCGCTCGGGACGGAAGAGGACGCGATCGTCGTCGCCTCGGCGACGGCGCTGGCCGAGGCGGTCCCGGACGCCTCGCTGCGGCCGGCCGGGTTCGCGCTCGAGCTGGAGGAGGAAATCGACCTCGACTCGGTCGCCTCCGACCTCGTCGGCGCCGGCTACGAACGGGTCGAGCAGGTCGAGGAGCGCGGTCAGTTCGCGGTCCGCGGCGGCATCCTCGACGTCTACCCGGCGACCGAGGAACGGGCGGTGCGGATCGAGCTGTTCGGCGACGAGATCGAGTCGATGCGCTGGTTCTCGACCTTCACCCAGCGCTCGCTCGGCGACGCCGAGCGGGTCGAGCTGGCGCCCGCGGCGGAGATGGACGCCGAGCACCGCGAGCTGGCCGAGCTGGCGGCGATGGCCGCCGAGGAGGAGGGGGCCGAGCAGCCGAACCTGGCCGAGGTGCTGCCGCTGGCGCACTTCCGGGCGCCGCTGGAGCTGGTGCCGGAGACGGCGGCGGTGGTCCTGGTCGGCGAGGAGGAGATCGAGCCGGCGCTGCGCGACCACTGGGAGGACGTGACCACGGCGATGCACGCCGAGGACGCCCAGCACCTCTACGTCGACGTCGCCGCGCCGCTGAACGAGCGCGCGGCGCTGGCTCTGACCGGAGCCGGCGAAGGCGAGCCGGAAGACGGGGAGGAGGCCGGCGAAGGCGATGAGCCCTTCCGCGCCGCCCGCGCCGAGTCCCCCGCCCGCAGCGTCAAAGAGGCCGAGGCCGAGCTGGAGAAACTGGTCCGCTCCGGCTACCGCACCGTCGTCGCCTTCGACAGCCGCGGCGAGGCCGACCGCGCCCGCTACGGGCTCGACCGCCTCGACGCCCGCATCCTCGAAGGCGGCCGCATCTCGCCCGATCCCGGCCTCGCCTTCGCCGAGGCGCGCCTGCGCGAGGGCTTCGTCAGCCCGGAGCTGAAACTCGCGGTCTATCCCTTCCGCCGCCTCGTCCACCGCCGCCGCACCGAGGAGCCGGCGCCCGGTGCCGGCCGCGGCCGCCTCGCCTTCTCCGAACTGCGGGTCGGCGATTACGTCGTCCACGAGGACCACGGCGTCGCCCGTTTCGCCGGCTTCGAGACCCGTGAGGTCGGCGGCGTCACCCGCGACTACCTCTATCTCGAATACAAAGGCGAAGACCGCGTCTACGTCCCCACCGACCAGCTGGCGAAGCTGAGCCGCTACGTCGGCGCCGGCGGCGAACCGACGCTCTCGGCGCTGGGCGGCAAACGCTGGCAGAACATGAAGGCGCGGGCGCGCAAAGCCGCCGGCGCCCTGGCCGGCGAGCTGCTCAACCTCTACGCCGAGCGCCGCTTCCGCAAAGGCCACGCTTTCCCGCCCGACAGCGAATGGCAGATCGCGATGGAGACCGCCTTCCCGTACCGCGAGACCGCCGACCAGATCGAAGCGATCGAGGCGGTCAAGGCCGACATGGAGTCCGAGCGGCCGATGGACCGGCTGGTCTGCGGCGACGTCGGCTTCGGCAAGACCGAGGTGGCGCTGCGCGCCGCCGTCAAGGCCGCCTCCGACGGCAAGCAGGTGATGGTCCTGGTGCCGACGACGATCCTCGCCCAGCAGCATTACGGCACCTTCCGCGAGCGCCTCGCCGACCTCCCGTTCCGGGTCGAGGGGGTCTCGCGGCTGCGCCCCCCGGCCGAGGTCAAAGCGATCCTCAAAGACTTCGAGGCCGGCAAGGTCGACGTCCTGATCGGCACCCACCGGCTGCTCAGCCGCGACGTCCGCGCCAAGGACCTCGGCCTCGTCGTCGTTGACGAGGAGCAGCGCTTCGGGGTGAGACAGAAGGAGCTGCTGCGGCAGCTGAAACTGAAAGTCGACGTCCTCTCGCTCTCGGCGACGCCGATCCCGCGCACCCTGCAGATGAGCCTCGCCGGCCTCCGCGACATCTCGGTGATCGAGACGCCGCCGGAGGGCCGGCGCCCGGTCCGCACCTACGTCGGCCCCTACGACGAGGACCTGGTCGGGAAGGCGATCCGCCGCGAGCTCGAGCGGGAGGGCCAGGCCTTCGTCCTCCACAACCGAATCGACTCGCTGCCGGAGACGACGGAGCGGCTGCGGGCGCTGATCCCCGACGCGCGCTTTCTCGAAGCCCACGGGCAGATGGACGAGCACCAGCTCGAGGAGACGATGCTCGCCTTCCTGCGCGGCGATGCGGACGTGCTGGTGACGACGACGATCATCGAGTCGGGCCTCGACATCCCGACCGCGAACACCCTGATCGTCGAGCGCGCCGACCAGCTCGGGCTAAGTCAGGCGTACCAAATCCGCGGCCGGGTCGGGCGCTCTCGCGAGCGCGCCTTCGCCTACCTGCTCTACCCCTCGGCCGAGGCGCTGACCGAGGAGGCGGCGGCCCGGCTCTCGACCCTCGCCGACCACACCGAGCTCGGTTCCGGCTTCCGGATCGCGATGCGGGACCTCGACATCCGCGGCGCCGGCAACCTGCTCGGCGACGAGCAGTCCGGCCACGTCGCCGCGGTCGGCTTCGAGCTCTACTGCCAGATGATCGACGAAGCGGTCGCTGAGGCGAGCGCCGCCGCGGGCGAGGAGGAGGGTCGCGAGGAGGCGCCGGAGCCGGTCCGCCTCGACGTCCCCGTCGACGCCTATCTCCCGGCCAGCTACGTGCCCTTCGAGGCGGCGAAGATCGACATCCACCGCCGCATCGTCGCCGCCCGCGAGCCGGGCCAGCTGCGGGCGATCCGCGATGAGCTCGGCGACCGCTTCGGGCCGCTGCCCGACGAAGCCGAGAACCTGCTGAAGCTGCAGCACGCGCGGATCCAGCTCGGCCTCGCCGGCGCCCGCAGCGTCGAGTTCCGTGGCGGCCGCCTCAGCGTCACCGGGGTCGAGCTCGACTCGACGCAGGCGGGGGTCCTTGCCGAGCAGGTCGAGGGCGCGCTCTACGAATGGCGTGAGCAGGTGGCGGCAATAAGGGTCGATGGCGACCCCGGAGCGCGCCTGGAGGCGGTCCTGGCGCTCGCCGAGGGCCTGCGCGAGGCGCGGCGCGAAGCCGAGCCCGCAGCGGCTTGAACTGTTTTTTAATCCCGACCGGACCTGATTTGACTATGCTGCCCGCTGCGTGGGAGCTAAAGCTGGGCAGAGAGGCAAACCCGGGAGGGACCGGGACCAGGATCGAGCGGCCGGTCGGCAGCGCCTCGCGCTGATCCTCTTCGGCATTCTCCTCGTCGCCCTCTTCGTCAGCTTCGCGGTCTCGCAGGGGCTCGGCTCCCCGAGCGTCCCCTCGGGCGACGTCGTCAAGGTCCAGGACGTTCCCGACGAACTCGCCACCGTCAGCCAGAAGGACTTCGACCGCGCCTTCGCGCAGCAGGTCAAGGCGGCGAAACTGAAAAAACGCCCGGCCGAGGGCAGCAAAAAATTCGACGAAGTCAAGGAAGCGACGCTGACCGAACTGATCGAAGGCATCTGGCTCCGCGGTCAGGCGGAAGAAATGGGCATCACCATCACCGACAAACAGGTGGAAGAAGAACTCGCCCAGATCAAAAAAAGCAGCTTCCCTACCCCCGGCAGCTACGGCAAATTCCTCAAGGAATCGGGGTTGTCGCAGGAAGACGTCAACGACCGGGTCGAACTGCAGGTCGTGATCAACGCGATCCAGGAAAAGGTCAACGCCGAAGCGCCGGCCCCGACCTCGTCTGAAATCTCGGACTACTACGAGGCCGAAAAGGCGACCCAGTTCAGCGAAAAAGAAAGCCGCGACGTTCGCATCATCATCAACAAAGACAAAGCCAAGGTCGAAGCGGCGAAGAAAGAGCTGGAAAAAGACAACTCGCCGGCCAGCTGGAAAAAGGTGGCGCCGAAATATTCGAGCGACCCGACCAGCAAAAGCAAAGGCGGCCTCTCAGAAGGGATCACCGAAGAATTCCTCAAAGGCGAACTGAAAGAAGCGATCTTCGGCAGCGCCACCGGCGAACTCAAAGGCCCGGTCAAATTCGAAACCAACTGGATCCTGACCGAAGTCGTGAAACTGAACCCGGCGAAATCGAAATCGCTGGCCGAAGTCAAAGCGCAGATCGAAGAAACGCTGAAAGGCGAAAAGCAGCAGGAATACCTCGGTGAATTCGCCACCGACTTCCAGACCCGGTGGGTCTCGCGGACCTACTGCGCCAGCGGCTACGTGATCGAAAAATGCGCCAACTTCAAGGGCGACGGCCATCCGGCCAACGCCGCGCCGGCCTGCTACGAAGCCGACCCGAAAACGCCGGCGACCGAATGCCCGGCGCCGGTGACGCCGATCTCGCCGGCGTTGCCGGGCAGCGTCACCTTGCAGAAACCCAAAGGCGAACCGTTCCAGCAGCGGCCGATCCCGGAAGCGGCTGCGGGTGGCGAAAGCTCGACGGAACTGCCTCCCGGTGCCACGCCCGAAGGCGAAGCACCCACCGAAGCTCCGCCGAGCGAAACCGGCGAATAAGCGCACCGCAAACCGCCGCAGCCGCTGAATAGACTGGCGCGCCCGTGAGCACGATCTCCTCCATCCACGCGCGGCAGATCCTCGATTCGCGCGGCAACCCCACCGTCGAGGTGGAGGTGGCGCTGGAGTCGGGGGCGCGCGGCTGGGCAGCGGTCCCCTCCGGTGCCTCGACCGGCGAGTTCGAGGCGGTCGAGCTGCGCGACGGCGGCGACGCCTGGGCCGGCAAGGGCGTCTCGCGGGCGGTCGCCAACGTCAACGGCGAGATCGCCCAAGCGCTGACCGGCGCCCGCGCCTCCGAGCAGGGCGCGCTCGACCGCACGATGATCGAGCTGGACGGCACCCCGAACAAGGGCCGGCTCGGCGCCAATGCACTTCTAGGAGTCTCCCTCGCGGCCGCCAAGGCCGCCGCGGCCGATTCCGAGCAGCCGCTCTACCGCTATCTCGCCGAGCTCTACGGCGGCGGCGAGCCGAGCGTGCTGCCGGTGCCGATGATGAACGTCTTAAACGGCGGCGCCCACGCTGACAACTCGGTTGACTTCCAGGAGTTCATGATCGTCCCCGCCGGCGCCGGCAGCTTCTCGGAGTGCCTGCGGGTCGGCGCCGAGGTCTTCCACGCGCTGAAGAAGTCGCTGCACTCGCAGGGGCTCTCGACCGCGGGCGGCGACGAGGGCGGCTTCGCGCCCAACCTCGACTCCAACGAGGCGGCGCTGCAGGCGGTCCTGGCCGGCGTCGAGGCGGCCGGCTACGAGCCCGGCAAGGACGTCTTCATCGCCCTCGACCCCGCGACCAGCGAGGTCTTCGAGGGTGGCTCCTACGAGCTCGAGCACGAGGGCCGCACCCTCTCCTCGGAGGAGATGGCCAACTACTGGCAGGACGCCTGCTCGCGTTACCCGATCGTCTCGATCGAGGACGGGATGGACGAGGAGGACTGGGACGGCTGGAAGCTCCTGACCGAGCGCCTCGGCGACAAGGTGCAGCTGGTCGGCGACGACCTCTTCGTCACCAACCCCGAGCGCCTGCGCCGCGGCATCGATCTCGGCGTCGGCAACTCGATCCTCGTCAAGGTCAACCAGATCGGCACGCTGAGCGAGACCCTGGAAGCGATCCGCATGGCCCGCGAGGCCGGCTACACGGCGGTGATCTCGCACCGGTCCGGCGAGACCGAGGACACGACGATCGCAGACTTGGCGGTCGCCACCGGCGCCGGCCAGATCAAGACCGGCGCCCCCTCGCGCTCCGATCGCGTAGCCAAGTACAACCGGCTGCTGCGGATCGAGGAGGAGCTCGGCTCGGCAGCTGAATTTCCTGGCTTGAACGCGTTCGTCCAGCGCCGCTCTTAATGCAGGAAAGCGGGGCCCGGCCGCGTAGCTCCGGGTATGGCAGCCAGCGCTCATGCCGCCCGGCGGCCCGCGACCGCCCGCAGGCGGCCAGCCGCGCGCAAAGCCCGGCCGGCGGCGCGCCGCGGTCCCAGCCGGATCAAGTGGGACCGCCTCGGCCGCGTCGCCCTCACCCTCGTCCTCGCCGCCGTCCTCTACTCCTACCTGCACCCGACGCTCAACTTCTTCCAGACCTACACCGGCACCACTGCCGCCAAGGCCAAGCGCCACCAGCTTTTGCAGGAAAACCGCGCCCTCCACAAGCGCATCCAGTCCTCCAAAGACCCCCTCGTGATCGAGCGCGAGGCGCGCGCCCAGGGCATGGTCTCCGAAGGCGAAACCCCGGTCGTCATCGGCGGCCGCCTCGGCGGCTGACGCAGCTTCTGAGGGAGCACCATGGTTAGCGTCGGCTCCTACCTCCTGGGGGCCGTGCAGCTGGCGCTGGTCCTGATCCCGATCTGCTTCAGCGCGTATCGGCTGCGGCAGAGGTTGCTTCCCGGATGGGCTGGCGCTCCGGCGCGGCTGGTCGAGTCAGTAGCTGCCGTGGCTCTCCTCATCTGGATCTCCGAGATCCTCGGCACCGTCGGCCTCTTCTACGCCGGCGCTTTGATCGTGGTGGCGCTACTCGTTGCTGGGACGGTGGCGTTCTGGCCGGCGGGTCCTGCCGCCGCAGGGGACCCACCATCCCCTGCAACTACGCAGGGGATGGTCCCCCCTACGACGTCACCCACCGGAGGAGCGCTTTGGGCCCACCTTGTGATGTGGGCGGTGATCGGGATCACCGCGTTCACTTGGGCGGTCACGACGAAGCACGCGCTGGATCGAGGGATCTTCAACTTCGACTCGCTCTGGTACCACATGCCGTTCGCGGTGGACATGGTGCAGACCCACAGCGTGGTGGGGATGCATCACGTCGAGACGGTCTTCACGAACTGGTTCTACCCGCAGAACTCCGAGCTGCTCCATGGCGTAGGGATCCTGCTGACGGGCAGGGACACGCTGTCGTTGTTCCTGAACTTCGGCTGGCTGGCGATGGCTTTCCTGGCGGCCTACTGCGTCGGCCGCCCATACGGGCGGGGACCGACCACCACGGTCGCGGCGGCGATCCTGCTCGCTTGTCACACCTTGGTCGTAAGGGACCCAGGAGCTGCGAAGAACGACCTGGCCGCTGCTGCCCTCCTGCTCGCTTCGATCGCGATCCTGGTCGAGGCGTGGGCGCAGGGTCAGAACGCAGTCGTCTCCTCTATGCGGGAAGAAACGCGTTCTCGCCGGGGCATGCCGACCTGGGCGGTCGCAGCGGCTGGGCTCGCTGCTGGGCTCGCTGCTGGGACCCGGGTGACCGGTCTCGCTATGGCTGGCGCTTTGACTGTGGCTGTGGTGGTGCTGGCGCCGCGGGGTAGGCGGTTGGCGGGACTCGGGTGGTGGTTCCTGCCGGCGCTGGCCGGCGGGGCGTTCTGGTACCTGCGGAACCTGGTCGTGGCGGGGAATCCGATTCCCGAGGTCGAGAAGCTGGGGCCGATCTCGCTGCCGCATCCGGAGCGTTTGCAGGAAGGGCGGCCGGACTTCAGCATCGCCCACTACGCGACGGATACGGGCGTCTGGCGGCACTACTTCTCGCCGGGCCTGCACGAGGCGTTCGGGAGCTTGTGGCCGCTGGTCGTCTTCGGTGCTGCGGCGGCGGCGTTGCTGGCGGTCTTCCACGGGCGCGACCGGATCGTGCGCTGGATGGGAGCGGTGGCCCTCTTCGGCCTCGTCGCCTACCTCTTCACCCCGCTCAGCGCCGCCGGGGCGGAGGGGGAACCGGTCGGGTTCGGGATCAACATCCGCTACGTGATCCCCGCCCTCCTGGCTGGCCTCGTCCTCCTCCCCCTAGACCGCTGGTTCGACCCCCCCGAACTGCATCAAATTATCTCCCCAGCAGAGGGAAAATTTGATGCAGTTCGGGTGTGGGGGCCGATGGGGGTGTTGGTGGTCGTGTTTCTCGTGACGAATCGGCCTGATGAGGCGCTTCATGACCAGGCTCGTGTCTTCGCGCTGTTGTTCGTCGTCTTGGTCGTCGGCGTGCCAACGCTGCTCCTTTACGCGCGCTCTCGAGGCACCAGCGCGGCTGTCGTCACGGCGGCCATCGGTGGCCTGCTCCTCGCCATCCTCGCGATCGGCTATCCGTTGCAGCGCCACTACCTCGAGGGCCGGTACGCGAACGCAGGCTCGAAGGAAGAACAGATCCCGGGGATGGACTTGGACAAGGCTTACCGCTGGGCCCGCGATGTCGACCACGCGCGCATCGGCCTCGCCGGCACCACCGCCGGCTTCGCCAACTACGGCTTCTACGGCACCGACCTCACCAACCGCGTCGTCTACCTCGGCGAGGACGGCCCGCACGGCGCCTTCAACTCGCTCCCCGCCTGTGCCGCCTTCCGCGCCGCCGTCAACAACGCCGACCTCGACTACCTGGTCACCGCGCCCTTCCTCAACTTCCTGCACCCCGGCAGCCCGATTTCCTCACCGGAGGCCAGATGGCTTCGAGGAGAAGACGCCGTCCACCCGGTCCTTCGCGAAGGCCGGGTCACCGTCTGGAAGGTCGAGGGTCGGCTTGACCCCAGCGCCTGCGGCTCACGCAACGCCCCGCTGCGCGGGACCCCAAACACGCCCGCACCATAAAGAAACCCATCGAGTGCTCCGATAGGGTCCGACCTGGTTTGGTGGAGGAGCTGAACGACGCGATCCATGGCGTGATGCGGTTGCCGTCCCTTCCGGAGGGGGACCTTCATCGGGTCCCCGAGGCGAAGCGGCTTTGGGATCTCGTCGATCGGCGGGTCACCGCACGACAGTTCGAGTACCTCTCCGAGAACGACGAGGCCTATGACCTTGTAGAGAAGGCTCAGGTGGAAGCTCCCGAACCGGCGAAGATGGTGCTCACGTTCGCCCTGCTCCGCCGTCGCGACCGCACTTTCCTGGGGCGGCGATGGGGGCAGCTCGAGATCGGCCGATGCGACTGGAACGGTCCCGAGGGGATCGACGTCCCGCAGCTCGAGCTGATCCTCCGGCGGATCGGCACGTCGATGATCCCTGTCTCGCTGCGCCAGGACGAGAAGCCGATCCTCGGCCTGCAATCGGAGATGGAAATCTACGTCCCCGTCGATGACAGCAAGGCATCGACCGAAGCTTTGGATCGCGCCCCTGACTTCGGCGAGCTATTCGGCGAATTACGCCAAGAGTACGCGCGTCGGCACATCCGGCGGATCGCTTCTGGATCCGGCAGCTGCGTCCTCACCAACGAGCGGATCCTGGGGGTCTTCTTCGACGACGAGATGGAGGGTCGCCCCGCCCAAACCCTGGAGGCGATGTCGATGCCTATCTCCGCCGTTACCGGTGAGATGTCCACGGCGATCGTCTTCACGGTCGAGCGCGACCAGTTCGAGGCATGTGAGGGAATCGACCCAGGCGGCGGCGTCGTCAGCAGGTTCGTACAGAACCGTATGCCTGCTCTGAACCTGCTCGGGGAGGAGGTGGACATCCGCCTCCAGCCTTACCGGGTGGTGCACGCGGACGGACGAATCCGGAAACCTGGAAAGGGGCAGATCTTGGAGTCGGTGGAGGAGTTTTGCGGGGGTCACCTTCCACCGGCGGCCTGATTGCCGCCATCGGCTGAGGGGTAACCTCGGCCAGTGGCCTATCCGCTCGACAACGCCCTCTTCCAGTGGGAGTCCGGGAAACGGCGACTCGACGAGATCTCCGGGCCGCGTGAGCGGCGGCTGGCCGACCGCGTCGTCGGCGCGATCCGGGACGAACTGCGACGCCGCATCGGCCCGACCTTCAGCGCCGGCGAACTGGCCGACCTCTACGGCGAGGGCACCGACTGGTGCCAGCAGGTGGCGATCGACGTCGCCCCCGCGATGGAGGAGGAGGCGCAGTCGCTCGGCGACGCTGCCTTCTGGCTGTATCTACGCGGCGCCACCGACTTTGCCGGCGGGCGGAAGCTCGAGGTCTAGCTACTCGTCCGAGTCGTCGGACTCGGACTCGCCGCCGTTGTTCCCGGTGGGCTCGCCGGCGCGGCGGATGACGATCTGGTCGGCCTCGATGCGGACGGTGAGGTCGCGCTTGCCGGCCCAGCTCTCTTTGTAGACGGGGTTGTCCTTGACCGAGGCGTCAAGCCAGAGGCCGTAGCCGTCCTCGTCGCCGTGGTCGAAGGTCGCCTCCAGCTCTTTGCGGCGGCCGCGTCCTCCGCGCCGCCCACGACGGCGACGGCGACGGCGACCGGCTTCTGGGCCCTCGCCCCCCTCGGAGCGCTCCTCGCGCTCCTCGTCCTCGTCGCCCTCGGACTCCTCGTCCTTTTCAGCCTCTTCGGCTTCGGTCGCGGCCTCGATCTCCGCTTCGATCTCGTCGCGGAGGTCGATTTCGCCGCTCGTGCTCTCCTCGTCGGCGTTGAGGTCGTACTGCTTGCGGAAGTCGCGCAGCTCGGTCGCGCTGATCTCCAGCTGGTGGGCGATCCAGGCATCGGTCCGGCCCTGTTGCACCCAGGCGCGGATCTGGTTGAGCTGCGGCTTCAGCGAGCGACGAGCCATCGGCGCGCGAGTCTATTGAAGGAGGGCATTCGGCTGCTTACAGAGGGGAAGAGGGTGGTTCGGGGCTCAAGCCATCAAGAACGAGAGCGCCTCGAACATCGCCAGGACGACGACCACCACGGTCGCGGTGAGGCAGACGGCGAGGACGCTGAAGCGGACCTTCCCCTCCTGCTCGACGCGGTTGATTTTCCGCGCCCGGGAGCGGTTGGCGGCGCGGCGGCGAAGCTGCTCGCGGCGGCGGCGCTCGAGGTAGGTCTCCTGCTCGAAGGCGGTCTCGAACTGGGAGATGCTCTGTCGCATTCTCATAAGGAAGTCGTTCCGCCGACCATCGGCATGGCCTCGGGAACAGCGAGGACCGTAGCAAAAGATCTTGCACGGCTCACGATTCGCTCACATTTCAGCAGCCGCCCCAGAGACCTCGCCCGGCCCGCGCAGCCGCATTCTCAAGCCGTTTGAAGCGGCTCGCGAAGCGGTCGTTGGGCGGGATCCTCAGGGTGCGGGCGAGCCCCCGCCGCGCCAGCTCGGCGTTGACGAAGCGGTCGCCGAGGTAGACGTAGGCGAGCAGGCGGCCGTAGACGTCCCGCCGCTCGACTCCGAAGACGAGGCGCACCCGTCGGTGGGCCACCAGCCGGGCGTTGAAGCGGTGCGCCCGCGGCCCGAAGCACTGCACCGGGGTGTCCGGCTTCACCGTCTCCGGCGTGTCGATGCCGATGTAGCGGACGTCCTCGCGCTCCCCGTCGAGCCGCACTTCGATCGTGTCGCCATCGACGGCCCGCAGCACGTAGGCCGTCGCGCTGCGCGGCGGCGGGCCGCCGAGGTGGATCTGCTCCCACGGCCGCGCCAGCACCACGGCGACCGCCACCAGCAGCACCGCGCTCCCATATCCACGAAAAAGGCCCACCCCCGCCTAACGCGGGAGTGGGCCGAAATTCGCCCCCTCAAACGGGGTGATCCGGTCATTTGCTCCGCATAGCGGTGCAAATGACCGGAGCGCTCCCTTACGGGGTGCGGCGAACGTTCGACAGAAGCGTCTCTTTGATCTGCTCGACGATCGAGATCGCCTCGTTCCACTCGCGCTGCCAGACGTTGCGGCCGAAGATGACGCCGGAGCCGCCGGCCTGCATCACGTCGCGGGTGTTCTGCAGGACCGTCTCGTCGTCGGTCTTCGAGCCGCCGGAGAGGACGACGAGCGCGCGACCGGCCGATTCGACGCACTGGCGGATCGCCTCGGTCTGGTCGACTTCCATCTCGTTGTAAGGCGCCGGGGCGTCCTTGTCCTTGCCGGGGTCGATCTTCGGCATGTTGAGCTTGACCACGTCGGCGCCCATCTCCATCGCCATCCGCGCCGCGTAGTCGATCGCGTAGAAGCTGTTCTGACCGCCCTTGGCCTCGACCGCTTCGCCGCGCGGGTAGCTCCAGACGACGAGCGGCATCCCGAAGCGGTCGCATTCCTCGCGGACGCGGCGCAGCTGGGCGAGATCCTCGTCCTGGCGCGGGGAGCCGACGTAGAGCGTGTAGCCGATCGCGTCGGCGCCGAGGCGGACGCCGTCCTCGACGCTGGCGTTGCAGCTCGAGAAGGCCTTGGCGGAGGAGGGGAGGTCGGTCTTGCCGTTGACCTTGAGGATCAGCGGCACCCGGCCGGCGTAGTCGGGGTAGTATTTCTCGGCCATCCCGATCTGGCAGGCGAGGGCCGAGTAACCGGCCTCGGCGGCGAGCCGGAACTGGTAGTCGGGGTCCTTCGAGGCCGGGTTGGGGAAGAAGTCGCGCGGGCCGTGCTCGATCCCCTGGTCGATCGGCAGCAGCATCAGGGCCCCGTTGCCCGGGCCGAACTCGAACAGAAGGCGGTGCAGGCGGGCGCGTTTGCCCGGCGGCAGGACCTCCAGCAGCGATTTCTGCTCGGTCAGACTCTTCAACTCCACGTGATTTCCTCCTCGAAGATGGGTGTCCAGGGAGTATGTCATCGGCAGGGCCGGGCGGGGAGCCCAATCCCGGGCCGATAGCCGCACTCCAGAGGGATTTGAGCGGCGGCGGGTATCCTCGGTTGCATGAGCGAGACTGAGCTCAGCGTCATCTGCAAAAACTGCGGCTCAGAGGTCAGTCCCTACGTAACCGAGTGCCCCTATTGCGGGGCGCGGCTGCGCAAGCGGGCGCCGAAGCTGGAGCGGCGCGGCGACGCCCTCGAGGCGCAGGAGCCGCGGCGCAAGCGACGCCGCCGCCGGATGCCGCGGCCGGGGCGGCCCAGCTTCGCCGTCTCCACCGATCGCCCCTACGCAACGATCGGGATCATCCTCGTCTCGGCCGTTCTGCTGCTGGCCCAAAAGGCGAGCGGGGACGGACTCTCGACCTTCGGCGGCCTCATCGTCCCGCTCGAAGACGAGTGGTGGCGGGTGCTGACCGCCCCCTTCGCCTATATCGACGTCGGCTACCTCTTCGTCGTCGCGATCGGGCTGGCGATCTTCGGGACGGGGGTGGAGCGCCGTCTTGGCACCCTGCGGGCCGCCGTCCTCCTCGTCGCCTGCGGGGCGCTGGGGATGCTGGCGGCGAGCGTCGTCGCCAACGCCCAGGACGATTTCACCGTCGTCGCCGGTGGCAACGGGATGGCGCTCGGCGCCGTCGCAGCCTGGTTCGCGATCCGCCGCGCCGAAGTCCAGGGCGCGATCGGCGAGGACTACGACGCGATCGGGGTCGCGGTCGCCGCCGTCGTCCTGATCGCGCTGCCGCTCTTCGCCCCGACCGCGGACATCGTCGCCGGCCTGGTCGGCGGCGCCGTCGGCGCCCTGGCCGGCGTCGCTGCCTCGGCGCTGCACCACTCTGAATAGGCTCCCTGCGTGCCTGACGACAAGGAGCTCGAGGCTGCGATCGAGCGGCTGATGGAGCCGGAGCGGTTCTCCGAGGCCGAGCGGGTCGTCGCCCAGGCGGCGCCGCAGCTGCAGAAGGTCCTCGCCACCGCACTCGCCGAGGGCGGCTGGTTCGGCGAGCCGCACGAGGCGGAGACGCTGCGGATCGCCACCGTCCCCGACCCCGAGGAGCGGCTCGCCGCCGTCCGCGCCCTGCTCGCCGAGGAGGCGAGGATGGGGATGATGGTTGGGGTCGCCGTCGGCTGGGCACTGAAAGAAGAGCTGGCCTCGTCCGAGACGACCAACAGGAGCGAACCCCCACCGGGAGGAGAGAGCTGAGATGGAGATCAAGTACCACGGGCATTCCTGCTTCGAGCTGAGCGAGGGCGACACGACCGTCCTGGTCGATCCGTTCCTGAAGCCGAACAACCCGTCCGCGGTCCACACCGGCGAGGAAGTCGAGCCCACCCACATCGCGATCACCCACGGCCACGCCGATCACATGGCCGACGCGGTCCCGGTCGCAAAGCGCACCGGCGCCCACTGCGTCGCCATCGTCGAGCTCGCCGAATGGCTGAAAAGCCGCGGGATCGAGGAGCTCAGCGACCCCAACCTAGGTGGCACCGTGGAGTTCGACTGGGGCTGGATCAAGCTCGTCCCCGCCTGGCACACCAGCACCCTGCCGGGTCACGAAGAAGCGCTGTTCAGCGCCGAGCACGGGACCGCGATCGGCACCGCAACCGGCCTGCTGATCAACATCGGGGGCAAGACCGTCTACCACGCCGGCGACACCTGCCTGTTCAGCGACATGAAGCTGATCGCCGAACGCAACCCGATCGACATCGCCCTGCTGCCGATCGGCGGCCACTACACGATGGACCGCCACGACGGCGTCGTCGCCTGCGAGTTCGTCGGCGCCGGCACGGTGATCCCGATCCACTACAACACCTTCCCGGCGATCGAGATCGACGTCGAGGCCTTCAAGAGCGACGTCGAGTCGCAGACCTCATCCCAGGTCGTGGTGCTGAAGCCGGGGGAGACCCACTCGGCTTAGCGGGGGCGCTACGGGGCGCTGATTTCGACCGGCGGGATTTCGACCACCGGCGCCGGCTCTTCGGCCGGGGCCGGTTCTTCGGCCGGCGGCGGGGGCGGCGGCGAGCTGCTTTCCGGCGCCGGGGCCGGTTCGCTCGCCGCCGGTTCGCTCGGGGCGGTAGTGACGACTACGACGCCGGTGCCGGCGTGGGCGCCGGGGGTTTCTTCGGAAGGCTTGGCGGTGCCGATCGAACCAGATTTCGCTTCGCCGATCGTCACTTCGGCTTCGGCTGCGGACTGGCCGGCGGCTTCTTTCGCTTCGGCGGTCGCGGGCTCGGCAGCGGGCTCCGCCACCGGTGCTTCGGCTTCGGGCTCAGGTGCGGTCAGGGGAGTGTTTTCGACTGGTTCCGCCTCCTCGACGGGAGCGGCAACCGGGGCGGGCGCCCCCTTGCTGATCGTCGGTACCGGTTCCACCGGGGTGTAGCCGGGGTTCACGGCGCTGGCCTTTGCCGAAGGCGCCGGTGCCGGCGTGCTGGTCGTTTCCTTGACCTCGACCGCGCCGGCGGTGAGCAACGCCGCGGTGACTACGCCGGCGGCAGCCTTGGTCCCGATCGCGCCGCCCAGGGCGCCGATCCCGCTGGCAGCCGAGCTGCCGCCGATCGCGGCGACACCGCCGCCGACGGCTCCGGCGCCCGCGCCGGCAGCTCCGGCTCCAGCCGCGCCGGCGCTGGCACCGCTGGCCCCGCCGAGCCCGAGCTTGGAGGCGATGAAGCCCTTGAAGGCGATCAGCGGACCGACCGGGAAGAGCGCCGCCAGCGCCTTCTCGTTCGAGCGGATCTGACTGCGGAAGTCGGCGCATTCCTCGCACTCGCGGACATGGCGGCGCACCGGCGCCGAGACCTTGCGCAGGCCCTCGGCTGCTTCGGAGAGCTCGACATGGACCTCGCCGCAGGTCAGCAGGCGGGCCTGGCTCGCCTCGGCGAGGGAGATCCGCGCCCGCACCAGCAGTGACTTGACCGAGGGCACGGTGGTATCCATCGCCGCGGCGATTTCCTCGTAGGAGAGGGCGTCCATCTCGCGCAGCAGCAGCGCCGCGCGCTGGGTCTCCGGAAGCTTGTTGACATCGCTGAGGATCTGGCGGAACTCCTCGCGGTTGTGGACCTTCTCGGCGGTCGAGGCGGCGTCGACCTCGGGCACCATGTCCATCGATTCCTGCGCGTCGGCCTTCGGTTTGCGCAGGTAGTTGAGGCAGCGGTTGCGGGCGATCCGGTAGAGCCAGGGGCGGAGGTTGATCTCACGCTCGTCGGCGAGCATCGCCCGGTAGGCGTTGACGAAGACCTCCTGCAGGACGTCTTCGGCGTCCTCGGTCGACCCCAGCATCTGGCGGCAGAAGCCGAGCAGGCGGCCCTGGTAGCGGTCGACGATCGTCTCGAAGGCGCCGGGATTGCCGCTGCGGACCATCGCGATCAGCTTCTCGTCGCCCTGCAGCTTGAGCAGCGGCGAACGGCGGGCGAGGAGCCCGCGGCGACTGGCATGAGTTAGAGCTGAAGCCTCCAAAGATCTCTCCCCTGAGGACTGGGTCTGGACCTATAGACACGGTAACAGCGGACGAGTTGCGCCCTTAGAACATTTATTGCCGTTTTAGGCTGCGGAAAACGTGCCTCAGCAGGGAAGCATGGGGCCCGGGGCGAGGCCCAGCGGGCCATCGTCCCGGGCTCCGTTCCACTTCGGCGCCTAACCCTCGCTAGCAATGCCTCACGCGGGTTTGGGCGTAGACCTCATTTGCGGGTAGCCAGCCCGTGACCCATCCCATGTTGGATCCCGCCCAGCCGGTGCCCCAGACGAGGAACCACCGATTGCTCCCCGCCACCCAGTACCTGGTGTCGGTCCAGCAGGTCATCGCGATGCTCACGTAGGGGAGCGTCGCCGTTCCCGTCGGGGTATATGGGCTCGGCTGGCTATAGAGCGGCTCGACGACCCGCGTGTACGACGCGTCTGCAGCTGCCGGAACCAAGCACGCTGCTAGCAGCGCCGCCACTGAGCAGGCAATCAGCTTCCTTTTGACGTCGATCATGTAGCGCATCGGTTGCCTCCTTTGTCCGATTCCCTTTGGCGCAACGACGGCATAGTAAACAGATGTTCGAGGCCGTGTCAACTAAGAGTCAAAAATTGACATTCGTTCTGACATCTGTCTTTCCAGCAGATAGGGCGGGGTTTTACCGATGCTTGCTGTAGAACTATCGACGTGGATTCCGGGACAGGATCGACTTGACCTCCCTATGGAAAGCCGCCGAGCAGGAGGACACCGACGTCCGCTTCGCACGGGCCCTTCACCGGCACGGCCTCCGGCACTCGCAGGGCTGGTTCGACTCCCAGTTCGACGGCTTGAGCCATACCGCGCTTGCCTCTGACATCCAGGTATCCAGGCCGACCGTCTCCGGGCTTGCCCATAGGGCGGACAAGCTGCTGGTGGAGGCCCGCTCAGGCCTCCGTCTCGACCCGCAAAAGACTGGATATGCGCTCGGTATCGACTTCGGCCAAGCGCACCATCGGGTCGCGCTGGCGGACGTTCATGGCCAACTCTTCCGGCCCGCCGATCCTTCCCGCTATGAAGCTGGCGGCAACAGCGACCCGGCCTCGGTCAGCTTCGCCTGGGCATCGAACCGGATCCAGATGCTGCTGGAGGAGGCCGGCATCGAGGCGTCGAGGATCTGGGCCGTGGGGGTGAGCCTGCCCGGCCCGGTGAATTCGAGGACCCGTCGATTGCAGCAGACGCCGCCGGGCATGGACCGGTCCTGGGAGGTGGCGGACATACGGCTCCCTCAGGAGCTGGGCCTGCCGGATCCGACCGTCGAGGCCGACTACAACGCAAGCGCTCTCACGGAGCATCTTTGGGGTGCGACCCGGGACAGTCGGGACGCGCTCTACGTGAAGATCAGCCAGCGTTGCGCCTGCAGCCTGCTGGTGGACCACCGCATCTACCGAGGCTCCAATGGCCTGGCGGGGCGGCTCGGGAAGACTGTGATCATCGAGCCCGACGGCAGGCAGGAGTGGGTGCTGGTCGAAGACATCTTTTCGCTACCTGCGTTGCGGAGGGAAGGAGGCGACGATCTTCCAGTGGCCGATCTGCTTGCGCATGCCGTCACCGATCCGGCGCTGAAAGAAGCGCTTCGCCGCGGCGCTCGCGGCCTTGGCGTCGCGCTGGCTCCGATCATCGATGCGCTCAACCCTGAATCGGTGGTCATCGGTGGCGCGCTGGGAACCGCTTCGCTCCCATGGGTGGCTGGCGACCTGATCGACGGCATCAACTCAACCGGCACCAGCCCGGCCCGGCAGAGCATCGGCGAGCGGCTTGCCGCTGGAGCGTTTACGCAGGGGACCGCGATCCGGGGAGCCATCGCGAGCGCGCTCCTCGCGGACGCCCCCGCCCGATTGGCGGCCGCGATCGGCAGATGATCGGGCGCGTTCAGTGCAGTTGGCGGGACAGTTCTCAAACCCGGAGTTCATCAGGAGGCTGCGCCGACTGCTGGATGAGCTTTAGCCCGCATCCCCATTCAACCCCTCGACTGTCTCTAATTCCAACGTCGCCCGTTCCAAGGGCTTCAAAGACTTGGCGGTAGCTCGATCTTCAGGGCTGGAACCTCGGCGGTGCAGTATCGGCAGCGGGTGACGTCGGTGCGAATCATCGCTTTGCACTCGGGACAACGCCTGTAGTGCCTGGCCCACCAGTTCGGGAAAATCGCGCTCCCGGTTAGCCCAACCATGAGGAGGGCTAATACCCCGGTTACGGCCGGGCTGCTGTCCACGAAACGCGACGGGTTGAACACAAGCGTGTAGAGACCTAGCAGCACCAGCACCGTCGCCGACGTAAAACAGGCTCTTCCGACCCAGGGACGGTAACCGGCCCTACGCAGGCCGTTTGCGGAAGCACTCGCATACAAGATTCCCGGGGCCAGCAGGAACGCGCAAAGGGAGCCGACGATCCCGAACACCTTGGGAGTGGCTGGGGAGGTCGCGACGACTCCGACGAACAGGACCAAGGTTGCAATGCTGGTGAGCGCGGTGAGCGTTTTCACGCGCCCAGACTAAAGCCGGGCCGGATAGGAACCCCAGAGAATGCACGTCTCAGAAAGGCGGGTAGACCTCGTCGCGGGCGTCGCGGGCAAGGTCGTCAATGACGCGACGTGCCAAGGCAAAGGGATCGCGCTCGATTTCGTCTTGGTCGTAAACAACCGGCGTCAGCCCAAGACCCTTGAGCGCCTGCCGCTTCAACTTCGCCTCGTTGTACTCGTTTTGGCGCTGCTTGAGAAGTGCGGCTTCGCGGATCACGGTCTTGTCGGTTGGGAGGTCTGACCCCTCCACGTAGGCGGGGTTAGGCCCATACTCGCGAAGAGTCACGAGGACGTCGATCTTGAAGTCCCCACGTCCCGCGTTCGGCTCGATCCGAACATCGGTAAGCCCATTCTGGTGATCGCCGAAGGTGGTCTTGTTGACCACGATCTGCGCGCCGTCGCAAGCCTCTCGCCCATAGATGAACAAGGCGAACAAGAAGGCGAGGTCCGGCCCGTCCTCTGGGGCACCCGATTGGTTGAGTACGTGATCCAGGTCGTCCGCAATCCGGCGGGCCGTCTGGACGGCGATGGGCCACACGGCGGACTCGTGGACGCTCCGGTTCCAATGCAGGTAGTCCTTGATCGTGTCTTCGCTCGCCCGCAACTCGTCCAACAGCCCGTGGGCATCTAGCTGCTCCATGAACGGAGTCGAGGCGCTGGCGAGCGGGCGATCACTCATCGCGCCTACGGTAGAGACCAAGCCGGATCGTCGGCTCTGGCCTCCGCGCAGATTGGGGTGAAAACCGATGCTCGGGGAGTGCCTGGCGCTTATTCGTCGGGCAGCGCGTCAAGGTCGACGCCAGGCCAGTTCTCCCCTTTGGCAGACACGGGCAGCGTATTGGGCGCTAGCTGGTCTAGGAACCGGCATTGTTGAAGTTCTTGGTAGTAGGGAGTGCCCTGCTGTCGACGCCTCAAGCCCAAGGCTGCAACTTCCCCTCGTTTGATTTTCTTGGGCCTGGAGAGGACCAAGGCTTTCTTTGCTCGCGTCAGCGAGACATAGAGAAGGCGAAGCTGCTCCTGCAGGTGGTCGCCCTCAGTGAGACCCGTAGATTCCGGATCGTAGGGCCCCGGTAGCGCCTCGTCGCACATCCCTACGAGGTAGACGAAGTCGGCCGTTAGCCCCTTGGCTCCCCAAAGAGTCACGATTTGAATGTCTGCTTCCTCCGCCTCCCCAAGTGGCTCGCGAGTTGCGATCCGATAGCGAAGGCGCTGAACAAGATCAGCCAACGTCGCATCGGAAGTCTCCTCAAGGATTTCGTTTGCGGCTAGGCGTAGCCGCTCAATGTCGTCCCGCGCAAGTTCGGGCCTGGCCTCCTTCTCCGTGATCCACCGATCGGGGTCCAAGACGTACTCCACAATCTCGGCCGGCTCCTCGATCGCGGGCAGTCCATCAATGAGTTGCCGAAGACGCTTGGCGCGACCGAGTAGATAGGTCTTGCCGCCGCCCGTCAATTCGGAAGCCTCGCGCTCGGCAAGCGTCAGGGCATCTTCACGCCCGAGGACCCCCTGCGCCTGTTCAAGAGCCGCATAGGCGACAGCGTTCCGCTTCGGGGCCTTCCAGCCGCGACCCTCTGCATCAGGCTCCTTGTAAGAGAGCCAGTCTCGGACTGCCACTGAGTCCTCAGGAGCGGCCAGGATCGAGAGGAAGACGAACGCCTCCCGTGCCGACCACGTCTCAAGAACGTCCTCGGCAAAGACAGTTTGGGCACGGAGCTCTGGAGCGATTTTGAGAATCTCGTTCCGCAAGTCGTAGCCCCATTTGCGACGAGTGACCAGCACTAGGTGCTTGTCATCAGGACGGGCCTGGAAGTTGTCAACGATCTCCTGGGCAAGCTGCCGATGCTCGTCCACGGGGGTTTTGAAGTGGACCCGATGCAGCTGAGCCCCCGGCCCTCGGACAGACTGAAGTGGCTCGCCGTAGATCGCCATGACTTCGTTTGCAACCTGGACAACCTCTTCGCGGCACCGCTGGCACTCATCCATCTGAAGATCAATGACCTCTTCGGCGACGTAGTCCGGCAACGCATCAAGCCCCCGGTCCTCGTTTCCCCTAAAGGCGTAGATCGACTGCTTCTTATCGCCGAGCGCGAGAACACAGCCATCATCGGCACGGAGGCCAATGGCTAGGCGCGCCTCGGTGTTGGTCAGGTCCTGAAACTCGTCGATTAGAACGTGGTCGAACCGCTTGTCTTCGAACTCGCCGCCTTCTAACCGCGTCGCCACACGTCTCGGAAGATCGCCTACAAGATCTGCATGGTGATTCGCGAGCCAGGTCCTGACGGCGGTGGCGAGGCCAGGATGATTGCCCAGACCGGCCTCATGCTCGCGAAGCGCACGCATGGCACCCGCCTGCGATCCTCCGAACGCTGCATCCAGGTCGGGGTGTTTGCACCGAATGTCGTAAAGCATCGCCTCTTGCTCATGGGGAAGAAGGAACCGAGGCGTTTCACTAGCAATCGTGGCGCAGAGACCATGCAAAGTGCTGATTACAGGTGGGTCCAGCCCGTAGGGCTCAAGCTCAGCCCCGATCTCCTTTTTCAAGTCAGCGGCGATCACACGATTGAAGGCACAGACGAGCACCCTTTGCGGGTCTATGCCAAGGCCGTCTGGATGCAGTAGACGGAGAACTCTTTTTCGGAGTCCAAACGTCTTCCCGGTGCCGGGGCCTGCTGCAACTCGAAGCGATCGACAGTCCTCAGTGATTAACCGAATGACTTGCGTACCGCGGACGTCTCTCGTCCAAGGAAGGGAGTTGGGATCGGTCGCCTCCATGCTCCCAGTATCTATTCGAACGAGGACGTAATCCAGCCATTGCTGTCCGGTAATTGAGCGCAATACAGGCAGTTACTAAGACACTGGAAATCGCTAGTTGCGCCCGCTTCCAGGCTCGCTCTACGGTGCGGCGATCCAGACAACTCAATGCCCCGGGCGGCGGTGGAACGCCCCCGGGGCTGGCACAGGAGGGTTATCTCCCATGCAAGACCAGCCTAGAGGGGCCCGCGTCGAGCGCGGCCTGACCACGGACGACGAAGACGCCCGCGAAGAACGCCGGGTCCTGCGCGAAGTCCTGTCCTACTACCCCGGCTCGTTCACGCTCGAGGAGCTGATCCGCGAGCTGACGATCTGCTCGGTCGAGTTCTCCGACCGGGACGGGATCGAACGGGCCGTCCGCGAACTGACGGCGGGCGGCCTCCTGCAGCGGATGGACGAACTCGTCCTGCCGACCAGGGCCGCAGTCAAGTACTACGAACTGGAGGCGTGATGGACGGCCGGATCAGGAGCCAAGACGCCGCCGAGCGTCTTGGTCAGAACGTCCTCGCTGCTCGCCGCCGCGCCGGGTTCTCGCAAGAAGAACTCGGCGCGCTCGCCGGTCTGCACCGCACCGAGATCGGTTTCGTGGAGGGCGGGCGGCGGCTGCCCCGCGCAGACACGCTCATCAAGCTCGCCTCGGCGCTCGGCGTCGATGCCGGGGAGTTGCTGGCGGGGGTCGAGTGGATCATCCCCGCCCCGTCACGGTCGGGCAGCTTCGCCGTCGAGGGTCCGGCATGAGCACCAAGGCGACGAGTCTCCGACTCCCCGAAGAACTGGCGAGCGAGCTTGCCGCTGTCGCTCGCGCCGATGGCATGAAGATGTCCGAGGCGGTGCGGGATGCAATCGCAAAGCACATCGCAGAACGCCGCGAAGACCACGAGTTCCAAGCGCGGTTGAAAAAGCTACCGGAAGAAGACCACGAGGTTCTGAAACGCCTGGCGGAATAGCTGCCCTTAGTGCCGATGATGCTCGGTGCCTTTCCGCCAGAGGAAGCGAATGATGAGAGCAGTAAGCGGAAAGGCGAAGACGTAGAGACCGGCCTGGCCGAACTGAATCGCCAGTTCGTCCAGGCCGATCTTTCCGACGACCCAACCCGTTCCGTAGAGCAAGGCAGCCACGGCAAATCCTTTGCCGATCCAGCCCAGCCAAAGAAACCGTTGCCAAAGGAGGGCAAACATCAAGCGACCTCTGGCGGATCACCAATCCCAACGAGCCAACGCGTACCAAGCAGCAGGCGCACCGGGTTTCTCTGAGATGGCCGGAACCGCGCCGATGATGATGGGGTCCATCGTCGCCAGCGCCTCACCCACGGCAGCCGCCGGCACCTTCACCGCCGCAACCGCCGCAGCGCCCGCCACCTGAACCGTGCGCCGGGCGGCGTGGGCGATCTGAGCCGAGCGCTGAGCCAGCTGCTCGGCTAGGGCAACCGACCCTGCCGGTGGCGGACTCATTTTGAGGGTGGTTCGAACTTGGAACTCCTAGTGCCCGGAGCGGGACTCGAACCCGCAAGCCCCGTGAGGGGCAGCGACTTTTAAGGCCGCCGCGTTTACCGGTTTCGCCATCCGGGCTTGGCGATGGTAACCCGGAGTGGCCGGCCAGCCAATAGGCTGCGGCGATGGCCGATCATGGCGGCAAGCTGGTTGCGAAGGCGCTGAAGTCCCGCGGCGTCGAGCATCTCTTCACGCTCTCCGGCGGGCACCTGTTCTCGATCTACGACGGCTGCAAAGACGAGGGGATTGCGCTCGTCGACGTGCGCCACGAGCAGACCGCGGCCTTCGCCGCCGAGGGGATCGCGAAGGCGACCCGGCGGGTCGGGGTGGCGGCGCTGACCGCGGGGCCGGGCGTGACCAACGGGATGAGCGCGATCGCCGGTGCCCAGTCGAACAACTCGCCGGTCTGCGTGCTCGGCGGGCGGGCGCCTGAGCTGCGCTGGGGCTCCGGGTCCCTGCAGGAGATCGACCACCTGCCCTTCGTCTCGCCGCTGGTCAAGTCGGCGGAGACCGTTAAGGACCCGGCTCAGATCGCGCCGGTGACCGCCGCGGCGCTCGACCGCGCCGCCGCGGCGCCCAGCGGCCCGACCTTCGTTGACTATCCGCTCGACGTCGTCTTCACCGAGGCCGAGCTGGAGCTGCCGCCGGCGCCTGGGGCGCCCGAGGCGCAGGCGGCCGAGGGGGTCGAGGAGGCGGCGGCGCTGCTGGCCGGGGCCTCGCGGCCGGCGATCATGGCCGGCACCGGTCTCTACTGGGGGCGCGGGGAGGAGGAGTTGCGGGCGCTGGCTGAGGCGATCGGGATCCCGGTCTTCCTCAACGGGCTCGGCCGCGGCTGCCTGCCCGCCGACCACGAGCTCGCCTTCAGCCGCGCCCGCTCGACGGCGCTGCAGGACGCCGACGTCGCCCTCGTCGTCGGCGTGCCGATGGACTTCCGGCTCGGCTTCGGCGGCAGCTTCGGCGGCGAGACCAAGATCATCCGTCTCGATGTGGCCCCGAACGCGCTGACGCGGAACCGCTTGCCGGACGTCGACCTGGTCGGCGACGTGCGGGCGACGCTGGCGGCGCTGCGCGAGGCGGCGGGGGTGAAGGAGCCGCGGACGCGGCCCTGGCTCGAGCAGCTGAGCAACGTCGAGACCGAGAAGCGGGCGGCCGAGCAGGCCGAGCTCGGCGACGAGCGCTCGCCGCTGCACCCGGTCCGGGTTTATCGCGAGCTGAACGAAGTCCTCGACCGCGACGCGATCGTCGTCGGCGACGGCGGCGACTTCGTCTCCTACGCCGGCCGCTATATCGAGACCTACGAGCCGGGTTGCTGGATGGACCCGGGGCCGTTCGGCTGCCTCGGCGCCGGGCCGGGTCAGGCGATCGGGGCCAAGGTCGCTCACCCCGATCGCCAGGTATGCCTGCTGCTGGGCGACGGCGCCTTCGGCTTCGCCGGGATGGAGTTCGACACGATGTCCCGTCACGGCCTCGGCGTCGTCGGGGTGATGGGGAACAACGGGATCTGGGGGCTCGAGCACCACCCGATGCAGTTCCTCTACGGCTACTCGGTGGCGGCCGAGCTGCGGCCGGAGACCCGCTACGACGAGCTGGTCGAATCGCTCGGCTGCGACGGGATCCTGGTCCGCGAGCCGGGCGAGCTGAAGCCGGCGCTCGAGCGCGCTTTCGCCTCCGGCCGCCCGACCCTGGTCAACGTCCTCACCGATCCCGAGGTCGCCTACCCCCGCAAGGCGAATCTGGCTTAGGCGCCCGCGATAGAGCCCAAAAACGAGAATCGGCCGTCATTTCTGACGGCCGATCCACGCGGCCCCTCAGGACGGGCAGGGGTACGTCTAAAGGGACCTATTTATTTGGTGGGCCCAGACGGCGGGAGGCGCCAAAATGCGGCAATCGCCCAAGCCCTATATCGGGTGGCAAGGTGAAGATCTCCCCACCTCGTTTCCCCGTGGGACGAGTATGTACCCAGATGTCCTTTTGGTCTAGCTCGGGTGCGGCGGAGGCGGATGAAGTTCATGAAAAGTGCTGAGGCGCGCATACCCGAAATTCGACTTTTGGTATGCACCCTGGCCCATTTGGCCCGGCCCTGGAGGACAAGCTGTCCAGCTAGTAAATCGAAGGTTTTTTACGACTGGCGGAAATTGCAGTGCCATAGAGGATGTCGTGCTCGGAAACCTCGATCTGCTCGAGCCCGAAGGCCCGCATTACCTCGACGAGGATGACAATGCCGGCGACGATCGTCGGCGCCCGGTCGGGGTGGAGCCCGGGGATCTCGACCCGCTCGTCGAGGGGGACCGAGGCGAGGCGCGAGAGCATCCGCTGGATCGAGGGGAGGGCGAGGACGTGGCCGTGGACGCGGGCCGGGTCGTAGGGCTCGAGCTCGAGCTCGACCGCGGCGAGCGAGGTCGGGGTGCCGGCGACGGCGATGCCGCGGCTGGCTGAGATGCCGGGGCCGACGGAGGTCTCGATCAGGCCACGGACGTCGGCGGCGAGCGCTTCCAGCTCGCCGGCGGTGGGGGGGTCGGAGGAGATGCAGCGCTCGCTGTGGCGGACGACCCCGGCCTGCAGCGAGTCGTGGAAGGAGATCTCGGGGCCCTGGCCGACGACGAGCTCGGTCGAGCCGCCGCCGATGTCGACGACCAGGGTTGGCTCGGCCGGCGGCGCTTCAGAAGTTGCGCCCAGGTAGGTGGCGCGCGCCTCCTCCTCGCCGCCGAGGACGCGAGCCGAGAGCGCGAAGCGCTCGCGCAGCTCGGCGACGAAGGCCGAGCCGTTGTCGGCGTCCCGCACCGCACTGGTCGCGATCGCGTCCACTGTCTCCGCCCCCAGCTCCTCGATCACCGCGACGTAGTCGCCGATCGCCGCGCAGACGTCCTCGATCGCCTCGGCGGAAAGATGCCCCGAGAGATCGACGCCCCGCCCCAATCGGGTCACCGTGCTCCGCCGCTCCACTTGGCGCACCTCACCCCCGACCACGTCGGCCACCAGCAACCGCGTCGAGTTGGTCCCGATGTCGATCACCGCGACCCGCTTGTGCCCGTCAGTCACCCGGCCACTCTAGACCCCCGCGACCACCCAAGACCCCTGCGCAATCAGCCCCCCAAGCCTCCAGAACCCGACCCCCGCACCACCCCCACCTTGCTACCATCATCAGTCCGCCGCGGGGTGGAGCAGCCAGGTAGCTCGTCGGGCTCATAACCCGAAGGTCGCGGGTTCGAATCCCGCCCCCGCTATACCGAAGTCCCGCGACCGGCTTGGTGATTCATCGGTTTGCGGAGGTGCGGGAGCTGCCGTAAGACTGACTTGAGCGAAGGTAGCGCCGAGCCGGTAAAGCCCTCCCTTAGTTGCGGCCCAATAGCGTCGCCCGTTTAACGTCGGGGGGTTTTGCGAAGTCGATAACAAGACGTTCCGGAAGGCGGCGTCGCCTCGAGCGGCCGGAGTCCGGGCGGGTTATGCTCCCCCCGTAGCAAGATGGACGGTCAAAGTACATCCGCTTCGTCGGGGATCGATCCGACTGAACTGACGCTTAGAATTGCCAAAGCCGCAAAAAGGGACTTTGACTGCATCGACGTTCCTCACCTTAACGTCGTCGGCAGCTTGGGGCTCGGCATCATAATGATGGAGACGAGCAACGGTTTCGCGACGGCCCATTGGGCTGAGGAGGATGGGGAGATAAGATTTACCCACCTCACACAAGGCATTCTCGACAGAGCTTTGGCGAAGAGCGATTATGAGATCCGTGCGATCAAGCTTGTGGCGCAAATCCGAGGTTCTGCACAAGGAACTTAAAACGAGATTACGTTTTCATCTTTGGCCTAGGCCCTTCGGAACTAGGGGGTAGAGGGGTGCGTGTGTGCCCTTCGGCAGGGCCAGGCCCCTAGCTAGGAGACCGGAAGGAGCAGAGGCCGACCGTCGTAGGAATAAGGTCGCTCATCGATCCGCGTTGCCGATCCAAGGAAGCTTCCTGGAGGTCGGGCAGGGCCTCAAGGAGCTGGTCGAGTCGCGCAGATACTTCATGCCACGCAGATCGACTTAGAAAGACCGGAATCCAGCTAAAGTGCCGATCTGCGTCGGCATCGAACGTACCGCTTTGCATGGCATCGTTGATCCGCGCAAGGTAGGAGTTCAGGATTGCGTTCGTAAACTCCGCACGCAACGTGTAGGGCAATTTTTTCCAGGTCTCACCGTCGAGATACGCTCGCTCAAGATTTCGGTAGACCCGCTCAACCGCGCCCGGGCGTCCGCCCTTGCGTTCGGCGACGACACCGATGTACCCCCACTCTGCCAGTTGTCGAAAGCAGCGAGATATATGCGAGGGGGACCCGCCCACCTCTCTAACGAACTGAGAAGGGCTGAGTGGCCGAGCACTCAACTCCATGACGATTCGTGCGCGCCAACGGTTCCGCATCGCAGACGCCATCTCCACCGTGACGACGTCACCATTTGGACCAGCCGCGGGTCGGCCGCCATAACGTGGCCGAGGGGCGCTGCAGACCACATCAGGTGATTGAGGGGACCGAAAGGCTGCGAGGCCAATCGTGGTCGGTATTAGTTCTGCGTTGACAGCCCCTGCTCTACTAGCCTCTTCTAGGCTCGGGAGCCAAACCTCGAGGATGTTGTCCAACTCAGCGCCAAGTTCTTGCCAACCTGTGCGGTCGAGAACTACGCCGTCCCATGACAGGTGCCGATCTAGCTCAAGGTCAAAGGTCCCTGTATTTACTGCCTCTGCCACTCGGGTAAAAAAGGAGTCATGGATGGACTGCGAAACCATGTCTCGCTGAAAGCGAGGTATTCCTTCCCAGGTCTTCGTGTCGAAGTACGCCCGGGTGAGTAACCGGTAGACATGTTCGATCGACGCGCCTCTCCCGAGCCGCTGCTCAATTTCCTCGATGTAGCCAAGCTCTGCAAGCTGCCTGAAACACCGCGAGATGTGGTCCAGATTGCCGCCGGCACGATCCACGAATTCGGATGGGCTCAGCGGGCCGCCGGACAGCTCCATCAGAATTCGCAGCCGCCAAGGGTCCGTCAAGGCTCCTGCGATTCGCGGGCCGATCGGCAAACCCATTGACTGGACTCGAATGGTCGGAAGCATCTGTCCGCCCGCACCATAGCGAAAACTTCAAACCAATGGGACTTTCTGTTTCGGCCTCCCGGACAAGCACCTGACCCAAGATTTCCGCGCAAAATCCGCGCCCGATTGTGGTTAGACTCAGCTTCTGTCAGCGCTAAGGGAATCTCTGTCTAAAAGCCGACAGAGAGGGGGGTGAGATGAAGGTCGCGACGGTAGCGTCACCATGGCCTGCTCACAGCACGTCTAAGGGCGGTTGAGCCGGTCGGCGACCCTTCCCAGACGAGGAAGGGTCGCCACCTTCAAACACATCAGCTCCTCCCCTGCGCCCGCCTCTCACCAAAAACTGATCGCCGGGGGGTGGGCTCTCCGTCTATCCACACTGGGCCGCATCCCCGCTAGGTACGCCTCACATTGTGCTGCCCTGCGGGCGGGCTACGCTTCACCCTTGGGAGGACCGCCGCCATGTCGACGGCCGCATGGAGCGTCCCGTAGGGGCGCGGGAGGGGTACGGCAAGTTAGTGCCCCCTCTAGCCCTTAGCCCGCATCCCTGAGCCGCACCGATACCGGCCGCAACCTTTCTCTCAGCACCGGGGGCGACACGGGACAGGGTGCAGGTGCGCGGATTCCTGCCCTTCAAGGCGTCGCCTGGGGTTAGTGGCAGAACCTGCCTTCGTAAAAGGTCCCTGGGACAACTTAGATTGGGCACACTTCAAATGTCGTCTCTTACGCGTGCCCCGGCCCGTTGACCGCCCGGACACAGTTCGAGGTAATCGAAAAGGGGTTGTGAGAAACTTGACTGTAGGAAAGGACGAGGACGAGAATGCCTTCCCTCGCCGGGACAATTACCAAGAGCTTTCTCCCGACCTGACAAATGGGATCAAGCCATCGCTCGAAGCAGCTCTAGGCCACCGTACTCGGCGCGAAATCCTACGGACTCTTGCGAAAGGCAAAGGCGTCATGCTGAGCCCGGCGCAATTGGTTGAGCGCGTAGACGCGAGTGTTGCGGAGATTTCGTATCACGCAAAGGTCCTTGTCAGACAAGAGGTCGCCGTTGTCGCCGACGAAAAAGGGCGTAAAGGATCAGTGCAGCGCTTCTACCGCTACACAGTGACCGATGATCCGCAGCTCAAGCAGATTCTCAGAGCTACGGCTTCCTCCGATCGCAAGTCACAACGACCTGCAGTGTGAAGATGTACGCCCGCGTCCACCTCGATCCGTGGAGGCAGCTACTTGTGGTCGCGAGCGCGACCGCCTTTCTCGACACTATGTACTTCACGGTTCTAATTCCGCTTTTGCCTCATTACCGGGAGGCTGCAGGGCTTAGCGAGGCGCAGGTCGGAGTCCTCGCGGCGGGCTATGCCGTTGGCTCGCTAGTTGCAGCAATCCCCAGTGGTCTGCTTGCCGCTCGTATCGGTCCGCGACAAACGGCTCTTTGGGGCTTCCTTCTTCTTGCAGGAAGCAGTCTCGCATTTGGTTGGTCCACCGATCTCACGATCCTTACCTGCTCCCGGGCAGTTCAAGGTGCTGCCGGCGCATTCATGTTCGCCGGCGCCCTGACGTGGCTCATCAGTGCAGCTCCGTTAGAGAAAAGGGGGAAGGTGCTGGGAACCGCGACGGCTGCCGGAATCTTTGGCGCGCTTGCGGGTCCGCCGCTAGGAGCTATCGGAGTTCTTGCTGGTCCCAAGATCCTCTTCTCGGTAAGCATTCTCATTCCCCTACTCCTTGCGAGCGCTGCTTTGACGGTGCAGGATGCCACGCAAACTGAAAAGTTGGTGGGTGTGGTCGCGGCATTGCGTACCCGACCATTCCGGAACGGCCTGCTTCTCCTAATAGCTCCGTCGATCTGCTTCGGCGTCCTTGCCGTACTCGCACCCCTTCGCATGGACGAGTTGGGCGCAACGGCTCCTGTGATCGCCTTGGGATTTGTACTGACGGCACTTACCGAGGGGCTTCTTGCACCGCTGGCTGGGTCTCGCTCCGACTCAATTGGTCGTCGGAGACCCTACTTGGCCGGCACGATGGTCTCTGCGGTCGCTATCACCGACCTGGCATTCGTGGGATCAGTTCCGCGGGTTATCGTCGTGCTGGTGGTCTGCTCGGCCGGAGGTGGGCTTGCCATAACTCCAGCCCTCGCGCACATCTCTGACGCTGCCAGTGGATTATCAATCCCGCAGGCCTTCGCAATGGCATTCTCCAATTTTGGATGGTCGGCTGGGACCGCCCTTGGGGCATTGGTAGGAGGAGCGATCGCCGAAGTGGCCGGATTCCAATGGCCCCTAATCCTGTCCGGGGCGGTGCTCGCGGTTACCTTCCTGTGGGCTTGGCGACCGGAGATTTTCATGGAAACCGTGGCCCCGACAGGGAAGTGAAGGGTCGCGAAAGATGCCTTCAGGAAAAAAATCATCTAGACGGGCCTCGGGCTGGTACACGGTTTGTATAACGACCACTCGAAACGAAAGGTTCAGAAAAACCGTGGAAGCTCCTGAGGATTCCGCTGCCCAGAGAGAAGCGATCCGGCTGGTGAGGGAAGCAGATCCTGATGTGTGCATTCTCGTGGCGGCAGTCAGCGGCGGCGACCGGAAGAAGGAGCCATCCGGAGAGGAGCACCGATGATGAACGAGGGCGACCGAGTACAGCACGCCATCTACCATGAGGTGCGTCGCCAAATTCTTGAAGCGCTCTGGCATGACGCCGAGCCGTTGACGGCGGAGCGGTTTTTGGACGAGTACGTCCCTGATGATCGAACGTTGGCGATGGTCGTTTATCACGTTCGCCAACTGGACCTCAATGGCATCATTGAGGTCGACCCTGCGTGGCATGGGTCGCCGGGCACCAGCCCATTCGTCCTAAATGGCCCGAACAGCAGCGAGGCCATCAGGCAGATTACGGGCCTGACTGCGAGCAGCTGATAGGGGGAATCCTGTCGGTTCCACTCCCAAGCGTGACTCTGGATACCTTTGGCGAGCTTGAGCTGCTCGACCTGGAGGACCGGACGGCGCACATTCTTAGGATGCGGTCGGGGATGATCGACGGCGACGCTCACACCCAGGGAGAGATCGGGGAAGAACTCCGCATCACCGGCGAGCGCGTCGGCCAGCTTCAGCGGCAGGGACTACTCGCGATCCGCCTCCTTCGCGAAGCTCAGCGGCACGAGATCGTCATCCCCCGTGTCCATCGTCGCTACCCGTGGCGGGTGCTGCAACCGCAGCCGTTGGCGGAGTTAGCCAGGCGGGCGGCGGAAGAAGACGAGGACGATCACGGCACGAGCTTTGCCGAGCAATTGGACGCTTGGATTCGATCGCGGGAGGAAGACAGATGACGGGTTGGGCGAGGTTCTCGCGAGGGCTATTTCTACTCCGACCTGTACGCCGCCCTGATGTACCTGCTTCCGGGAGACAACGACTACGAACGGTGGTACGGCGAAGGGAGTGAGTTAATAGCAGAAGGGTTGTGACACCTACCGCTTGGAGGCAGAGCTAACGGGCGTCGTGGTCTCCCTTGGACTGGTTGGCCTCGGTGCTCGCTAGCTGTATCTCGAGCCCGGCGGCCAATGACAGGTTGAAAGAAGAGAGAAGGTCAGTGACTAAGGGCAAAAACGAGCTTCAGGAGTTTATGAATGCGCTGCTCCATCCGGCGCGGCGCGAGATGCTCAGACTGGCGATCGACCAGGGCGAAATCACTGTCCGAGAAGCTGCCAAGCATCTTGGTGAGCCCCTAGGAACCGCCCGCTACCACCTCCGAGTTCTGGTTCAGAACGATGCTCTTGAAGCAGGAACGTCGCGCTTGGTCAGGGGGTCGTTGACCGGATTTTGGCGACCAACCTCCCGCCTGAGTAGCGAAAGATGGGCTCGAGAAGCTCTTTCCACCGAACCCAAAGCGGCCGGGCAACGGTAAGGCCATTCGGTCGGGGACCACAATAGGCTCCTTAGACCCGCCGTCCAGTCAGCCTCGGATGCGCATTCTACTTTGCAATCAACAAGGGGCCGCGAGACCCCCTAAGTCTACTGGACAGGACGTATGCAAAAGCAATTATCCCAGTAGTGATGATTGTGCGAAAAAGGCAATCGTGTTTTGTTCCGCACCAGCGGATGTAGGACAGTTCCGGGGAGCCGACTGTGAAAGCCGCTCCAAAATCAAGCAACGTAAAGGCGTGGTGATCGAGTTGGTTTTGGGCCGGGGTCGATGGAGGCACGTGCGTGTTGCTACCTATGCGAAGGCCGCGACCAATAGGATCGGGTCCGGGGCATCTGGGGGCTCGTGGAGGTGGGCGGCCCTGTTCTCTGTATTGCTGTGCGTCTGCTCCGCTGCACCGGTGCTCGCAGACACCCCTCCTCTATCTCCAGCGGAAGAAAGCGCTTCGCCTTCACCGAGCTCCGAAGAATTGACCTTGGCGCTGATCCAATCGGAAGCGGCGGCCCGCACCGAACAGGAAAAGCTCGAAGAAGAATGGGACACGCCGCAGGCTGAAAGCGAACGAGAAGCGTCTCAGACGGCTTTTACCAGCGTGACTTCGGGGGAAGCCCGGGATTTGCTGCTGTCGACGTTTCCGGATCAGATCCAGTC